>Ga0172372_10004408_pt1 | contig 20023 bp, 24 predicted proteins | sample LakKiv5m_2_FD_114544 | JGI IMG/M metagenome (GOLD analysis project Ga0172372, IMG submission 114544) | Freshwater microbial communities from Kabuno Bay, South-Kivu, Congo - kab_092012_9.5m | ecosystem: Environmental > Aquatic > Freshwater > Lake | place: Democratic Republic of the Congo...
AACCGTTGAAAAAGGGAAAAAAGTCCTTATTTTAGTAAAAGCGGGCGATGTTGCTAAGTTTCTATCTATTAAAATGAATTAAATTTCTTAGCGGGGAAACCCTTTCCCCGCACTTATCCCTCTTCTGACCTTCCTGGAAAAAATAGACAAAAAAATGCTGACCTTCGAAACTAAAATGAATAAAATTTTTGGAGGTAAAGTTGGGACAACAATTTGATGAAGAATTTCGAGAAGATGCCGTAAAAATGGCCTTAGAAAAAAAGATTTCTCAAAAACAGCTCGCACAAGATCTAGGCATTGGTAAATCAACACTAAGCAGCTGGATTATAGCTTATAAAAAAGGGCACAAAATTACATCAGGAGAAAGCCAAGAGCAAAAGGAAATCCGCCGTTTAAAACGATCCTTAGAGATTGTCACAGAGGAGCGTGATATCTTAAAAAAGGCCATGGCCATCTTTTCCTCACCAAAAAACAGAGATTTGCTTTCATGAAAGCGCACTGGAAGGAACTTTCTATCGAAAAGATGGCTCAGGTATTGCAAGTCTCTCGTAGTCGTTTTTACAGTCCACGAAAAGATCAAAATTATGCTACCCTTGATGAGCAAATTAAAGAGGTTTTCAAGGAGAAGAAAGGGCGCTACGGCTCTGCTAGAGTTTATGCTGCATTGAAAAGACAAGATATCCCTTGTAGTCGTTATAAAGTGGAACAAAGGATGAGAATCTTAGGTCTATATGCAGGGAAGAAGAAACGAAAACCTAAAACTACTATTGGCCTCAAAGGAGGCTCTAATCTTCTTGCACGTGATTTTACAGCTACGGAAAGTGTAAGAAATTTATTAATGAAAAGGGGGATTTGTGCAAGTCAAGGCTTTAGTGCCTATGATAATGCTGCAATGGAAAGTTTTTTTGGAAGCTTAAAGGCCGAACTTATGCCCTCTGGAATGAGATTTGAGAGTCAAGAAGAAGCAAAACTTAAATTGTTTGAATATATTGAGATATATTATAACAAAAAGCGTTTACATTGAACCTGGGGTTATATGACCCCAGATGAGTTTGAAAAACAGCGAGGCGAGCATAAAATTGTTCGCTTTTTTCAGAAAGGTCAGTTTGCCAGAGCAAGAATTGCAGTTCAGGAATCTGAAAACGCTGCTGAGTACTTCTGCAGACTGCGCTCCTCTTCATGATATTATGGAATTGTAAAAACTCTGCGTAATTCACGCAATAGAAGGTCTAACCTTTCTTGCAAGTGCTTTCCGGTATTCTTGTAAATCGCAAGTACGCGGTATTGAGAGGTTGCCGGCTGCCACATCACAGGATGCAAGTCAAATTTTTTTGCTAGAAAATCCGGCAGAAAACCGATTTCCTGCGACTCTGAGCAAATATTAGCAATCAGCGACCAACTTGGAATACGGGATTTTACTGGAATGGGGTACCCATGGACTTGCTGCCAGCTTTGCTGCAAAGACAAAACTTCCATCTGATCTTCAGGAAGCAAAACTGCTTTTAGAGATGCATCTTTATCGCTTGAGTACAGTTGAAAATGGCCTTTTCCCACTTCAGCAGCGATAACCCCTTTCCAAGGAGCATTGTCGAGCACAAGGGCGATATCAGCTTCATCATGCAGAATGGCTGCATATGCCTGGTCTGGACGCATGTGCTTGAAATCGATGTTGTCGATTGAAAGAAGAGCGGGCACTGCGATTTGTGCAATTGCGTGAGTTGTAACAAGGCGGATGGGGATTTGGTTCTTTGAAATAATCAAATCCCGGAGTTGTTTAACCCAATTTTCTAGGCGTGGAAAGAGAATTTGCCCTTCCCGCGTGAGCCGGAACTGTCGTTTTTCATGCGTGCATAAGGAGACTCCGAAGGCAGCTTCAACTCGTTGAATTGCTGTGCTTGCTGCACTTTGGCTCAGATGATGAAACGAAGCTGATTTTCCCAGATTCTTCATTTGGGCTGCTGTAATAAATAATTCTACATCAGCGACGCGTAAATTTTTTAGCGAGTTTTCAAGTTTCTGCAATAATTTTTCCTCTAATAATTGGGTAGTATCAATATTGTTTTCTGATTCTTTCACAAAAAGCCCCCTGCTTTCAAATCGATTTTTTCGATATTAGAAATCGAATATATCAATTATATAAATAAAAACCAAGGAGTTATACTCTCATTTTTTATAAAGGAGTCAGATTCATGGATAATACAAGTGTTATATTGCGATTTTTTCAATCGATTTGTCGATTTAATTTTGGAAACTTTGAGAAAGAAGAATTCAAAAAATTTATTAGAATGGGCGTAATTTTTGCATTGATGATTGGGGTATATTGGACATTGCGCCCCCTTAAAGATGCAGTTTTTATTCAACTTGTTGATAAATTACAGCTCCCCTTTGCAAAGACTGTTTCGGTCCTTGCTCTTTTGCCATTAGTGATGTTTTATACAAAGCTGCTTGAAAAGACTTCCAGAGAAAAGATGCTTGTCATTTTACCCGTGGCTTACGGGGTTGCTGTTGTTATTTTCAGTATTTTGATGATGTGGTTTCAGGCTCCAGCGGATATAATAGCTAGCCGTTCTTTCTTATTCTTGGCGGCTACGAAAATAGTCGGCTATCTGTTTTATGTCTTCGTAGAGAGCTTTGGTTCCTTGATGATTGCTCTCTTTTGGGCATTTGCAACAGATACAACGAATGCTGCTCCAGCAAAAAAGGGGTTTCCTCTCGTAGTGGCCATCGGACAAGTTGGCGGAATTATTTTTCCTTATACCATTGGAGGGCTTCCTCATCGGCTTGGATTATCCACTGACGCATTATCTATGATGTGCTTGGGCGTTCTCACTTTGCTGATAGTGCCAATGGTGCGGTATTTTTTGAGAACAACTCCATGCCATTTGCTTGCGTCCTTCCATGGCAAGAACGAGGTCGCAGTAGAAAGCAAACAAGAACCAGGGTTTTTAGAAGGTTTAAAATTGCTTCTTAAGAATCGGTATCTTCTTGGTATTTTTGCGGCGAATTTTATATATGAAGTCGTGGTGACTATTTTTGATTTTAATTTTAAAATTGCAGCAAGTTCTGAATATTCCGGCGTTGCACTTAGCAAGTATTTAAGCATTTATGGTTCAAGCGTGAATATTGTGTCTCTGCTCTGCCTGCTTCTCGGAATTAGCAATGTTACCAGATTTTTAGGCGTCGGTGTTGCATTGGCCGCTATGCCCGTCATTGTTGGAGGAGCGCTATTAGGATTCTTAAGTTTAAATTCGCTTTCGTTCCTTTTTGCTCTTATGGTCGGTTCAAAAGCGATCAATTATGCGCTCAATGGACCAGCCCTCAAACAGCTCTACATCCCAACAACTCCTGATGTAAAGTTTAAGGCTCAGGCTTGGATAGAAACATTCGGCTCACGTTCCTCTAAACAAGCGGGATCAGTATTTAATATGTCTCTTGCACCTCTTCAAAATGCTTTTGGAACGCTGGCAGGAAAGTCGCACTACCTGATGCTAAGCGGAGCATTATGCTTCCCCCTATTAGGTTTATGGCTGTTCATCGCCATCTTTTTGGGAAGATCTTTTCGAAAAGCAGTTCGTGCAAATACTGTAATCTGTTGAAAAATAAGAATCCTCCCTCGTTTTTGAAGGAGGATTCTTCGCTTTTAACATAATTCTCGATCAGCGAATATCTTCATTGCTTCTGACATAAAGACAGCCAATTCTGGATGAAAGGGATCCAGCTGTTTTCTGAACTCAGGATGTTCTGCATACAATTGAGCCATAGCTTTGTACACTTCCTGCGTTGCAGAATGGGTTTGTTCTGCAAAAGCATGATGCTTTTTGATAATCTTTTGCACTTCGCCATCTGCAGGGTCCAATCCCTTTTCGATGCAATGAGCCAGTTCTTTAAAGAGAGCATGAGCCGTTTTGACGATGTTATCGTAATAGGCTTTGCCCCGCTTCTCGACGTCTTCAGCGTTTTTGGTGGGGTTTCTTACGCTTTGGACGACTATTTTTTCAGCTTGAGAGTAGGGCTGGCCTTCTTTCAGCTTGACTAACCCGATATTGAAACCATCGAACATTTCTTTGTCTTTCATCTTCTTTTTTCCTGTTAAGTGTTTTATTGTCTTGTCGACGGTTTTCAGCAGACGGCCGATCTTCTCCCATTCTTGATTCAAGGATTTTCTGTGCGAATGAAGAGCAGAAAGCTGATCGAAATCACCCTTTCCTATAACTTTCTTGATTTGCTTTATCGTAAAACCAAGCTCTTTGAAGAATAGGATTTGTTGTAACTGGAGCAGCTCTTTCTCCTCGTAGTACCGATACCCATTAGACCCATAATAGGAGGGTTTAAGGAGACCTTCCTCTTCATAAAAGTGGAGGGTCCGAACCGTTACTCCTGAGAGTTCACTTAATTTTTTAACTGTATAAGCCATCGACCTTTCATCTTTTTAATATCCCTATGATTTTAAAAGATGCTCCCAATATACACAATGACGTAAGCGTTAGGGTCAAGAGGATTTGAAAAAAGCAGCCGGAAAGGCCGGCTGCTCTAGGGAATTAAGACAATTCTTTTTTAGAAAATGCTTTAATGGCTTCTGAAAAATACAAGGCGAATTTAGGATGCTCCGAATCGTATTGTTTGAATACGTCCTTCCATTCGAATCCCGTATAGCCTTCGCCCATTCCAGCATAGGAATCTTGGTCGGGAGTCCAGTATTTCTTAAGCCATTCATAATGGCGTCGGATGATTTTTTGGACTTCTGCGGATTCTACTGAAGCTTGCTTTTTCCATTGTTTGGCAAGATCGTCTAGAATATACACCCAGTCTTTTTTTGTTTTTTCAAAATCTTCTTTGCTCATATTTTTAACGTTTTCATTAGATTCTTTGATAGAATCCTTAATTTTATCTCCGAATCGATTAATCAAATATTTTTGATAATCGTCTTGCCCCTCCTTGCTAAACCCAAGGTAGATTTCATGGTCTTTCATTTTTTTGGTTCCTTTTAAGTGTTCGAGTGTTTTGTCGATGGTCTTGATCAGATTTTTCGTCCGCTCCACATTCTTCTGCAGAATTTTGCGGTGCGAACTTAGGGCTGCCATTCTGTCGAAATCGCTTCTTTTCAGGATCGATTCTATCTGCTTCAGCTCGAATCCAAGCTCTCTGAAGAATAAGATCTGCTGCAATGCAAGCAGCTGCTCTTCTGCATAGTATCGGTATCCATTGGCTCCATGGTAGGCGGGCTTCAGCAGCCCTATTTGATCATACCAATGGAGTGTCCGGACGCTGACCCCTGAAATTTTTGCCAATTTCGCTACTGTGTAAACCATCGATTCCTTTCTCCTCTAAAATCCCTTTGATTTTAAAGGATGGCTCCATAATAAGCAATGACGTAACGTAAGACTCAAGCTAAAATTTTTTAAAATAAAAAGTTAGTGGTATTTCGGTGATTGATTGACCCAATCATTTCATGCTAAGATGGCTATATTTGATCCAATTTTTTATAGGTATCCGGAAGTGTCAGAACAATATGAGATTTTATATCAGGAACATGTATCTGCTGAAGAAGAAGAGGTTCTTCTTGAAGGGGTCATCCAAGCGGCTGCCATAGCCAAAGGAATGAGTAGAATTCGGCCTTTTGCTTTCCTGATCAAAGATGCTGCAAAAGCGATTTTAGCTGGGGCAAAAGGCGTAAGTTTATACGGGTGTCTTTACGTAGATCTTTTGTGGGTTGCTCCTGAGCTGAGACATCAAGGATTAGGGTCTAAATTGATTCATGCCTGTGAAAATCTGGGTCTGGAGAGAGGGTGTACTTTCGTGACTTTGACCACTATGGATTGGGAAGCACTCCCCTTTTATCAGAAACTGGGTTATGAAATCGAGTTTGTGCGAGAGGGCTATGAGAAAAATTCAAAAATGTATGCTTTGAGGAAAGGTCTTAAATGATGTCTGATATGATTTATATTTTTTGGAGTTGCCGAGACAAAGCTGAGGCCAAAAGGATCATCCATCAGTTGTTCGATCAACGATTGATCGCCTGTGCGTCTATTTTTCCTGAAGTCGAATCCATTTATCGATGGGAAGGAAAAATTGAAGAAAGCAAGGAAGTAAAAGTCATCCTGAAGACTGATTTTAAGCATTTTGATGTCATTGAAGATACCATCAAGACGCAATGCAGTTATGAAGTCCCAGAAATCGTTCAAGTTGATATCAACCGGGGGAATGCTCGGTATTTGTCATGGATTGCTGAGGAGTGCAATCTGAATCATTAAACCCGCCGCCTCGCTTAAGATGTCGTCAGGAAAATCATAAGCGGAAGTATGAAGAGCTGGGGTCGTCTCCCCTGCTCCAATCAAAAAATAACAGCCAGGCACAAATTTCAGATATTCTGAAAAATCCTCAGCGGCCATTTTGCAATATTCGAGCTTTTGAATGTCTTTGATATTGGCTTCTCGTCCCGCAGAAAAAACGAGCTCGGCCTCTTTTGATGTGTTGACCGTTGGAGATTGAAATTCATGAAATACAACGGTTCCATGAGGCCCTACGATCGATTGGATTTGGTTTTTGAGCTGATTTAGGCTTTCATCGCCTTCGATAAAATAGCATCCAACAATTTCTGCTTGCTCTGAAGTACCATGCTTCCAATCGCCGCTGTTGAAACCCAGTAAATTGATGACAGTACGATCAGTAGAGAAGGCCTCGATTTCTTTAACTATGCTGGCTCCAATTGTCACCGGGTTGATCGTACCTTTGGGATTGGACAAATGCGCTCTTTGACCGCGAAGTGTGATTTCAAAACGGCCACTACCCGCCAGAATACATCCAGATCGAGTTGCTAAAGTCTTCAAAGGAAGACCAGGCCAATTGTGGTATCCAAAGATGGCATTGACCGACGGATTCTCCAAAATCCCATCTTCAATCATGGCGGTGGATCCTTTTCCTCCCTCTTCTGCTGGTTGAAAGATGAGCTTGATTTTTCCTTTCAGTTGCGCTTTTATTGTTTGCAAAACTCTGGCTACTAAAACCAGAGTGGCCGTATGCCCATCATGTCCGCAGGCATGCATGACTCCATGATGTTGCGATTTGTAAGGAACTGATGTCGCCTCTTCAATGGGTAGAGCATCGATATCTGCCCTAAATGCAATCGTCTTCCCAGGTTTTCCTGAGTCTAATATAGCAACAATTCCGGTCTTTCCTATCCCTTCTTGTACTTCATATCCATACGATCTTAACGTTTTAGCAATCAAGGCGCTTGTTTGCCGTTCTTCGTATTTAAGCTCGGGAATTTGATGCAGTTGTCTTCGAAGGGCAATTGCAGCATCTAGGAATGAGGTTATTAATTTTTTCATAATCTCCACTCATGGGTAGCAATTTTTTCGATAAAAGTCGAATCATGTGATACCGCTAGAATCGCGCCTTCAAAGTTCAGAAGAGCTGTTTCAAATGCCTCGAGCGTCAAAAAGTCTAGATGATTGGTGGGTTCATCCAACAAGAGGACGTTAGGCCTTTCTAAAATAATGGAGAGAAGCATGAGGCGCTTCCTCTGTCCTACGCTTAAAGAGGCAAAAGGACGACGGATGAGGTCTGCACCGCCAAGAGCTGCTTTGTGAAGCTCACGCCGCAAAGCTTCTTCGGACAGCTGAAAACGACTTTCAAAGTATTCCAACGGGATTTGATCCATCGGAAGCTCATCAATTTCTTGGTCCAAATAGGCGATTTTTGCTGTCGGAGCGATGCGAATCTGTCCAGAATCCACCGGGATCTTTCCGACTATGCACTCCAGGAGAGTTGTTTTGCCTGCTCCATTGGGTCCCGTGAGAACAACCCTATCTCCTTTGTTCAAGAGTTTGCTGAAGTGAGAGAATAGGACTTTGGAGCCAAAAGCTTTGGCGATATCGTCAAGTTCAACCGCAACCATGGAAGCGAGTGGCGTAGGTGCAAATTTCAAGCCCTTGATGCTTTTTGGCTTTGGGTGGGAGAGAAGATTTGACTCGATTTCTTCAAGCCGCCCTTTCATTGCATCGAGCTTGTGCTGCAAAGACTTCTGATGCTTCTCCCCTCTTTTGTCATACGCCATGATATTGCGGTCTTTAGGAGGAGTTGCCTTGCCTTTCGAAAAGGTAATTGCTTTGATTTTTTGTTTTAGATCCACCCGCTCTTCTTCCTGAGCAACATATGCTTTCAGCTGCCTTTCCAGAATTCTCTCCTGCTCTTCCAAGTAGAAATCGTAGCTTCCTCCATAGGAGGCTAGCTTTCCGTTTTTAATTTCGATAAGGCGGTTGCAGGCAGCATTCAGAAACTTGCGGTCATGCGAGACGATTACGCATGCTCCCGACCTTTGCTTCAAGGCTTCCTCCAGCCATTGAATCATCTCCTGGTCGAGATGGTTGGTTGGTTCGTCCAAGAGCAGAAGATCCGGATTTTCAATCAAAGCTTTAGCTAGAGCTGCACGCACACGCTGTCCGCTGCTTAAGCGCGGCATCGGAAGGTCTAGAAGGCTGCTTTCGATCTTCAATCCCCGCAGCACTTGCTCAATCGGAATCCGGCGGTATCCGCCTAAGCGTTCATATTTTTCATGCAATTCAGCCCATTCCGATAAACGGTTTGTATCTTCAAGGCAGGCAGCCATTTCTTTTTCGAGGTCGGACAGAGAATTTCCTTCTATGAATTCCCTTACAGAAACTGAAGAATCGGCCAGAACGATTTCCTGCTGAAGGAATCCAATCGAAAGGCCGGACGCTTTGCTGAATTCTCCAGAATCAGCCTGCACTGTTCCTGTCAGAACTTGAAGAAGCGTTGTTTTCCCAGCTCCGTTCTCCCCAATCAGGGCAAAAACATCGCCTTCGTTGATTGAAAGAGAGATATCTTCGAGAAGGGAAAAAGAGCCGAAAGATTTAAAAAGATGTGAAAATTGTATAAAGAGCCGAGACATAAGTTTGATCCTTAGGTTTGTTTTAACTAACAGATTGGATATAAACTTAAATTCTCACTTGACGAGGCTCCTTCATTAGGATGAATATTCCCCTATTCTATCATAGATTCCGGTCGATTTCAATAAATTTTGATGCTTTAAGCCTTGACCAATGACAAGACTGACTGCGCCAATGTTAGAAAACGGCTAGCGTCTAGGCCGTCTTCAGCTTGCCAGCATGAAGCTAGGATAAGACGGACATAGTACCACTCAACAACGTCTTGAAACGGATAGCCGAAGCGACCGGCTAAAAATTTGAGGTCATGGCCTGGATCTTCGACGCATGCCCAAATTTCATGGATCGGTTCGCCTATCACGCCTTTCGGATCGATAACCACCCAGTCATTCCCGCTGGATAGGATGTTCTCTTGATGGAGGTCCCCATGGAGAAGAACTTTACGGCCGGAATCTTTTTTTATGAGCTTGTTTTTCAGATTGCGAGCTCTTTTCAAATGATCTTTGGGAAGATCCCATTCCTTGTCAACGGCGGCAAGCCATTCCTCAATCGCAGGAAAACATTCCTTTGATGGAACAGGAGCTTGATGCAGCCTTTCCATGACTTTGCAGGCAATCTCGATTCTTTTCTCCTTGGGAAGATTGTTTTTCAAAAGATCTCCAGGAATGGCTCGTTCCAGCAAAAGAATCCCTTCTTCACGGCCAAGCACTGAGACTGCTCCGAATCCTTTAAAAGCATTCAGAGCCTTAGCTTCTTTATCAATAAGGTCTATATCAGGACTGAGCTTCAAAATAATAGGAATATTGCCTTGCAGCCCTGCAAGGACGTAACTGTAGCTGAGGTTTGGAAAAGGCTTTAACTCCGACAATCCCCATGAATGCTGCAATTGCTTAGTCCTGTGCGGCAGTTCGGCAAGCCAGCTCTCCCCTCGCTTTCCATAGATCTTAACAATGTTATGCTTCAGTGTTTCCATAGAAGGTTCCTAAGAAGCAAGTTCGGTCCGGTTTTAAAAAATGAAACGTTTTTAGCTACGACCGATTCGGGATCGATTCTTATCATCGCATCCAATGGATCAACGACATTTTCTATGAACCAAGGATTATGGTTTTGCTCATCCGCTCCTAAGTATTTAGCCACAAAGCGCATTAAGCGGTCTTTATCGCCGGTTGCAAGGGAAGCTATTCCTCGAATGCCTACATGTTTGAGGATTCCTTTTTCCAAGTCGTATTCGACGATTCCGACAGCGCATTTGGGTTCAAATTGCAGCCTTCTGACAAAGCTGTCCTTTGACGTCCCGAAAATCCACAGGCATGAATCTTCCCAAAGAAACCAGACTGGGGAATCGCGCGGAGCTCCATTCTCAACCGTCGATAAATGAGCCATCAGCGGTTTGTTGAGCACGTCTTCGATCTCGAAATCCTTTTGTGCGAATATCATGCTTTCTCTTCCCCGGCAAGAGATTCAAGATAACGGAGATTGAACTTATAAAGCTTTGCGTTTCTGGATTCCCAGGTTCCTCTTTTAACAGTGAATCCGACCGCTGCAACTGCTCTGCTTAAGTGTAAAAGAGGCATCATCCGCTTATAGTCGGGAACCTCTCTAATGGAGGCGTATCCTACTAAGAAGGAGCTTTTACAGCCCGCAGGCCACTCCCCGAACTCTAGCGGACAGAAATCGTCCTCAGCGAATCCTCCCCTGCCGGACGACCAGTCGATGATGCCCCGTACTTTTCCATTAGAAGCGATGATGTTGCCCGGACGGAAATCACGGTGTATCACGCAGGGGCCGTCAGCGGACAAAAGGAGATCGATGTCTTTATCGAAATGCCATCTGCATGTTTCAAGAAGGCTTTCAGGCAGATGGCCTTTGCATTCTTCAAGCCCCTCTTCGAATTTCATGGTAAAAGGAATTCGAGGGTCGCTGCTCAAATGGGATGGATCTGTCAGGTCCCCATAGCCTTCGGCATGTTCGAGATGGATGCGGGCAAGAAGCGCACCGATTTCCGATGCCAAACCCTCATTGACGGCCTCCGATTTAAGAAGATCGCCCTGGATGCATTCCATCAAAACAGCTGCATCCAGTCCCGCTTCCGGTTCGATAAGCTGAATGATTTTAGGCACGAGGATCTTGCCGGCAAAACGGCTTAAAAAATAAGACTCTCTTAAAAAGTCTCCATTTCGAGAACATACTTTTAAAATCAGCTCAGGGCGCACGGCCTGCGAAATCCTAAAGACCGCAGCCACCATCGCATCTTCATGGTCTATGAAAGTGAATTGAGCCTCAGGGAGATTTAAACGCTTTTTATAAAGAGGAATAAGAGATGCCATGCTATGTGCTTTCTCCTGTATCCTCGATCCTTAGCTGCATGTTGTACAGGCTGGCGTAAGTCTTATCTAAAGCAATGAGCTCTTCATGGGTTCCCTGTTCTTCAATCCCCTTATCCGTCAGCACAAGAATTCTCTTTGCGTTTCTGATCGTTGACAGGCGGTGCGCTATGACAAGAGTCGTGCGATTCTTCATCAATCTTTCAAGGGAATTTTGCACAGCTCTTTCGCTTTCATTATCAAGGCTGCTAGTGGCCTCGTCGAAAATGATAATTGGCGGATTTTTTAGGAGGGCGCGAGCGATGCTGAGCCTCTGCTTTTGTCCTCCGGACAATTTTACTCCGCGCTGGCCAATGTCTGTAGAGTACCCATTTGGGAGAGCCATAATAAAATCATGCGCATTTGCCTGTTTGGCTGCAGCGATGATTTCTTCTTCCGCAGCATCAGGCTTTCCATAGCGGATATTTTCTAAAACTGTGCCGGCAAAAAGATAGATATCCTGCTGGACAAGACCGATATTTTTCCTAAGCGATTTTAGCTGAAGATTTTTAATGTCCCGGCCATCGATTAATATTTTCCCAGCGCTTGCTTCATAAAACCTTGGAATTAAAGAGCAGAGGGTGGTCTTTCCAACCCCTGAAAATCCAACCAGGGCTACGTATTCCCCCACATTTATTTTCAGGGAGAGATTTTTCAAAACATGATCATGACCCTCTCTATATTTAAAGCTGACTGCTTTGAATTCTATCTCTCCACGAACCTGATCCAGTTCTTCAGCGTTCGGCGCATCTTGAATGTCCGGCTCCACTTCCAAAACGTCCATAAAGCGGTTAAAACCTGTGACCCCTTGTTGATACAACCGAATAAAATTGCCAAGTCGTTGAATCGGTTCTATCAGGATAACGATATACAGGAGAAAAGTGAGCAGATCAGCCAGATCCATGGAGCCTTTAACAATGCTCGCTGCTCCAAAAATGACGATGGCGACCGTCATGAGCTGAGTAAAAGAAATTAGCCCGTCATAGAAATAAGCCTCGGCTTTATATCCTTTCCGCCTGCTCTCAAGAAATTGATTATTTTCACTGGCGAATTTTTCCCTTTCGATTTCCTCATTGGTGAACGATTTGACTACTCTAATGCCAGCAAGGGTGTCTTCTACTTGCGCGTTGATATCTCCGATCTTGTCGCTGCTCTTCTTTAATGCAGCGTACATTTTCCTAGCTGTATAAAATCCATAAATTCCCATAACAGGAACAAAGAGAAAGGCGATAAGAGCGAGCTTGGCATTGATGCTCATCAAGATGGCAAACGCTCCGATGAAATTCAAAAAGGAAATGACTGCGTCTTCCGGGCCGTGGTGGTAGAGTTCGGCAAGATCAAATGTGTCATGGGAGATTCTAGTCATGAGCTGACCAGTTTTATGCTCATCGTAGAATTTGAAGGAGAGTTTTTGATAATGATCGAACAGCTCTCTTCGCATATCTCTTTCCATCAAGGCGCCCATGACATGCCCTTGATAGTCGATAAATGCATGGCATGCGGCGTAAATAGCAATCAGGCCAAGCATAACGCCTCCCATCATGTAGATTTGATGGAGGGCGTCCGCTGATCCGACCTGCAGCAAATTGGCTGTGATGTACCGCACGCATAACGGGATGGCCAGCATTGCTACAGAGGCAATCACTGCACAGGTCATATCCGCGCTGAAAAGTCCAAGGTAGGGTCTGTAGTATGAAAAAAACTTTCTAACTCGGGAAGGTTTTCGGCTCATAAATACTTCCCCATCGCCCGGTCATCAGGGTGGGTAGCCTCTCCATCCGGATTATTGAACGGCATGTCTATGTACCCAAGCTTCTTGTAAAAAAGATAGGCATTCGGGGAAGCTTCAGTTTGAAAAAGCGTTACGCCTCTTTGCTTAAGTTCCTGTTCGCAATGATCCATCAAGTATTTTCCCATGCCGCTGCCGCGGTTTTGTTCATCAATGACTATAATGCGCAGAGCCGCCCTATGATCCGGCCACATTTGCACATGGGCATACCCGATAACTTCACCTCCATCGTATAAAAGCCAATGAAGATGATCTTTTTGATCTAATGCCCAAGCATAAGGGTCTTGAATGTTCAGCCGGTCAAAAAAATGCTTCTGCCTAAAATCAAGAGCTAATTTTTTCTCTTTTTCAGAGGATATGAGGCGCTTGCGGATCGGCATCTGTTTTTAATGCTATGTCCACAACGCGATTGGGTTCAAACATGTCCTTAAACTGTTCAAGCATTGCCGACCTCTCTTTGCCTCCGTCCGACGTCAAAAGCAGCGCTTGTCCGTATTCTGCAATATCTTCCACGATTCGTTCATGCCGGTAATAAGCTAGGATGGCCCGGTTGATTTCAGTCTTCCCATATCCTTTGTAAAAGAATTCTTCTTCGTGCGGATTATTCCAGACATTAGCCACTCCCCCGCCAATAAACATGAGATCGCGCTCTTTGGGAGCCATAATAGGATCGTCCCAATCCACTATGAATATCGAACCGCTTTCATCAATCAGCACGTTTCCGCCGTGGATGTCTTAATGGCACAGCACAAATTCAGGCGATTGCTCTTGGATCTTTTGGCTTAAGGCTTCAGCCCGATCCACCAGATGATGAATTATCTCTCTATGCTCTCTCATAAAAGCCTGCAGTTTCAAAGCAGCTTCATCGCCGCTTAGATTACTATGAATATGAGCATAAAGCGATTGAACAGACTTTCTCCACTTATCCGAATAGGCTTCTTTCGTGATCAGATCTTTGATTGAAGAGGGCGTATCAAATTCATGCACCTGCCTCAATATCTTGCCGAGAGCAGTCCATTGATTGTCTGTTAGGTTATAGCAAAATCCATTCTGTCCATTGACAAATGGGTAAACAGTGAGAGTGGAATCGCCGATGTGCTGAGTCAGGCGGCCATTGGTTGTTTTGATAGGCGGAATGATCTGTTGAATTCCTGAAGCCTGCAGCAAGGCTAATAATGTAACGCTCATATCATAGCGATGGCCGCGTTTCAGCTTTACGAAATAAGACTGCCTGCTCTGCGTCTCAGCTTTATAGACGGAAGCATTCATATCCGCTCCCAAAGGAAGAAGCGTAAGCAAAACGGCTGCGATACCGTAATTGGCCTTTAAGCAGTCAATAATGGATTGAGGTGAAAGAGATTGTTTTTCTGTCATATTTAAAGTGTTCCGCCCTCGAACTTTTCCCATAGCTCGCTGATATTTTCAGAGCGGAGCAAATGAAGGTTGCGTTTCAACGTTTCTTCATCCCAATCCCACCATCTAATTTTTAAGAGCTTTCCAATATCAGCATCGTTGAATCGCTTTTTGATTAATTTGGCTGGATTTCCTCCCCAAATTTCGTATGGCCCTACATCCTTGGTGACAACAGCGCGCGCAGCAATTACGGCGCCATCTCCAATGCTGATGCCAGGCATGAGCATGCTTTCAGCTCCTATCCATACATCATTTCCTATGGTTGTGTCCCCTTTGGATCTGTGCGCTTTAGGAGGCTGCATTTTATACCCGTCAAAATCTTCATCGAAACAATCAAGAGGATAGGTGGCAATCCATTTATAATTATGCCCTTGGGTTCCCCCTAGCATGAATTTTGCTCCGGTTGCGATAGAACAGAATTTTCCAATAATCAATCGATCCAGCTGGCTTGAATCGCGCTCATTGTCAAGCTCGTCTAAATACATCACGCAATCGTCGAAAGGGTGTCCATGGTAATAGCCGGAATAGTATGAATATTCTCCTACAAGAACATGACGGCATTTAATATTATCCTTGATAATTACGGATTCCCTATAATTTTTGAATAATGTCATTCTCTTCCTTGTGCTTGAGGATTTCATAACGCATCTGGACGAGTCCGCTTTCGTAGGATTGAGATGAGGTCAAACGGCAGGGGATCTCCTTACCTATAGTGTGGAATAGAGGGAGTCCATCTCCTAGTACAATCGGGATGACGGAAAGTGTCATTTCGTCGATGAGCTGCAGAGCTAGAAACTGGGAAATTGTAGAGCCTCCATCGACCCAGATATGCTTGGCCCCTTCCCTATGCAGCTTTTCAACCAATTCTTCTAGATCTTCTGTGTAAATCTCCATTCCAGCTTTCACAGAGTTCAAGCTATTGCTTAGTACGATAACTCTTTTGCCTGGATAAGGATTTGGAACAGTCGACGCGACTTCATATGTCTTGCGGCCAATAATTAGAGTATCGATGCCGGCAAGCATGTTTTTAAAGCCATAGTCCTCATCAAATCCGCCGACGCGGTCCATCCAATCCAGGCTGTCGTCTTTCCGGGCGATATATCCATCGATGCTCAGCGCAATATAAACTAATAGCTTAGGTCTTTCTTTGTTCCTCATATTCCCTTCAAATAAAAGCTTCTTTTGAATTTTTGGAACATAGGCTCTTTGAGCTTCCGGTATTTTTCTCCATCCTGATCTGCTTCGAGAACAGCCTTCATTTTCAGCTCGGCATATTTTTGAAGCTCTTCCGGGTTATTAAGAAGGTAATCTCTAAAACCAATAAGCTCTGCCCATTCTTTGCTTTCAGGGTATGTCAGATGGATATGATACCTTCTGCTGCCTTCTTCAGGATCGGCCAAATAGATGATAAAATAGAACCGGTCCGGTGTGCTGAATGAAGGGCGGAATTCATATCCAAGCTCTTGCAAGGCAGTCTTTGAGCTATCCATAACAGATTTATCGACTGCGATGGCGATATCAACGATTCCCTTCCCTCCTAATCCAGGAACAGCAGTGCTGCCCACATGCTCAATCAGTGAATCTTGAGCCAGTCGGCAGGCTATTCTTTCCTTTTCCTTGAAGAAAAGCGAAGGAAATAAATCGTTGTATGGTTTGAAGATGTATTTTTTCATATTAATAGTAAATGATACATCCTCGTTGTTCTAACTCTTCAAACCAAGGTGGTATTTTTAGGTTTTTATTGAGTCTTACATCTAGCTTTTCCAAATTGACAAGGATGCGGATGCTCTCAGGCAGAGACGTCAAGCGATTATCGCGCAAATCCAAACATCGCAATTTCTGCAGGCTGCCGATTGATTCAGGAATAGAACTCAGTCTGTTAGTTCTCAAATCAAGATCGGTAAGATTTTCCAGGCATCCTATACTTTCCGGCAGCTCTTCCAATTGGTTGTTTTCCAGCATCAGTTTTCTCAAATTTTTCAAATTCCCGATTGATTGGGGAAGAACACGGATCTTATTATTCATAGCATAGAGTTCTTTCAACTGTTTCAGATCACCGATTGCATCTGGCAAGAGGGAGAAGCTGTTATTTTGCATACGCAATTCAACCAGATTTTCCCACCTGCCGATCCATTCTTGGAGGCTGTGCATTCCATTGTGAGTTATATTTAAATAAGCGAGGGATTTCAAATTCTGCAATGCTTGAGGCAGGACTGCGAGGCGGTTGCTCGCAAGATATAAAAAACGTAAATTAGTCAGTTCGCCAAGCTCGTCCGGCAAATTGCTTAATTGATTGTAGTTCAGATCCAGCACTTGCAGATTAACCAGGTTTTTAATTTCTGCAGGAAGCGAAGCGATGGTATTTTGGCTCGCGTTGATCCTTTCTAAACGAACCATTTGCAGAAGTATCTTCGGAAAAACGGACAATTGGTTCTTATAAATGCTAAATCTCTCGAGGGAGGTTAACCCGATGGTTGCGTCGGGCACTTCCGATATTTGATTATCATCAAGCCAAAGCTCTTTCAGGCTATTTTGAAGAAACAGTTCCTGGGGAACGATTAATAATTGCCGATCACTTAAATTAAGAGTCGTAGGTGTTAAATCCTTCAGTTCGTCAGCTGCAATGTTTGCTGAAACAATCATCGCTACGGCAAGAAAAAGTTTACGCAGTAAATTCATCGAACCTTTCCTATGTCATTGTCATTTTGCCAATCTTGATAACCGATTCGATAGAGCACATGCCTCCGTAAATGGTGGCCTTCCTTGATCTTAGGATGGTCAAAATCGCCTTTTGAATCATGATGCATGCCTATCCGACGCATAACAAACTGAGAACGCTGGTTCAGGACCGGAGTAAAAGCGAAAATTTCCTTCAAACCAATCTGCCTGAAGCAATATTCAAGAGCTGCTTTTGCACCCTCTGATGCATAGCCTTTTCCCCAATGATTGTAAGCGATCCGATACCCCAATTCAACATTTGGTGAAAAAGGCGCTTCAAAATCGATCTCTTCTAAACCGATCCTTCCTATAAATTCGCCGGTTTCTAAAAGAGAAACAGCCCATTTTCCAAAACCATGCATTTCAATGTGGGTGCGTGCAGTTTGCATGGATGCTTTACTTTCTTCCAAAGTCCAAACCGCAGGAAAAAATTCCATTACTTTAGGATCTGCATTCAGCTTAGCGAAAGGTTCTAAATCTTCATCTTTCCATTGCCTGAGAATGAGTCTGCTTGTTTGTATAATTGGATTCTCGCCCATAAGGAACTTCATTGAAATTTTTAAGCGAATCATAGCACTGACTGAGAGGAATTTCCAGAGAAAAAGATTAACAAATACTCTTTACCTTCCGTATACTGAATATCTCGCAGACAAAATCAATATTCTGGCCTGTTTATGAAGAAAACCCATCCGAAGAAATTTGCATTGATCGGCCTCCCGGGAAGCGGCAAATCCACATTCGCCTCCAAGCTGGGCGGAATTTTAGGCATTCCCGTGCACCATTTGGACAGGCATATGTTTGAGCCAGGGGGAAAGAAGAGGGACAAGCAGGAATTTATAGAGATTCAAAAGGCCATGCTAGATGAAGAAGCATGGGTGGTAGAGGGATGTTCATTTTCGACCTTCGAAATGAGATTTGCCAAAGCGGATGTTTTGATATATTTTCAGTTTTCACGCCTTATATGCTTTTTCAGGCTTTTTAAAAGACTTTTCAACTATGAAAAAGACTTCGGCGGCTTGAGGGCAGTCACCTGGGAAATTTTGAAATACACCTGGAACTTCGATAAGGAAAAAAGGGCTAGGATCGAAGAGCTCAGGACAAAGTATCCAAAGACCGACTTTTTCATCTTCCAGGACCAAAAAGATGCGGACTTGTTCCTTAACTCCATTTTAATAAGAACGGGCGATAAATAGTTGCTATTTATTGGGATAACGTCTTGCAACCAACATTTATAAAGTATTTATATTCAAGGACTTGTTTCTAAGTCTTACAATTTCTTTTTTAATGCTAATAGATCACATCCATTTTATAGTTAGCGAGTTGAGTAGGATTAAAATAAAATTTATTTTATTTGAAAGTGAGTAATAAAAGTGATATAATAAATATATATTAAGGTTTTTTTTGTCAAAAAAATGAACTAATTAGTAAATATAAGGAAAGGTTAATATGACATCATCTCTTCCCCAAGCTCACACTGCGTCTACAGCTGTTGTTCTGTATGATGCGACGCTGCCTCATATTTCTATTAAAGATCATATAGAAGCGAGTAGTGAAGCAGAAAAGAGAGCTGATAGTGCTTCTCGGAAGGCTCTTGAAGGTCGGTATTTAAATACTTATAAAGCACTCCATTTGGGCGGGAAAGAAACGTCGGAAAGTAGAATGATACGATCTGCCATAGCTTTTTGTCCTACCCACAGTGAAAAAGAAATGGCTCAGCGCCTTTCCAACTATAGCAAGGCTGCCAAGTGCTTAAGCCGTCTCACCAATGAACAACTTTCAATTCTATTGAAGACCGCTAAATCCTTAGGCACCGGTACAGGGGGAGAGGTTTTATCAATAGAAGTGGACGGCGTTCCTATCTTTATTAAGAAAATCCGCCTTACAGATATCGAAAGAGAAAATCCTAGATCCACTCAAAATCTTTTTGAATTGCCTCCTTATTACCAATATGGAGTGGGTTCGATGGGCTTTGGCGTGTGGAGAGAAATAGCCGCTCATGAAATGACCACTCAATGGGTTCTCAATGGAGAATGCCAGAATTTTCCTCTCATGTATCATTCACGAGTATTGGAGCGCCCCACTGCGTTGCCTAAGACGCCAACCCATGAAGAACTAGAAGATAGACAACGCTATGTCGAGTATTGGGATGGTTCTTCAGCTGTAGGCAGGCGATCCGAGGCTGCTGAAACGGCTTCAGCTGATGTTGTAGTATTTATGGAAAGCCTTCCGCAGACTTTGAAAAAATGGCTTAATGTTGAAGGCGGTAAAGAAAACCTGCCCAGAATCGAACGAGAGATTAATCTGGTAGCTGCGTTTATGAAGTCTCGGGGTTTTCTCCACTTTGATGCGCATTTTCATAACATTCTGACTAACAATGGCCACGTTTATTTTGCTGATTTTGGTTTGGCAATGAGCCGGAGATTCGATCTTTCGCCGGATGAGAGAGCATTTCTTGAGAAGCATATCGACTACGACCGCTACTATGTAGTCGCTGAGCTTGCCAAGCAATCGATCGTTTCAACATTAAGAGACGAGGAAAGAGAAGCTGCATTGGATGTCTACCTCTCTCCTGAAAGAATGACAGTTGCATTACCTTCTGGTGTAGAATCAATCGCCCAACGGTATAGGCCGATTGCAGTTCTTATGGGCAACTTTTTCCGCGGCCTTCGAGAACATTCTAAAAGCACTCCGTATCCAGAGACTGAACTCGCGCGGGAATGGACTAGGCTTTAAAAGATTATCTAGTGTTTAATTCATTCATTTTCTAGATGATATAATAGGGAAACAGCTGTTTCCCTATTTCAATTTAAAATTTTATAATTGTTTTAATAACC
>Ga0172372_10004409_pt1 | contig 20019 bp, 17 predicted proteins | sample LakKiv5m_2_FD_114544 | JGI IMG/M metagenome (GOLD analysis project Ga0172372, IMG submission 114544) | Freshwater microbial communities from Kabuno Bay, South-Kivu, Congo - kab_092012_9.5m | ecosystem: Environmental > Aquatic > Freshwater > Lake | place: Democratic Republic of the Congo...
CCGAGCACCTCCTCGGGGAGCAGGCCCGTCATGCGGGTGAAGCCCTCGTTGACCCACTCGATGCGGACCGTCGGGTCCGTCACGATGACGGAATTGCCCGTGCGCCGCGCGATCGCGGTGAGCAGCTCGAGCTGGCGCGCGGGGTCCCCGACGAGCGCGTAGCTCGGCGCGGCGAGCGCGGGGGCGGGTTCTCCCGGTGGCACGGGGCCGAGGCTGGGCGCGGCAGGCGTGCGCGTCAACGGGACGCAGCGTCGCAGTGCGCCGAGCGGTCAGCGCCGGGCGTAGAAGGTGATGGGCTGGAGATTGCCCTCGCTCACCGAGTAATAGCCGCTCGCGTCAGCCGCGAAGCCGAGCGCCTCGCCCTGCGGCTCGCTGCGGAGCGGGATGCGGCACGGCGGGGTCGCGAGCGCCTCGGCGATGGTCGCCACGCGCGAGCGGCGCCAGAGGTAGGCGGCGTCGTAGGTGCGGATGGCGATCTCGTCGCCGGAGGGCGAGATGTCGCCGCCCGTCGTGAGCGTGTTGCCGGGGAGCGGATCGGCGCCGAAGCGGAGCGTCGCGACGAGCTCGAGCGTCGTCGTGGTGCCCGCGGTGAGCGGGGCCGCGGCGCGGTAGACGGGCGAGTCGCCGTCGCCGTCCTTCACGACGACGAACACATCGCCGGTGCGCGGATCGACGAGGAGCGTCTCGGAGTTGTGCGCGCGATCGGGGTAGACGAAGGTGAAGCGCTCGACGCCTGTGAGCATCACCGTGGTCCCCGTCGCGCCTTCGACGACGGGCTCGCGGACGCGGTACACGTCGATGTTCGCGCGCGACGCGCCGTTGTCTCCGATGTCACCGACGTAGACGTAGCTCGCGCCGGGCTCGGGCCCGGGGCCGACGGCGATGTCCTCCCAGTCGCGCGCCGAGGCGCCCATCAGGTCGTAAAGGACCGTCGTCGCGGGCGAGATGCGCGTCGCGAAGAGGCGCGGCTCTGCGCCGGAGTCGTTGTGCAGCCAGAGCACGCCGGGGTTGCGGCGGCTCTCCGCCACGCCGCTCGCCTCGCGCACGCCGCGGCTCGGGAAGAAGAGGTCGTACGGGGTGCGCGCGCTCGACGCCGTCCGCGAAGGTCGGGCAATCGGGGATCGCGTCGGGCGGTCCCGCGTCGATGTCTGCGCCTGCGTCGATGTCTGCGCCTGCGTCGACGCCTGCGCCTGCGTCGAGCTCGCTGCCAGCATCGATGTCGGCGCTCGCGTCGGCGTCGGCGCTTGCATCGACCTCCGCGCCTGCGTCCGACTCGCTGCCTGCGTCGACGTCTGCGCCCGCGTCGACGTCCGCGCGTGCATCCGTCGGAATGCCCAGGTCACCACCGGGACCCGCGTCGGCCGGTGCGTCCGAGCCACCGCAGGCGCTGAGCGCTGCGGCGAGGAGCAGGGCGGTGACGCGGCGGGAGAAGCGGGGACGGGCGCGATCGGGACGAGACATCGGGGCTCCGGCGCGCCCGCGTGACCGTCAGGCGCAGCGCGCATCGCAACACCGGCGCGCCCGTCCGTCAACGGTCGCCGCGCGCGGGTGCCCCGCCGGTCGTTTTCCGACTACGCTGCCGGCTCCGGCGTGTTTGCCCGCGCCGAGCGAGTCCCCGCGTCATGCCCCATCGACTCCTCCCTGCGTGCCTCGCGTCCCTGCGGTCTGCACGCCTCGGTGCGCCATCGCGGGTCGCGCTGCTGCTGGCGCTCTGTGCTGCGCTGACGGCCTGCTCCGCGACGCGCACGGGGCTGGCCATCGTCGACGGCGGGGAACGGCCGCTCGACGCGGGGGAAGATGGCGGCGGCGACCCGCGCGATGCCGGGGATGCCGACGCTGCTGCGGTGGATGCGGGTGACGTCGACGCGGGCAGCGTGGACGCCGGCGACGTCGACGCCGGGGCCGTCGATGCGGGTCGCAGCGACGCGGGGTCGATCGACGCGGGCTGCGTCGCGGTTCCAGAAGTGTGCAACGGCCGCGACGACGACTGCGACGGGGCCGCGGATGAGGATTTCGCCCTCGCGAGCGATCCCGCGAATTGCGGCGTGTGCGGCCTCGCGTGCGGGGCGGACTTCGTGTGCGCGGCGGCCGTGTGCGTGTCGCGCAATGCCGTCGTGCAGGTCGCTGCGGGCTCGAACTTCACGTGCGCGCGGCTCGCGGGCGGGAGCGTCTACTGCTGGGGTAGGAACGGGAGCGGGCAGCTCGGACGCGGCTCGACGACCGCCGCGACGACGGCCGCTCCGGTGATGGGGCTCGACGACGCCATCGACCTCGACGCCGGCGAACTGCACGCCTGCGCGGTGCGTGCGGGCGGACGCGTCGTCTGCTGGGGCGAGGGGGCGAATGGGCGGATCGGGGACGGCGCGAAGATGAGCCGATCGTCGCCCGTCGACGTGGCGATCACGGACGCCGTACGCGTGGGTCTTGGCGCGGAGCACAGCTGTGCGATCCGCGCGGACGGCGCGCTCTTCTGCTGGGGGCGCAACGATCGAGATCAACTCGGTTTTTCGTCGATGGACCGCACCACGCCTGGCGCCGTGACGCTCGTCGGGCCGGCGCGTGATGTGTCCGGGGGGAGCAAGCACACCTGCACCGCGCTCCAGGACGGTCGTGTCTTTTGTTCGGGCGAAAACCGCCGCGGGCAGCTCGCGGATGGGACGACGACGAACCGCATGGCGCCGGTTCAGGCCGTCGGACTCGACACGGTCGTCGAGGTCGCGCTCGGCGGCGATTTCTCGTGTGCGCGCGCCATTGGCGCCCCGTCGCGCGTCGCGTGCTGGGGTGACAACGCGGGCGGGCAGCTCGCCGACGGTACGACCACGGACAGCGACGTCGTGCTCGATGTGCCGGGCCTCACGGACGCCCTCCAGATCACCGCGGGCGAGCTGCACGCATGCGCGGTGCGCTTCGGCGGCGTCGTGAATTGCTGGGGCAGCAACGGTGCCGGGCGACTCGGCGATGGCACCACCACGGATCGCAGGATGCCCGTCTCGGTCGTGTCGCTCGGCCGCGTGCTCGACGTCTCGGCTGGCGATGCGCACACCTGCGCCGCGCGCGCCGACGGAGCCGCGGTCTGCTGGGGCACGGGCGCGGACGGACGGCTCGGCAACGGCGGCACGGTGGATGCCATCGCACCCGTCCGCGTGATGGGCCTGCCCTGAGGCCGGTGCTCCCGAGCGCGGGGCGTTGCCCGCAAACTTGGCGGAACCGCGCGCCCGGCCTACTCCTCGGGGACCGCGTCATGCGCCGATCCGTCGTCCTCGTCGCTGCGTTCGTGTCCGCTGCGCTGCTCCTCGCGCAGGTCGCGGCCGCGACGCCGCCACGGGCAGGTTCGCGCCGCCGCGTGCGTGCGCCACGGAGCGTGTCGGTGGGCTTTCCGTGGCAGGGGCGGCTGCGCGAGGGCGTCGAGCTGCGTGAGTCGGAGACCGTTCGCCGCGTCGGCGAGTACGCGCCCGCGGGGCATTTCTGGGGAACGCACGAGCTCGTGCAGCTGCTCGAGCGCGCGGCGCGCGTCGTCGCGCGGCGTGTGCCGGGCAGCAAACTGAGCGTCGGTGAGCTCTCGAAGCGCGCGGGCGGCGACATCGACGGGCACGGCTCCCACGAGAGCGGCCGCGACGTCGACGTCGCGTTCTACATGCTCGACGGCGCGGGGAAACCGTTCGAGCCCTTCGCCTTCGCGGAGTTCGACGCCGAGGGCCGCGGCAAGGCGCCCAACGAGGGCCTCCGCTTCGACGACGCGCGCAACTGGGAGCTCGTCGCGCGGCTCGTGACCGACCCCGACGCGCGCGTGCAATACGTCTTCGTCGGCGAGGCCCTGCGGGCGCGACTGCTCGCGGAAGGGCGTCGCCGCGGGGCGAGCCGCGCGGTGCTCGACCGCGCTGCTGCGCTGCTCGTGCAGCCCGGGCGCGGCCACCCGCACCGCAACCACTTTCACCTGCGCATCTACTGCGATCCGTCCGATCGCCCGCAGTGCCGCGACCGCGCGCCGTTTCACCCGTGGTACCCGGGCACGCCGCCCGTCGCCTCGGGGCCCGCGGGCGCGTTCGGCATGCAGCCCTGACTTACGTGACGCAGACAAGGGCGCCGCGTCGCGCCTCTGATACGCTGCGCGACATGGTCTCCGAGCTGCGAAGGGGGCGCCGCCGGGGGGCGGCACGTCAGTCCACGCTGCGTTGGGCGTCTTCGGCGCTCTTCGGCGCGCTAACCGCGGCGTGCGCACTGCTCGCCTCCGTGGCGTCGGCGCAGAGCCGCCCCGCGCCGCGCCCCGCGGCCCCGCGCGTCGCCGCTGCGAATGCGGGTGCAGCCGCGTCCGGCGCTTCGTCTCCGGGGGCCTCGTCGGCGGGCGCGCCGCGCCCGTTCTCGGCGGCGGAGCGGCGCACGCTCGAGCGCGGCGGCCTCGTCGTGCGGCGTCGCTCGGAGCGCCGGGGCGCGCTGACGCTCGTCGGCGGCACGAGCTGGCAGCGCATCGACCTGCCGGCCGACGTCGTGTGGCGCGCGCTCCTCGACACCGCGCGCTACCCGAAGATGCTCCCGGCGTGCACGGCGGCGCGCGTGCTCACCTCGCGCGGCGACCAGCGCAGCCTCTCGCTGGTGCACGAGGTCGGCCCCGTGCACGCGGGCTATGCGCTCCACGCGCGCGTCGACGTGGCGCGACGCGACATCACCTTCTCGCTCGATCCGTCGCGCCCGCATTCCGTCCGCGCCGCGTGGGGCTTCTTCACGGTGCGGCCGCAGGGCGCGTCGCGCAGCGTGCTCTCGTACGGCGTGATGGCCGACTATGGCGACGGGCTCTTCGGCGGGCTGCTGCGCCCGAAACTGCGCGAGTGGAGCCTGCGCGTGCCCGCGCTGGTGAAGGCGTTCGTTGAGGGCGAGGGCCGCGCGCGCTATCTGCGTGAGGCGCCCCGGCCGGAGGGCCTCGCCGCGGGGCGTACGACACCGGCCTTGCCGGGCGCGGCACGCCCCGCGGTCGTACCGGGCTTCGCGGCGCCGGAGTCTCCGCCGCGGCTCGCCGTCTCGGCGCCTGCAGGAGCGGGCGCGGACCCGGGCGCGGCGCCCCCCGCGACCCGCTGATCGGGCTCCGCGTCTGCCGAGGCGACGGTCCTGCGGTGGTCGGTCACGGGTGGAGTACGGCGCACGTCGTCGTCGGCTGCGTCAGGTGCCGGGACGAGCAATCCGGCTGCGCGCGCGAGGGCGCGCCAGAGCGCGTCGCGTCCGGTGCCGTCCTCGCTCGAGAAGCCGAAGGCGCGCACGCCCGCTTCACGCGCGATCGCGGCGACGGCGGGCTTCTGGCGGCTCGCCGGGAGTTTGTCGAGCTTCGTCGCGACCACGAACGCGGGCAGCCTGTTGTGCGCGAGAAACTCGAGGAGCTGCGCGTCGTCCGGCTCGAGCCCGCGCCGCGCGTCCACGATGACGACGACGGCGCGGAGCCCCGTGCGCCGCGTCAGGAAGCCCTCGATGAGCGGCCCCCACGAGCCGCGCTCGGCCTTGCTGACCTTCGCGTAGCCGTAGCCGGGCAGGTCGACGAGATCGAGCTGCGCGCCGCTGCGCAGCGTCGCGCGGAAGAGGTTGAGGCCGCGCGTCGCGCCCGGCGTCGCGCTCGTGCGCACGAGCTTCCGCCGCTGCACCAACGTGTTGATCAGACTCGATTTTCCGACGTTCGAGCGCCCGGCGAAGGCGATCTCCGCGAAGGCCGGCGCGGGCAGCCCGCTCGCCTTCACGGCCGTGGCGACGAAGACGGCGTCGAGCACGTCGAGCGGAGAGGGCGGTGGCACGGGCGCGGGCATGCGGCTGCGTGTAGCACGCTGCGCTGCGCGCACGTGTTCAGGCGCGGCGCCGTGCGAGACGGCGGCCGAGCGCCGCGACCACGTCCGCGAGCTCCGGCGCCTTCGCGAGGTGCGCGAAGCCGAGGTACACGACGCCCGCGACGAGCAGCGACGCCGCGTAGACGAGCAGGTTCCGCAGGTCGTTTCCGCCCGCTTCCCAGCGACCGAAGCGCGCGACGCCCCACGCCGCCGCCGCCATCGTCGCGCATCCGACGGCGGTGCGCAGCACGCTGCCGATGACCGAGCGCATCCCGAGGAGCCCCGCGCGCCGCCGCAAGAGCGCGAGCAGCGCGAGCAGCTGCGCGGTGTTCGCGACCGAGAGCGCGAGCGCGATGCCGACGTGCGCGAGCGTCGGCATCGCGGCGAGCGCGACGGCGACGAAGGCGAGCAGGTTCACGACGCTGCAGATCACCGGCGTGCGCGTGTCGTTGTAGGCGTAGAACATCGGCACGACGATTCGCACCGCGGCGACGGCCCAGATCCCCGTCGCCTGCCACGCGAGCGAGTGCGCCGTCTCGAGCGTCGCCGCGTGATCGAAGGCGCCGCGCTGGAAGAGCACCGCGCACGTCGGCTCCGCGAGCACGACGAGCAGCACGCTCGCAGGCACGGCGACGAAGAGCGAGAGGCGCAGCGCGTACGTGAAGGTGCGCTTCACCTCGAGGTGCTGCCCGGCGTTGCGCAGCGTCGAGAGCGAGGGGATCGCCGCCGACGCGATCGCGAGCGCGAACACGCCCTGCGGGATGTCGACGATGCGCGAGCCGTAGTAGAGGTAGCTCTGCGAGCCCTCCGGCAGGAACGACGCGAACTGCCGCGAGAGGATGAGGTTGAGCTGGTAGACGCCGAGCCCGACGAGCATCGGGCCGAGCAACCCGACCGCCTTGCGCACGTACGGGTCGCTCCAGCCCCAGCGCGGCCGCTGCAGATAGCCGACGCTGCGCAGCGAGGGGATCTGCGCGGTGACCTGCAATGCGCCGCCGACGAGCGCGGCGAGCGCGAGCCCCGTGATCGGGTCGAGGTCGAGCGCGATCGCGAGCGGGACGAAGAGCGCGGGCGCCGCGATCATCGCGACGCTCAGCATCGCCGGCGCGAACGCGGGCACGAAGAAGCGGCGCAGCGCGTTCAACACGCCCATGCCGAGCGCCGCGACGCCCATGAAGAAGATGTACGGGAAGACGAGCCGCGTGAGCGTCGTCGTGAGCGCGTACTTCGGCGCGTCGTAGCCCGCAGCGTAGAGCTTCACGATCGGCCCGGCGAGCACGATGCCGCCGATGGACACGAGCGCGAGGATCGCGAGCATCACGCCCGAGAGCCCAGCGTAGAAGGCGCGTGCGCGATCGTCGCCCTCCTTCTGCTTCACCTCGGCGTAGACCGGGATGAACGCGCCGCCGACCGCGCCCTCGCCGAGCAGTCCGCGCAGCGCGTTGGGGATGGTGAAGGCGACGTAGAAGGCGTCCGTCGCGCCGAGCGCGAAGTGGTTGGCGATGACCGAGTCGCGCACGGCGCCGAGCACGCGCGAGGCGAGGGTGCCCGCCGCGACGAGGCCCGCGCGTCCGGCCATCGCGCCGCGCTCGCGGGCGCCCTGACTCTCGGCGTCGGTCACGCGGGCGAGTATCCGCGGGGCGCCGGGGCGGGCAAGGAATCGACGTCAGCGCGTGGGCGCTGCGACGGGCCTCGCCGCAGGACGCGCCGCGTGGCCCGACGGAAAGCGCAACGCCCCGCGCGGGACGACCCGGCGGGGCGACAGGCGAGCAGCAGCAGATGTCAGGAGGCGGAGGAGAGCGCGGCGACCTGCGCCGAGAGCCGCGACACGTAGCGCGAGCCGGTGGCGCGGTGGTAGACGCCCTTCGTCACGGCCTGGTCGATGTGCTGGATCGCATCGGTGAGGGCCGTCTTCGCCTCGGCGACGTTGCCCGCTTCGACCGCGGAGCGCACGCGCTTCACGAAGGTACGCACGCTCGAGCGGACGTGCGTGTTGCGCTCGCGGCGCTTGATGTTCTGGCGGTTGCGCTTGTCTGCGGAGGGGTGATTCGCCACGGTTTTCTCTCTACGTTCTCTCTGCGTTCTCTCGGAGGTCAGGCCGGAGCGAGGCTTCGCTGCGGCGCCCGCGCGGACGCGCAGGGGCGCCCGGGGAGGCGGAAACTGTCTGTGCTCGTCGTGGTTGTCAAGCGTTTCGCGGTCTTGGGCGACGGGCGTTCAGCAGCCTGAGAGCGCGCGGAGGCGCTCGATCTCGTCGAGCAGCGCCGGGTCGAGCACGTAGCCTTCGAGTACGTCGTCCTCGATGCCGAGGGCCGGGTTGCCGGCGGTGAGGCCGAGGTAGAGCCACGCGCGGCCCCACACGGTGAGGATCGCGTCGCGCCACGTCGCGTCCTCGGCGATGCGGGCGTAGGCGGCCGGGTAGTCGGTGCGGGCGAGGCGGAGGTAGCGCTCGACGTACCAGAGGAAGGTGAGGATTCCGTCGCGCGCGCTCGTCGACGAGCCGCTGCGGATGCGATCCGCGAAGGCGTACTCGGTCGCGAGCGAGTTGACGTACTGCACCGTCTCCTCGAACAGCAGGTTGAAGCCCTGATCGCCGCTCTCGAAGGTCGCGTCGGTGGGGTTCCCGTCGAGGTAGATGTCCGCGTACGAGTCGCAGCCGCGTCGGAAGCTGCCGCCGCAGGGCGGGCGCATCGCCTGATAGGCGTCGAGGCGGATCAGGCTCCGCGCGAAGGTGTCACCCCCACGTGAGGTGGTGTCGCCGCGCATCGCCGTGAGCGTGCGCGCCGTCGCGAGTTCGTAGACGTTGGTGGCTCCGCGGGAGAGCTGCCCGTCCCAGAAATGCCCGCATTCGTGCGTGATGGTCGACATCGCGCGGTAGACGTCCGCGGCGCTCCCGGGAGAGCCGGCGAAGAGCACGGAGCAGTCGCTGCCGAACGAGGTGTTCGTGCGGCCGCCCTCTACGAGCTCGAGCCCGAACGGGTAGCGGCGGGCGAGGACGGCATCGACGAACGTGCGTCGGATGCGGGCGTGCCCGTCAGAGCGCAGGTGGACAGAGGAAGCGACCGCCGGCGAACCCGCCGCGCGCGTCGGTGGCGGCGAAGGAGACCCGGCCTTGCGCGTCGCCCGGTGTCTCGGCGAAGCCTGCGGTGCCTGCGGGCACGAGCGTCCCCGATCCATCGATGAGCGGCAGCGCGAGCGGCTCCTCATCGACGGGGAGCCCGTCCGACTCCGAGACGCGCACGGCGAAGATGGCGTCGTTCGTCTCGTCGTCTCCGGCACCCGCCCATGCGACGACGAAGCCACCGCGGCGATCGCTCGCGACCGGGGTCGTGCCGTCGCGCGTCCAACCGGGGGCGACGAAGGCGGTGCCCGTACCACCATACGCAATGGCAGGCTGGCCGCCGGGCACCGAGCTCGTCGAGAGCCGCACCGGCGTGCTCACGGTGGCACCGGCCGGGGTCGACGGATCGACGCGCACGAGCGCGAACCACACGGACTCCGTGGGGGTGCTCGTGCCCTCGACGTCGCTCTCGCTGCAGTCCTCCATCCACGCGACGCCGATGTCGCGGACGCCGGCGCGCTCCCCACCAGCCGCGAGCGCCACGAAGTCGGCGCGGCCCCCGGCGGGCACCGTGACGAAAGCCGCCGACGGCGCGAGCGAGGGCGTCGCGCGCCGCACGTGGGCGGGCGCGGACGCTCCACTCGAGAGCGTGGGGGTGTAGGGCGGGGGCAGTGTCATGCGACTGAGGAAGTGCAGCGCGATGGGCGTGCCACCCGTCGCGGTCGCCTCGGGATATGCGACGACCCACCCCGCGTCGGCGAGGCTGCCGACGGCCGGCGCGCCGAGGCCCGCCGTCTCGCCGAGCGTCTCGGGGCGCCCGTCGTTGCTGCCCGTGACCCAGTCGGCGACGCGCGCGCTGGGACCGCCCGATTCCTTGTACAGACCGAGCACCTCGACGGGCACCGACGACGTCGGGGCGGCGCAGCGGGTGCGCGGCGCGAACAGGTTTCCCGTTTGAAATGGGGCGCCGAGGTACGCGACGAGCCCTTGCGGTTCCCTGGTCTCCTGCAGCGCGGCGACCGCAGGGCGTGATGCGCCCGGCGCACCGCGGCTTGCGCCCGAGCACGCTGTGGGGGTAACACCGCCCCTAATGGCCGGGAACGCGCCGACGTCGATTCCGAGCCAGATGTTCGAGCGGGCCTCGGGACCGTAGAAGGAGAGCGACGCGCCGTCGCTGCCGAGCCATCCCGCGCGCAGGACGCCCGCGCTGCAACCCTGGGTGGTGACGCCGACCGCGAACGCGCCGAGCGCTTCGACGGGCGCCGTCGCGAGATCGGAGAGGCTGCAGTTCGACAAGAGTTGCACATCGGCGCGCGCGCTCGTCCCGCCGGCATACCGCGCGGTCGCGACGCAGCGGCCGGACGCGCAGATCTCCGAGCAATCAGAGTCCGAAACACAGGGCACGGTCGATCCGTCGGGTCCTGTCGGACAACGGCCGGCGGTTCCTCCCGGCGGAATCATGCACGTGGCCTGTACGCAGTCGGTGTCCAACGTGCATGCGCCGCCGCCCGGCCGCGTGGGGTCGGGGACGAGGTACTCCGACGCGCGGGTGAGGCAGCCCGCGACGGGGGCGCCTACGTGGTAGAGGTTGGCATAGCCCGGCACCGGATTCGTCAGGGGCATGACCGCGGCGGTCTCGAGGCGTCCGTCTCGGAAGCGGAAGGCCGTGGTCGAGCCCGTGCCCGTATACGAACCGCTCCCCGACTCGCCCCACGTGACTTCGGTCGCGCCGCTCGCCTCTGCGAGGGACTCGGGACCCACGGCTTGGAAGTTGCCCTCGTCGATGACGAGATCGCAGTCGTTGTCGAGGCCGTCGCAGCGCTCGTCGAAATCCGGGTTCACCTGCGCGTTCGTGTCGTCGCAGTCGTCGCCGCCGCAAGCGGCTGCGGGGTGGCGGTCGCCATCGCGGTCTTCGCAGGGAGGCGGGCCGCTGTCGTCGTCCCCGCAGCCCGCGACGAGCAGCAGGCCAGCGAGGAGCAAGACCGTTCCGAACCGGAAAGAGGCGGAATGTGGCATCGAATGCACTCCTCGGAAATCCGTGCACGACCCCGCGCAGGGCGCGCGATTCAGCGCTTCCCGAGGAGATTCGTCAAGCCACGCGTGCGCGTCGCAGGCCGCTGTATAGTCTCGCCCCACCATGGCAGCCGATCTCGTCGGGCAGATCATCGATGGTCGCTATCGCGTGCTCGCGAAGCTCGGCGCCGGGGGCGCAGGCGCGGTGTATCGCGCCGAGCGCGCGGGCGGCGGGCCGCACGTCGCGCTGAAGATGCTCCACGACGAGTACGGCACCGACCCGGAGTCGCAGGAGCGCTTTGCGCGCGAGGGGCGCGCGCTCAGCGGGCTGCAGCACCCGAACATCGTCGGCGTCGTCGACTTCGGCATGACGCCGGAGGGGCCCTTCCTCGTGATGGAGCTGCTCGACGGGATGCCGCTCGACGCCTTCCTCGAGCAGCACGAGCCGCCGCCCGCGCTCGCGTTCGAGCTCGGTAAGCAGGTCGTCGCCGGGCTCGCCTACGCGCATGCGCAGGGCGTGCTGCACCGCGACATGAAGACGGAAAACGTCTTCGTCGCGCGGCTCGCGGACGGCTCGTACGTCGCGAAGATCCTCGACTTCGGGCTCGCGAAGTTCGTCGATGACGAGCGCTGGGGCCCCGCGAAGAAACTCACGATGATGGGCGCGATCTTCGGCTCTCCCGCGTACATGTCGCCCGAGCAGGCGACGGGGCAGAAGGTCGACATGCGCTCGGACGTCTACTCGACCGGCATCGTGCTCTTCGAGGTGTTGACGGGCACGTGGCCGTTCGTCGCCGAGGAGCAGATGGAGATGATGCGGATGCATCTCGTGGCGCCGGTGCCTGGCCTCGCCGCGACGAAGGACGGGCTCGAGGTGCGCCCCGAGCTGCAGGCCGTCGTCGAGCGCGCGATGGAGAAGATGCCCGACCGCCGCTTCGCGAACGCGGGCGAGATGCTCGCGGCGCTCCACGCGATCCCACAGCCCGCCGCGTGGCTGCGCAGCGCCGCACCGTCGCAGGCCGCGCGTCCGAACGTCCCCGCGAACGCTGCGCCTGCGCAGCCCGGTGCCGTGTCCGCGCGGAGTGGCCCGCCGATCGGCTTGATCGTCGGCATCGTCGCGGGGTTCGCGCTGCTCGGGCTGATCGCTGCGGGCGCCTTGTATCTGCTGCTCGGCTGACCGCTCTCCGGCGCCACGAACGAGGACACGACGATGACCACGCACTCCCCGCGCTATGGGCGGATGCTCTCGGATTTCGCGGTCGGCGCGACGTACGCGCACCCCTGGGACGTCACGATCGACGGCGGCACGATCGCGCTCTTTCAGGCCTCTTTTCAGGACGCCTCGCCCACGTACGCGTCGCGCGTCTACGCCGCGTCGCTCGGCTTCCGCGACCGGCCCGTGCACCCGCTCTTGCTGCTCAACCTCGGGCTCTCCTTCTCGGTGCACGACGTCTCCGAGCAGGCGATCGCGCACCTCGCGTACCTCGACGTGCGCTTCCCCGCGCCCTGCTACCCGGGCGACACCGTGACGGCGCAGTCGCGCGTGCTCGGCGTGAAGCCCGCGTCGAGCGGCGACCGCGGCGTCGTGCACGTGCGTACCTCGCTCTTCGCCGACGACGGGCGCGCGGTGTGCGTCTTCGAGCGCAAGGCGCTCGTGCGCGCGGGGCGTCTCGAGGGGCGCCCCGCCGATGCCGCGATCACGGCGCTCGCGGAGCCGCCCGCGGAGGTGCCCGCGCTCCCCGAGGCGCTGCGCACGCTGCCCCCACCGCCCGCGCGCCCGGCCGGATTTGGCGGATTTTTCGAGGATTTCGCGCCCGGCGACGTGGTGCTGCACCAGCTCGGCAAGACGGTCGGCGAGAGCGAGCACATGCAGCTCACCGCGCTCGTGCGGAACTCGCATCCGCTCCACTTCGACGAGCACTACGCGAAGGTCGAGCGGCAGAGTTTTCAGGGCACGCGCGTCGTCTACGGCGGGCTCGTCTTCGCGTGGGTCGCGTCGCTCGCGAGCCGCGACGTCGCGGGGAATGCCGCGTGGGAGCTCGGCTTCGACGAGGGCGCGCATCCGAGCGGCGTGCTCGCGGGCGACACGCTCTACGCCGCGTCGCGCGTGCTCGAGGCGAAGCCGCTCGACGCGCACTGGGGCGCGCTGACCTTCCGCCTCGTCGGCACGAAGAACGCGCGGCCCGACACGCTGCTCGCCGCGGGGCGCGACCTCTTCACGCCCGAGCTCGCGAAGGACAAAGACGCCCGCGTGCCGGAGAAGGTCTTCGAGATCACGCGGACGATGCTCGTGCGGCGGCGTTGAGGCGCGCTCCGTGCGTCCGTGGCGTGCGTGAACCGTTCACGGGCGACGCGCGTGCGGCGCTCTGGCAACATCGGCGCCCGTGACCGCGGACGAGTCCTGGTTCGCCCCGACGCTCGATGCGTCGAGCACCCTGCTCGGCGGGCGCTACGCCGTGCTCGGCGTGCTCGGGGCCGGCGCGATGGGCAGCGTCTTCAAGGTCCGCGACCTCGAGCTCGACGAGGTGGTCGCGCTCAAGATGCTGCGGGGCGACTTCTCCGACCCGGCGATGCTCGCGCGCTTCCGCGCCGAGGTGAAGCTCGCGCGGCGCGTCACGCATCGCAACGTCGCGCGCTCGACGTGGCGGTCGTCGTCGAGTCCTCGCTGCGCCGCCGCGACGAGGGCGTGCGGCTCGCGGCGCGCGCGCTCGACGTGAAGGATGGCTTTCAGATCTGGGGCGAGCGGGCCGAGGGGCCGAGCGGCGGGCTCTTCGCGATGAACGATCGGCTCGCGTGCGCGCTCGGCGATGCGCTCTCGACGACGATGCGCAGCGAGGGGCGCTGCGCGCTCCCGGATCCGCGCGCGCTCGAGCGCTACGTCGCGGCCCGGCACGCGCTGCGCCTCGCGTGGACAAGGACGGCGCCGCTCGCGCCGGTCGTCGCGCAGTTCGACGAGGCGCTCGCGCTCGCGCCGGAGGACCCGCTGATTCTCGCGGGCGCGGCCATGGCACGCGCGCGGGCGCGGAACTTCGAGTCTGGGCGAGCGGATGACGGGCCTCACGCCGCGCAGGCCCTCGCGCGGCGCGCGCAGGCCCTCGCGCCCGATGCGGCCGAGCCGCGGCTCGCCCTCGCGTCGATCGCGTTCGCCGACTGCGCGTGGACCGAGGCGGTGCATGAACTCCGGGCCGCGCTCGTTCGTGCCCCCGCGCTCGCGCACGCGCACGCGATGCTCGCGACCATCCAGGGCGAGATCGGCGCCGTCGACGACGCGCTCGCGCGCTTCAGTACGGCGATGACGCTCGACGCGTCGCTCACGCAGGCACGCGCGGAAGCGGCGCGATTGCACGCGCTCGAGGGGCGCTGGTCTTATCTCGAGGCGCAGTACGACACGTCGCGCGCGGAGAGCGCGGACGGAGCGAGCCTCGCGCTCTTCGCGGCGCGGATGAATCTCTGGTGCGGGGAGCGTCGATTTTCCTTCGAAAACGAAGGTTTTTCGGGGATTTCACCTACATGGTGGACGCCTTCGAGGGCGCGCTCGCGGGGGCGCCGGTCGCGCTCGATCCGCTCTTCGACGCGTTCGGGGGCGCGCGTCGCGGCTCGCGCTTCCGTCACGCGCTCTTGCAGCTCGCCGTCGAGCTCGCGGCGGCGACGGGTGAGCACGCGCGGGCCGAGGACGCACTCCTCGATGCGGCGCGCGACCGGCTCTTCGATCAGGCGTGGCTCGATCGCTGCCCTGCACTCGCACCGCTCCGCGAGCGTGCGGCATTCGCCGAGGCGCGTGGGCTCGTTGTCGCGCGCGTCGCCGCGGTGCGCGATGCGCTCACGCGCCCGCTCGACTGAGGTCGCCCGAGTCCCGCGCGCGGTGTCGGGGCTGCGCTACGGCGCGCTGGGGAGGAAGCGCGCGAGCGCGCGATCGACGAAGGCCGCGAGCGCGGGCAACGCGCGCGCGTACGACGCGACGGGCCCGGGCAGGCCGCTGCGGAGCGTCACCGCGAGCAGGCCGAAGGCGCTCGCATCCGTCTTCGTGGGCGCGTCGCCGAGGAAGAAGGGCTGATCGCCGAGCAGCGCGACGAGCGCGTCGACGTCCGCGCGACCGAGCGCCTCGATCTCGGCGGGCGTGTGGCGCGCGAGGCCCCGCTCGTAGAGGTGACGGCGCATCGCCCGGCGCATCAGCGGGCCGACGATCGCGAGCTGCAGCGGGGACATCGACCGCGCGAACACCTCGCGCAGCAGGGCGAAGCCGTCGTCGAAGACCTGATGGAAGTGCTCTTCGAGCAGGCGGCGAATGGCGTGGCCCTTCGCAGTGCGCGCGGGGTCGAGGTCCGCGTCGTGGCGCACGCCGCGCGTCGTCTCGAGGTGGCGCAGGATCATCTCCGTGTCGCCGAGCCGCGTGTCGCCGTCGACGATCCACGGGCTCTTGCGCTTCGGCCCCTTGCGCGCGTCGTCCTCGTGCGCGAGTTCGTACGGCACGCCGAGCATCGACAGACAGGCGATCAGCTTGAGCCCGAAGGGCCCGACCGTCGGCAGGCCCCAGCCGGGGCCGAAGGTGCGCACGCGCAGCGGCGGCGTTCCCAGGGTCACGACGCGCGAGGGTGCCGGGACGCGCCCGCGGTGTCGAGGATCGCGGCACAGAACGGCACGGCGCGGTGTGGGCGAGGCGCGGTGCGGAGTGGTTTCGCGGCCGCACGCTCGAGGGAAACACTGCGGATCGGCCGTTGCGACCTGGAAATCGCGCATGGAACGCTCCCTGCTGAACCGCGGGGAGCGGACCGTGTTCGGGGCGTTCGGAGAGGATCCGCGTGCGAGGGGTCCACGAGGAGCGAGGAGGCGAGCGATGCACATCCAATCGAAGTTGCGCGTGGGGGTGATGGGGTTGGCGGGGATCGTCGGCGTCGCGGGATGCACGGGGGAGGAGCCGGTGGCGCCGGGGGGCGTGAACGCCGAGCTGATCCTCGACGGCACGCGGCTCGACATCGCGCCGTGGGCGCTCGCCGTGGGGGCCGACGCCGCGTTCGTGACGTCGGCCGAGTCGCCGAACGGCCGCGTCGTCCGCATCCCGCTCGATGGCAGCCCGGCGGTCGTGATCGCGGCGGGGCTCGATTCCCCCATGTCGATCGCGGTCCACGGCGACGAGGTTTTCTTCGGCGCGGCGGGTCAACTGTGGCGCCTGGCCGACGATGGGAGCGCGCCGCCCGTGGAGGTCGCCTCGTCCGGGGAGTCGACGCCCATCGGGATCGCCTTCGACGCAACGCACGTGTACTGGACCGAGAGCAGTTCAGCGGGCGCGGTGCGTCGGGCACCGCTCGCGGGCGGCGCGACGGAGACGATCGCCGAGGGCGACCCGAACCCTGCAGGGCTCGTCGTCCGCGGCGGGCGCGCCTACTGGACGGTGCAGGGCACGGGCGAGGTGCGCTCCGCGAACGTCGACGGCACCAATCTCGTCACCTTCGCGGCCGACCAGAGCTCGCCGTCGATCGGGCTCGCCGCGAACGACGACAGCCTCTTCTGGTTCACGGACGGCGACTTCCCGCCGAAGGTGATGAAGGCGCCGCTCGCGGGCGGCGCGCCCGTGTCGCTGGGCTCCGCGACCACGCTCGAGCTCGGCTACAGCTCGTCGGTCGTCGTGATCGGCCCGCACATCTACGTGCGCACGCCCATCCTCGAAGATGGCAGCTGCGGCGTCGCGCGGCTTCCGATCGCGGGTGGCGCCGCGGAGCCCGTGGCGTTCGATCCGGCTCTCGGCTGCCCGCTCTACATCACGGGCGCGGGCTCGGACCTCTACTTCACCTTCCCGGGCGGCGTCACGCGGCTCGACCTGCCTTGAGTCGACGGCCCGAGCGCGGTATCGAACACGCGCCCGGGCACGGTCCACTCGGCGGGCGGGCCGCCGCCGAGCGACACCACGAGTACGTGCGCGGCACGGCCCGGTTCGTCGCTGGCCGCGAGCGCCCAGCCGCGCTCGTCCACCTCGACGCGGAGCAGCTCGGGACTGCCCGACGTCTCGAAGAGAACCAATAAAACGCGCCCGTCGAAGAACCACCGCACCGCGCGCGGCACCCCGTTGTGAGGCACGGCGCCGACCACGACGACGCTGGAGCCGCACCGGTCGAAGGCTCCGGCCGACACCCTGAGCCCCACGTCGATCGGGGTGCGTTCGCCGCTCGCCGGCGTCACTGCCCAGGCCTGCGCGGTCCCGTGGTCGGAGACCAGGACGCGGTCACCGGACGGCGACAGCGCGCGGCACCGGCCCGGGACGCGCAGCGTCCGCCGCTCTGCCGAGACCCGATCCACCCACAGCATCCCGACCACGTCGGAGCCGTCCTCACGCGTGCACGCAGCGACGACACGGGCGTCCTCGGTGAGGAGGACGTCGGTCGGTCGAATCGGTGGGATCAGGTCCACCCTCTCGAGCGGCGCATCGCCCTCCGCCCGCGGGAAATAATCGTAGACGAACAGGGCGCACCCGAGGCCGTCGTCGTCGCAGCCGACGCCGGCCATGAACCGACCGTCGCGGGTGAACGGCGTCTGCCACCACGGCTGCGGCCCGCCGAGCGACGGCACTCGACCGGTCCCGCCGTCGCGGCGCTCGACCGAACCGTCGGGCAGGATCCGCACCGTCGTCGAGCGGTCGACCGTCGACTCGCGGTACAGGATCGCACCCTCGTGCATCCGCGGGTCCGAGCCCTCTCCGAGATCGGTGGCGAGCCCTCTGGCGTCGATGCGCGCGACGCGAAGAGGCCCGTAGCCGTCGAACCCGTCGAGCTCGATCACCCGGCGCCCGCGCGCGTCTCGCACGGGGCGTCGAGGCGTCTCGGGCCAGGTGGCGACGAGGATCGAGGGCGCTTCGCCGGTGGGCTCGGCGGCGGCGCACGAGGGCGCAGCGCTGGTCGGTCCTTCCGGCTCGGGCACCGGTCCCTCCGCCGCCGCGGCGACCTCCTCGCCCGCCGACGGCATGACGGGGGCCGTCTTCGCCGTTCGCGCGCACCCTCCGAGGCATGCGAGCGCCAGCAGCACGCGGGAAGCGGCGCGCATGCGGGATGAACGGCCCCCTGTCACGCCCGGGAGGGTAGACCGAGTCAACCGCCGGGTTCCATGGGCCTCGGGTCGGGGGCGCCGGCCGGGCGCCGGCCTCGACCGACACGTGGGCCCTCGGCGCGCTCGCGGGCGGTCCGATGCACCCGCTCGAGGGCTTCGGGGTGGGCCTCATCCGCGAGCGGAACCTCCGGGTGCGCTGGCTACGATTCGGCGGATACGCCGCGCGACGAAGAACGCGGGCAGCAGCGCGAGGGTGAAGAGCAGGCCCTCGTCGAGGCCGTTGGCGCCGCCGAAGAGCCACCGCGGGCCGTCGGGCCAGTGCCATGGGGCGAGGGGGTTGGCCGCGCCCGGCACCGGCGCGCCCAGCAGGGCCACCTGCGCGAAGTTCCACCCCGCGTGGAGGCCCAGCGGGAGCGCGTAGCTGCGCCGACGTCCCGCGGTGAAGAGCGCGATGCTGGCGAGGGCGAAGAGCGCGACGTTGGCGAGGTACGACGGCGCCACCGACGCCTGCGCGTGCGCGAGGACGAACACCGCGGCGGAGACCGCGACGCCACCGCGGGAGATCCCCTGCGACGGCGAGGCCGCGAGCGCGAGCGACAGCGTGGTCACCTGCTGCACCGCCGAGCTGCCGAGGAACGAGAGCAGCGCCACGAGCAGCGCTACCGGCGAGGCCGCGCCGACGCCGCGGGTCAGCGGGTGACCCGTGAGCGCCCCCGCGAGGGCCACGAAGGCCACGAGCCCGAGCGTGGTCGCGAGTGTTGCGATCACCAGGGCGCGGAGGTCTTCGGGCGCAGCGACGAACCCCGCCTGTGCGCGACTGAGGCCCTTGGCCCGCCGCAGCAGCGCGGCGACGAGGGCGACCTGCACCGCGAGCGCCGGGACGTGCGCCGCCGCCCCGATCGGGCCGAGGGTGAACGCGAGCCCGCGCGCGTAGACCGCGCCGGTCAACGCGCCGGTTTCGAGCACCGTGACGAACACGACGCCCAGGGAAGGGAGCACGCGCTCGCGGATCACGCCGCCCCCACAAAATCTACAATGACCGCGTAGGGGCGTGTTGGTGGCGACGCGCCCGGGGCTGTGGGCGGCGCGCCCGACGTCAGCGCGGGGGAGCGACGCAACGATGACACGGCTCGACGGTACCGCCTCGGGCAGACCGGCTCCACCCCCACTTCGCGTCGCGAGCGCGCGAGGTCAGTCGTTGGTGTCGCGCAGGCGCAGCAAGGCGTCTTGCATGGCGCGCCGGAAGAATCCGTGGATCACCGCGGCCGCGAGCGGGTACACCAGCGGGGTGGTGAGCGCTGTGGCGCGTAGTCCGGATGAACGGCCCCCGTCGTGTCCGCGAGGGTAGCCCGGGGCAGCCGCCGGGGGCCATGGGGCTCTGCTTGGGGGCGCCGGGCGGGCGTGGTTCGTGGGGGGCTCTGCGGTTCGATCGTGGCTCGCTCGGCGTGGCGCTGGGCGCGTTCATTCGGCTCGCGCGCGGACGTCTCCGCCGCGGCGCGCGTTCGCGGCCGAAGCCGTCGGTCTCGGTCCGGACGTCGGGCGGGTCTCTGGCTCGGCGGAGGCGCTCCTCCGTCCCTTCAGCAGTAGGCGAAGTCCTGGATGACGATCCATCTGCTTGCGGCGCGCACGACGACTTCCCGGCTGCCGCAGCAGGTGAAGCTCCTGCGCGTGCCACGCACCTCGAAAAGCGCGGCGTCCTCGAGCGCGCGAGGGATCCTCACGTGGAGCTCTTCCGCGATCCAGCGGTGGTGCCGCGGGTCGAGGAGGTGCAGCACGGGAGCGAAGAACGCGAGGGCGTGCGTCACGAGCTTCGCGCCATCGGGCGGACCGCCGCTCGCGACCAGTCGCAGCCGCTTGACGATGCGGTCGTCACCGTCGATCACGAAGGCCCGCGGTGGCTCCCAGGTCGGGGTTGGAGCTCGATTCGCAGAGAGCCAGGTCAGCAGTTGCTCCGGCGTCGCGCCCGCCTCGTCGACGTGGACCTGGAAAACGCGCAACCCCTGGTTGATCCCGAGCTCACTCGCGAAGCGGGTCGCGATCTCCGCCACGACGGACAGCGCCGCGATGGGTTCGCGATCGAGCGCATACCGCTCGTCGAACGAGGCGGACAGC
>Ga0172372_10004411_pt1 | contig 20012 bp, 15 predicted proteins | sample LakKiv5m_2_FD_114544 | JGI IMG/M metagenome (GOLD analysis project Ga0172372, IMG submission 114544) | Freshwater microbial communities from Kabuno Bay, South-Kivu, Congo - kab_092012_9.5m | ecosystem: Environmental > Aquatic > Freshwater > Lake | place: Democratic Republic of the Congo...
GGCAGGGGTTGCAGCAGTCGCTCCGCCTGCCGCCGCTGCGGCTTTCTCGGCCGCCTTCTGACGCATGATCTCGATTGGTGAGAGCTTCACTGCCGCAGCCGGGGGTGAAGCGGGCGGTGGTGGCTCAACTGTTCCGTCAGCGGTGACGGAGGGTAGAGTGGGGGTTGCAGCAGTCGCTCCGCCTGCCGCCGCTGCGGCTTTCTCGGCCGCCTTCTGACGCATGATCTCGATTGGTGAGAGCTTCACTGCCGCAGCCGGGGGTGAAGCGGGCGGTGGTGGGGTACCCACCTCAGCAACGCGGACTGAGGGCAACGCAGGGGGGGCAGCAGCGGCTTTGCCGACTGCCGCGTGGTTCTCAGGATTGTTTTGCGATGCTGTTACCGGGCCGTTCGCTGAGCCACTACTGGCTGCTGTCTTACCAGGCTCCTGAGCTCCCTGTGGAAGCTCAGAGTAGATCCGTGCAAGAAGTTCAGGGAAATCACCCTCGAATCCAACAGCCTTCAGTTCTGATTTGCTGATTTTCGCCATCGCCCAGAAGAAATCCCGAACTGCTGGCGGCGAAATCTCCTGGAGCAACAGCAGCTTTCGGGCATTTTTCTCGCCTCTGGCACCCTCTCCGTTCATCAGCCTGTGGTAAGCATCGACGGTCCGTTCCGCAGAGTCACGAAGATGCGGTGAAGGAGCACTCAGCTGACGTTCGCAGATTGCAGACAATCTGACGTCACTCAAAAACGTCAGCCGGTCGCAAAGCCAGGGAGCCTGCGGTTCAAATGTCTCCAGCGGAACGCTTTTCCAGAGAAGTCCTGGGAGAAACTGGTGCACAGCAAGTCCAAAAAAACCGGAAATGGCAACACAGGCGAGGCTGTACCAGAGCGCCTGCTCAAGCAGTCCACCCCAGGAAAAATTGGAGTGAAAGAGAATGAATGGGATGCAGAGCGTTCCCAGCCAGAGGTGACCCTTCATCCAGAATCTGGCACTGCCAAGCGGCAGATGACGCAGTGCGCGACGGCCGCCAAGCAGTCCCGCAAAGAGCATCATCGCGGTGCCGATGATCCCGAAAACTAATCCGGAGAAGCTGCCGCCTGAAGGTCCCGCTGTGGATGAACCCAACGAGATTATCCAGCTGATGGTGGCCGCAATGAGGCTGATCAGCGAAAACAGAGCCCAGTTGCGGTGGGAACGGTCAAGCAGCACAGGACGGTTCCTTTAATCCGTTTCAGCGGTCAAAAAACTTTAAGCCCTCAACCCGAATCGCTGCGTCATGCGGGCAGGCATAAACACAGGCCGGGCTGCCGGAGGTTGTTGAACGACACTGGTCACAGACCACAGCCCGCTCCTGAACGGATCGAAGGACATAGCCGGGGCCGAGCAGCCTCAGCAGTTCAGGGTCGGCGTCCAGCGGCTTATCGAGCAGATCCATCTGGATCGAACCATAGGGACACTGATCGGCACATTTACTGCAGCCAATGCAGTGATCAGAAATTCGTATCTCTCCGCTCCCGCCCCGATTAATGGCCCCTACTGGACAGCCAATCATGCAGACCGGGTCATAACACTGACGACAGGTAACCGGAATCAGGTAACGCCCCTCGAATCGGGGACCATCAAGGTACAGCCGTGTTCGGCCGTCCTCGTGCGCATCGACACAGGCTTTCACACATTCCTGACAGCGAGTGCAGCGGTCGAGATCAATCACCATCAGCGACTGGCCCCACGCAAGACCAAGGGACTCGAAGTCCGCCGTTTGACTGGGGGCACGAGCTGACACGGCTGAAGAGAGCACGGAGAAATCGTGCAGTCGTCTCTGAGCAATCACCTGCTCGACATGGTCCCGGAACGGTGCTGAACGAGCCTTGAGTTGACGCAGTACTTCCCCGCGGATCTTCACGGCCTCAACACGCTGCGGGACGATGTTTGCCTGAGTCGCCAGCTTCTGGCCGGATGACGGATGAGTAAATGCGAGGCAGGTAGCGGAACGCCGCTCACTGCAGATCACCGCGATTTCGCCAATAATCTCGCCGCGGCCCGCATAAGACAGCGTTCTTCGATCAGTCAACACCCTTGATCGCTTGTGCAGACCGGTGGGGCAGAGTCGTTCCAGGAGCAGACGATTAAAAATCCGGACTTCAAGCTGCCACCAGTCCGCTGGCTTCTCCTGAAAGTCCTGAAAAACTGCCGCGTGCTCCTCCAGTCCCGACTGCTCAAGCACCTGCGGAATGTCGCGGCCCAGAGTTAAATGCAGCTGTGATGACTGCATCCAGCAGTGCAGCAGCCGCCCCAGAGCGTTTTCATCCAGTGATGTCAGAGGGAGAGAACGGAAATTGGCTGCCAACAAACGCGCGAACTCGTTCCACACTGCCCCGGCAATCCCGGAACGCCCATCCAGCGACTGCAACTCCCCAGCCAGCGCTGCCCCGCTCGTGATTTCCGTTGGGCCAGGCAAACACCCAAGACCCCGCGAAACCTTGACCACGCCGTTGCGTATCACGTAACAGCTGTCCGCGACCACGTCGAACTCGTCAAAAATAACGTCCCCTGCCTTGAATTCCACTAACTCCAGTTGCGGTGCCAGCCATTTGTAATCGTCGTCGCTGAGTATCCGAAACAGCGGCAGACTCCGAACCTGGTTCTCCATCACCCGCGCCCGATACACTTCGTCCATCCGGCGACGATAGTCAGCGTTTGACCTCAATGCGTCCAATGCATTGCGCACCATCTCGATCACATATACCGGCTCGTCTGTCGTTCCCTCCGTTGTAATCACGGTTGCTGATCGTGGTGCACGATTCAGACAACTCATCTCTCCAAACAAATCCCCCTCAAACATCGGCGCGCTGAGCGTTCCGGCACTCAGATCCTGAGGACCATCATTGGGAATGTAGTCGGGCACTCCGCGCCGTCGACGTGATTCCGCAGCACGCGACAACAAACCACGCAAACGGTCCCGGATTCCTCGCCGTGTCGGGCGGTCAGAGGCTGTCAGAATTCGCGCCCGAGCAACCTCACGAATACTCGCGGAGATCCCTGAAGCTATCGCCTTTTCTCGCTCCGTACTCAACTGAAGAATCTCGTGATCCAACTGCTGAGCCCTGCGAATTCGATTCGGCCCCTCCAACTGCTCCCGCTCTCTGAGCTCCTCCAGAAACTCCGAGCTCCATTCTGCACTCGGCCCCGCCGAAATCGCCTCAGTCACCGCTCTGGACTCCGCGTCCACTGCTCGCCGAAGCGCCCGCAGCACATTCAGGGCATCTTCCCGACTGAGTATCTGAAAGGCTGTTCCGCCCGCTTCACCCTGGTGACACAACACCCGACCACGACGACAACGCCGCAATATCATCGCCCCAGGAAAATTCTCCGGCCCGGGCTTCATACCACTGAACGGCGAAACGCGACGCAATTCCTGAAGCTCGTAAACCCCCAGAAGCTCATCACACGGCTCCGGAGCTTCCGCCACCTCGCGAATATCGATCGGTATGTTCACGATCGTCAAGAGAAAACACCTCCAACTAACCACAGCGCAAAAAAAAACTCGGGGTGCAGAACACCCCGAGTGGTTGTCCTGAACTATTCACCTTCTTCCGGGTAATCCGGAAGGCCGGTCTGCAGGTAAATTCGAATCAACCCCGCCAGACCGTCAACTTCCAGACGACGGTAGGCCGACAAACGGTGCTTCTCGACAGTCTTCACGCTGATCCCCAGACGATCTGCACACTCTCGCGAAGACATACCAATCGCCGCCATCGCCGCGATCTCCTGCTCGCGAGGTGACAAACGGTCGAAAATCTCCCGCGCTTCCTCTCGAAGATTGCACCACTCCTCAAATTCCGCCTTCAAAGTCGCTTCCGACTCGGCAGTTTCCGCCTTCTTTGGAGCAGAAGTCTTTCCGCCCGCGCTGTGCTTGCCTGAATACGCCATGGAATTATCCCCTTCGTGTCTGCAGGAGGCTCTTCCGGAGCCACCGTTAAATGGTTTAAAAACCCTTTTGCCAAAGCTTCAATGCAGATGCCGCACACATTCAAAATGAAAACGCGACAACCACCCCAAAACCACAGCCAGTCTCTGTTATAACCGCCCAGGCCGCAACCGCGTATGCATCTGCCACCCGTGGAAATTCCCGTTGCCAGTCAGCGTTGCTCGCCGGTGCTCTCATCCCCGCACCGGCAAAGTCTACAAAAAATCAATCAAAAATAAACTGATCGACATTTCGAACTCCTTTCACAGCACTCTTCCCCTCCCAGGACGTTCTGTCCACCAGGTATTCCTCTGACCTGCATTTTTCCGGCAAATCTGAGAGAAATTGCGGGGTAAACAACAACAGAATGAATTTATTGAGTGTACAGGAGAACACGCTTGTTCGCGGCAAAGTAACCAGAACAGTCCAAGATGACAATCAATTGATAAAAAATCCCGTGTTTTCGCGTTTTTCTCAAAATCCGCCACGAAAAAATAAATTTTTGATGTTTGGAATATGGCATGCAGACGAATTCCAGCCCCATGCAGCTCCTCGTTACCGGAGGCGGTGGCTTTCTCGGTCTCTACATCGTCGAACAACTCCGAAAACAAGGACACGCCGTCCGAGTACTCTGTAGACGTTATTACCCGGCCGTCGCAGATTCCGGCGCGGAAATCATCCAGGGAGACATTCGTGATCCCGATGTGGTGCTCAATGCCTGCCGTGGCGTCGAAGCCGTCTTCCATACCGCTGCCATCCCAGGCGTCTGGGGCTCCAAAGACCTGTATTTCAGCACCAATCTTCAGGGAACTCTGAATGTTCTCAATGCCTGTCGCAGCCAGAAAGTCGCCAGACTGATCTACACCAGCTCCCCAAGTGTGGTTTTCGATGGATCCGATCACCTGAACGCCGATGAATCACTGCCGTACCCCACACGCTGGCTCTGCCACTACCCGCACTCCAAAGCACTCGCCGAACAGTCTGTGCTCGCAGCCTCCGGTCGCCACGGACTTCTCACCTGCGCACTTCGCCCCCATCTCATCTGGGGGCCCCGCGATAATCACCTCATTCCCAAACTGCTGCAGGCCGCTCGCAGCGGTCGCTTGCGTCGCGTCGGTTCCGGCCAGAACATCGTCTCCGTCTCTTACGTCGAAAATGCCGCGACAGCCCATCTGGCCGCCGAACACGCTCTGAGAACCACCGGGAAACCGGCCGGGCGAGCCTACTTCATCAACGAACCCGACCCCGTCAACCTCTGGAACTGGATTGACCTGCTGCTGAGCCTCGCTGGATTGCCGCCGGTTCGTCGTCACGTCAGTCTGCGCACCGCATGGACCGTCGCCAGTGCCCTCGAAATGATCTGGACTCTGCTGAAATTGAAGCCGGATCCACCCATGACGCGGTTCGTCGCAGCACAACTTGCCGGCTCACACGCCTACAGCACCGCTGCCGCTGTCCGCGATTTCGGCTATCAAACCCACGTCACCATGGAAGAAGGGCTCAGGCGACTCCAGCCCGAACTTGACCAACTCGCTGCCCTTGCGCCTCACCAATAAAAACGCCCGCAGGAAAATCTGCGGGCGGCGACGATTCGCAAGCAGAGTCCTGAAGGGACTACTCCACTTCGTAGTCCTTCTGCAGCACGTCGAACGCATCAGTAATCTGCGATTCGTTCATGCCGCCAGCTCGAACAATTTCAGTACTTGCAGTCTTGTTGCCCGTTAACTCAGTGGCCGATGCACTGATTCGGCCAGCTGAGTCGTAAGCGTAGGTGATCTCAATCGGAGAACCTTTGGGCAGATTGGACGGCAAGGCCGTGATTCGAAAATCGCCGATGAGTTCACAGGCTGCCGGATCTACTGCATCACCCTCAAGAATCTCCACATGGATTCGCTGCTGGCCGTCAGTGTTGGTTCCGAACTTCTGCTTCACATTGTGCGGAACCGGCGTGTTTCGAGGGATCATGATGTGGTTGATTTTGCGAGTCCGATCGCGGGGGTCGGTGATCTTGATTCCGAGCGAATGTGAATTGACGTCAGTTGTTCGCACTGCTCGCAAACGCTTCTGAAGAGCCTCCACCACGCCACCGGAATTTACGCCGTGACGAGCCTGCAGAATTGCCGCGTGAATCGCTGCACCCTCCGCCACCGCTCGCTCCGGCGCCAATGCTCGGGATGGTTCCTTCTTACATACCTCGCGAAGCATTTGCTCCACCACAGGCATGTACGTCGAACCACCTACGAGGACGATTTCATCGAGCGACCCCGGTGCAACTCCGGCCTGCTGCAGCACCAGCTCAGTGGTGTCCTTCGTTCGCTGAAGCAGATCCGCAGTCATACGCTCATAGTCAGTTCTTGAAACAGACACTGACAACGTATTGCCCTTGTAATAAACTGTGATCGGAACCTGAGTCTTTGAGGACAAGTCGCGCTTGGCGTCTTCTGCCTCCTGCTGAAACGTCAGCATCGTCTCGGGGTCCTCGGAGGGATCCACGCCGAACTTCCGCCGGAACTGCTCAACCAGATGATCCGACAGTCGCTTACTCCAGTCGAGCCCCCCAAGCATCACGTCGCCGTCGGTAGCCAGAACCCGGAAACTGGTTGGCGTGTATCGAACAACAGTCACGTCAAACGTACCACCTCCGAGGTCGTAGACCATGATCGTCTTCTCGTCGGCCCTGATATCCGTCCGGCCGAATTCGCCACGTTGCCACGCGTAGGCCAGCGTCGCCGCAGTGGGTTCGTTGATGACGTCAATGACATTCAGACCAGCGATTCTGCCGGCGTCCTGAGTCGCTTTGCGGCGGACGTCGTTGAAGTAATAGGGGACCGTGATCACCGCGTTCGCGATCGGTCCGATCACCTTTTCTGCATCCTGCTTCATCTTCTTCAGAATCAACGCAGAAATAAACTCCGGTGACAGCTTCTTGCCCTGGTAGACAACGTAGAAGTCCTTGTTTCCCATCTCTCGCTTGATCGCCTCAACGATCGACTTTGGATCCGCCACCGAGATGCGTTCGAATGATGGACCCACAACAACACGGTCCTCGTCCAGTAATACCACAGACGGCGTAATCGGCCGGTTGTCAGCGTTGGGAATCACCATCGGATTCCCGTCGTTATCCAGCATCGCAATCGCACTGTAGGTGGTTCCAAGGTCTATCCCGACCGTGTGCCCTTCAAGAAACTTCATTTCGCCCCTCGGTTCTCAAAAAAAATGCTGGACAGGTATGCACACCGTGATTTGTGATTCTCGCAACCAACCCGCGCCGAATCAAGCGGCCACTGTCCAAATTGCAGGCAATCTGTCAGCCGGTCTGATTTTGACGCTACTCCCTCGAAATCACTGGAAGCCACGAACACAGGTATTGAGCTCTTGGAATCGCAGATTCTGCCAACTGCTCAGCAATCGACGGCTCCCGCTGCCAAACCCCCAGCAACGCATCAACCAGCCCCGGCGTCGATCGGTATTCAAAAGTCTCCCAAACCTTTAATCCAAGTCGCGCCGCCAGAGCCGCCACCGCGTCCTCCTGATAGCCAATCTCATCGATCAGGTGATTTTCGAGGGCCTGCCGGGCTGTGTAGATTTGACCAGTTGCCAGTTTTCGGACCGCAGCGTCGTCAAGGTCGCTCCGACCCTTGTCAATCACCCCCACAAACCGATCAAAGGCATCCTGCAGGATCGCATCCCAAACCGTCGTTTCCTGCTGCGTCAGATCGCGAAAAGGGCTCAGAGAATCCTTCAAAGGTCCCGTCACCAGCGGCTCCACTTTGATTCCCGCACGCCCAGCCAGCTCTGCGACGTTGTAACGCGGCACAATCACCCCGATCGACCCCGTCCATGTCGTGGGCTCGGCAAAAATTCTGCCCTCCGTACCAGGTGCCACCGCGATGTAATAGCCACCGGAGGCTGCCATCCGCTTCATTGAAACGTAGACCGGTTTCTTCTCCGCCAGCTCCCGTATTCGCCGATGCAGCTGATGGCTGTCCGCCACAAACCCTCCCGGACTGTCAATCGCCAGCACCACCCCCCGAACTGTCTCGTCCTCCTTCGCCCGCTTCAGCAATCGCAGCCACCTCTCCGTAAACGGCGGCCCAATCGTCCCGCTGAATGAAATCACAGCTATCCGATCTGCTGCGCCCGCCTCGCCATCCAGGATAACCTCGGTCGCCGCAGGCTCTGAATAGCCCCCACCAAAGAACCACAACACATTCAGCAGCAGCGAAAAAAACAGAAGTCCGCGAAAAAACCATCGACTACGCGGTCGCGGTGGTCGCGGTGGCTCAATACACACACGCAGCAACTGCCCGTTCACCATCACTGGTTCGCCGGACTTCACCTTCACACCGTCCTCCATCGCTAACACCCCTCCACAAAGACACTTTTCGACGCCAGAAAACTCGCACTTTGAGAAATCAGGGGCTTTGCATCAAGCGTAACGGTCGTTCCGATTCTGCTTCTCCCAGCGATTCTGTCTCCCGCATTGCCGGTAAAACCCCAACATCTGAACCAATCGGCTTTTTCAGAATCGACGATATCTGAACCGTGGCTGTGTGCTTGCCCATTTCCGCAACACAACGGCTTTCCCTTTCCGGCATGCCGCTGAAATTCCCCGTGGCCTTCCGAAGACTCAGGAACATTGACCATGATCACTTCCGCATTCGCTCGCCGCGCTCTGCTGGCCGCTGCCGTGTCAGCCACCGCATCGCTGCCCCAGTCCCAGGCCCTCCTCTTTGACGGCCCCGCACGCAGCACCTCCACAAATCCTGCGGGAAAGCCTACGCGTGCCGCATCCTACGATCCAGGCTCCGTCAATGGGGAACTCCAGCGGCTGTTTAACGAAGGTGGACAGGAAATGCCGTCCATGCGGTCCCAGGACCTGCCAAATGCCCGGAACCTGCAGTCACACCTCGTTCGTCCCAAAAATACAGCCCCGCCAAAACAAAACGCATTTCAGAAGTTCTTCGGCAAAATCACCGGACGCACCAAGTCATCCACTCCCGCCCCCGCCTCAGTCCCAGGCACGCCGCCGGTTCCGCCAACCGTGAAGGAACCCGCGCCCGCTCCACCTGCAGGACACAGTATCGCCGATGGCCGAAGAGGCGCCGCGACACAGCCTCCGGTCCGTCCAGCTACTCGCACTGCCACCCCAAAGCCACTGCAATTGCCAGCCACTATTCCGCTGAATGCCAGAGCCGCTGAACCTTCCTTCCTGCAGCCCAGTGCCGCACCTGCCTTCATGAACTCTGCCTCCGCAGCAGCCGCGCGAGCATCCGCTGCCACCAAATCGGCTGCCGCCGCAATTCCAGATGATCCACTCCAGACGCTCGATCTTGAAGACTCGGCGGATGTGCTTGATCTCGAATCCGTCGCCCGCTCAGCGACCGCTGCTGTAGAGGCCGCTGTTGCCCCTGCACAGTTGCCCGCCTCAACCACCGTCCCCGAGACACCCGCCACTCCTGCACCCGCGTTCGAGAACACTCCTGCAAATGCAGACAACTCCCGAACTCCCGACAAAACCGCTGCCGATGATCCCTTCACAGGAATTGGACTCGAAGAAAACACAGACGACGCTGCAGCACTGCCTGATGAGCCCATGCCGCCGATGAGTGAATTCGATCCCACGCTGCCTGTGATGTCCGCCGACAAGGCCCAACCGGCCGACGCCCCAGCCAACGCAGAAAACTCCGTCACCGCTCCCTCTGAACCCCTGCAAAGCGTTGATGCCGAACGCATGCGAATCTCCGCAGAACAGGCCGATCGTCGCCGACAGCTCGAACGCATTCAATCCCGAGCCGAACTCACAGGCTTCAAAGGCTTCTGCCCGGTCGCACTCCGAGATCAGCGGCAACTCGTCGATGCACAACCCCACATCCAGTCAACCTTCGGACTTCATACCCTCACCTTCTCTACCGACGAAGCTCGCATCGCCTTCGAAGCAAATCCCCAAAGATATGCTCCCGTCGCCGGCGGACATGACACCGTGATCCTCTCAACTCGTCAGGAAGAAGTTCCCGGAAAACTCGACTTTGCTCTCTGGTACCGCGGCCGGCTGCACCTGTTCAGCTCTCGAGAGACCATGGCTTCGTTCCTCGAAAACCCACAACAGTTCGCCGTGACAGAGCTTGAATAACGCAATCCAATAACCGATCCATCAACCCCCGGAACCCACAGGCGACCTTCCACCGAAGGTCGCCTGTGTCGTTTTCAGCGCACAACTCTCTGCCAAATCGTCGGCACGAAACGGCACCCAGGATGTTGATTTCCCCTCTCTCGGCCATCTTTGCCACTCCTCGCAATGTCTCCGGCAGAAACTGCCGCCGACACTCCCCACATTGCTGCTGCACAGACCAAACCTCCGGAAATCCTGAAAATTGAGGCGACTTTCGTTCAGATTCGATGTGAAGACCTGTTGACACTTTCTGCCGCCCCCGGATATCAATCCCGCACCCATTCGAATTCGTGTCCTGAATTCGAATCCCCTGTCTCTTTTCCTCTCTTTATCCCTCCGGAGCCCCTCCGGATATCCAGCCGACCGCAGCTTCTCTCTCTCAGTCCAGCCGGGAATTCTCAGCCCTGCTGACCACTGATCGCCGCAGGTTGTCCGGATCAAATCCCGTCTCTCTCCCCCCTCCGTCTCTCCCTCCAAAGCTCTCAGATCGAGGACGACATGAACGAGTTCCCGCACGGCGCTCATCATGAGCCGCAGATATTGCGGTTCCCGCAGCCCGCCCCGGCGCTGCCGCCTGAAACCCGCGCAGCCGCTCCGGAACCGGAAGGCCCCAGCCGTACTGTGCTGGTCTTCTCACCCCGACCCGGTGCCCGACAATTGCTCGCAGACGATGTCCGCAAACGCGGGCTGCAGGTCTGCGAAACTGACAGCCCGGACGCCATGCTGTTTCATCTGAGCCGCCAGGAGTTTTGCTGCTGCATCATCGATGATGCCGACTCCGTTTCGCGGATTCAGGAAGTGAACGCAGCCATTCGCACCCACTCAAAGGCAGCTCAGGTGCTCTGCATCGTTGGCGAAGATTCACGTTGGGGACGCGAAACGGTCCCCAGTTTCGACTGCGATGTTATCGAACGTCCCTACTCCGCATCACGCTTCGGCGCGGCGCTGCTCAATGCTCTCCGCCGTGGTGAACTTGTTCGCGAAAATGAAAAACTTCGCCGACAACTGCTCAATCGAAATCTTATGGATCTCATCGGCAGCACACCCGCCATGCAGTCGCTCAGAGAATCCATTCGCATCGCCGCAGATGATGACCGCACCGTGCTCGTTCGCGGTGAAGCCGGCAGTGGCACAACGCTCATCGCCGAAGGACTTCATCGCTGCAGTCGCCGTGCTCAAAAACCCTTCCTCCGTATCGACTGCAGTCTCCACTCCGTCGAAACTCTCGAACTCCAGCTCTTCGGTGATTCCTCACCAAATGGATTCCCTGGTTACCTCAACATGGGAGACGGTGGTTCGATCCTGCTCGACAATGTTGATACTGTCGCTCTTCCATTCCAGAAACGACTCGCTCAACTTCTCGAACAAAGAGCCTCTGCCGTTCTTCATAGCGGTGGTGAAGGTCCCAATATCCGCTTCATTGCGGCCACTCATGTCGATCTCAACAGGCTCGCCATCGAAGGCCGCTTTCGCGATGACCTCCTGCAGCACCTGAGCGGGATCACACTCCAGTCGCCTCCATTGCGAGTTCGAACCAACGATATCCCGCTGCTCGTCGAACACTTCATCAGTCAGATCTCCCTCAAGGAAGGTCGACCGCCTCGGCAAATTACTGCCGAAGCACTGAAACTCCTCGAAGCTCATCCCTGGCCGGGAAATGTCCGCGAACTCCAGAATGTTGTCGAACGTTGCTGCACAGTCGATGTCACCGAGAGCATCTCAACGGAAGATCTGAGACCGTGGCTGCATCACGAATCTCAGGAGCCAGGTGCCGAATGTGTCGGAATGACACTCGCCGAAATGGAACGAAAACTCATCGAATCCACCTTCGCCCGCTGCAATGGCAACCGCGAGAAAACAGCGCAGATCCTCCAGATCGGACTCCGCACGCTGAGCGGTAAACTCCGCGAATACGGATATCCCCCACGTGGCGGCCCGGGTTCCAATGTCAAACGCCCCGCGATCGCACCGGCTTCCTTCGGCAGCGAACGCAAAGTCGCCTGATTCCAACTCGACTTCTCCTGTTCCGTTCCTCTCCTTTCCCCCCCCCTGAAAAGAGCGAGCTTTCCCCCGGAAGCTCGCTCTTTTCTTTTTTTATCTCTCGCCGATCGCCGCCTTGTTCGCCGGGTTCTCTGGGTAACATCCAGGGGCATCCATCGCGTACCAGTAATCAAGCACACCGCCAAATGCCGCCTCATCTGAAACCGCCACAAAGGCATTCCGCACCTCAACACACTGAGGATGCCAGGCGGCATAGAACAGACAGAATCGACGCACCGTCCGCAGCACCTGCTCCACAGGCAGCACCTCAGATGCCAGTGCGTAGTGCCGCTCAATCAGCGACCGCTGCGCAAATACACTCGGCGGCGCTGGTAAAGGTTCGCCCCGCAATAACGCCGCCGCCTGTCGGAAAATCCAGGGGTTGCCAATGGCTCCGCGTGCTGCCGTGACGCCATTGACACCGGTTTCACGCAACATCCGCACACAGTCGGCTGCCGTGAATAAATCGCCACTCCCAAGCAAGGTCATATTCGGAAAAGCTCGTCGCACCTCCCGCAGAAAATCCCAACGACTCGGGCCAGCATATTTCTGCTCAACCGTCCGCCCGTGAATTGTTGCCGCCGCAAGGCCCAGACTCGCTGCAGCCTCCAATATGCGGAAGAACTGCCCCCGACTCGCCTCCGAATCATCAAGCCCCCGACGCATTTTGACCGTCACTGGAATTGATGATGGAACCGCCTCCCTGACACGTTTCAGAATCTCCACCGCAACCGCAGGCTGCCCGAGATGATAGCCGCCCCGGCAACGCCCGGAGGCTTTCTTCGCCGGACAGCCGAAGTTGATGTCAATCACATCAAAACCCGCTTCCACCAGACGCAAAGCCGCCGGGCCAAATGTCTCCGGCTCTGCTCCCATCAACTGGGCACCACACGGATGATCTGCATCCGTTACATGCAGATGATGCCGCGTTCGCTGCCGATTCCGAAGACTGGTCACAAAGGTGTCAATCACCACTTCGGCAATCGAGTAGGGCGCACCGCACTCGCGCGCGATCGCCCGCATAGCCCAGTCGCTGTAGCCACTTAAGGCTGCCTGCACCACCGGCAAATTCAGCCGCCATTTGCCAATCGTGAGCGGTGCAGGGGTGAAGGATGGTTCCGTAACCATGGATTCAGGGGCCAAACGACAGGGCATTCGAGCTTATTTGCCCGTGACTCGAGCCTCTCCGTCCGCCAGCAGGCCCTTTAAGTCAATCTTCACATACGGCGTCTCTGCGGCTGGCTTTGTATGACTCGCATTGGCCACGTAAAGCAAACCATCTGCCGGGACAAACAAGACGTTGTGCAGGTTGCTTTCCATTGCCACCGGACGGCTCATCAACCACTGGCCAAGCTGAGTATCCAGCTTCCCGTGCTTCTCCTGCACACGACGACGCAACTCCGTCAGACGACTGCCGGCTGAGAGCACCACTGTGTCGCGGATGCCATCGCCGAGCCGCTCGTGAGACTGGCCCGGTTTGATAAATTCAATTGACTCCGGCGTGGCTGCCACACCGACGGCCTCATTGGTTTCGCCATCCGCAAATACATAGTAGTACTCGCAGGTCCTCGGGCTCGTTCGCCAAAGTTCCTCAACTTCAGAAAGGCTGTCACATTCTTCAAGAGCTCGACGCATCAGAGTTGCCATTGGGACGCCGTCCCAGAGTCCCTCGCCTCGGCCTCCCATTTCACCTAAAGAGATCTTTTCCGCATTCATTCCGCTCACACTGCCAATAAAAGCCGCATATCCCACGTTTGCAAATGGAATCATGCCCTCCGGACGCACGATGAACGTTGTGCAGGCGTCCTGCAGTCCAATCGTCGTCATGTAGTCCAGAACTCGGCCATGATAAAGCTTTCCATCGACGGTCGCAGATCCGAAAACTGCAAAGCCGGAACAGTGGAAGAGTTCAGGGAAAACGTTGAGCACTTCAACGGTTTCGGCGTCCATATTCAGAGCGCTCGCCAAGGCTCGTGTCTCACGCCGATGCCTCTCAGGAATGTGCGGCGACAACCTGGCAAAAGCGTCCAGCAAATCATGGCGGAACCAACGACCGGTACGAACCACATTGGCAGCACCAAAGGAATACAGCACCGACTCCATGCAGCGACGGGATTCTTCAGGCAGGAGCTTTCCGTGGGCCGTGCCCATTTCTTCGGGTGTGCCCCAGAGCGTCACCACGCGCTGACCGTCAATCCACTGCAATCGGCCGTTCTCGTGAGCTCGAGTCTGCTGCTCCGGGGTTATCAGCTGAGCACCAGGCTGCAGAATCTCTGTCGCACGACGCACTCCGCGAACAAAGGTACGCTCCAGCTCTTCACGGGTGAGTTCTGTTAACTTGTAGTCGCCTGGCACTTCGACCGCTTGGCGCTCCAGGGCTTTCAGCGAAACCTTCAAGGTGGCCTTGATGTCGTTGACCGCCACGTCTACCCGGCCCGACTCCGGAAAAGTGAGCTGCACATCACCGGACTTCCAGACACCTTCGTTCAACCGCGTATCGAGCTTCGCTTGAACGGCAAAGAACTTCAGCACGTCGTCAATGTTGCCACCTCCCAGCAGATTGATTACGAATGTGCCTGCTGTGAGCTGCGAAGCGGAAGAGATTAACCGTGGCAGAACTCCGGACGGTGACAGACTGTCGGATTCCGAAACCACGCCACTGCCCACGAAAGCCGTGCGGTGCTTAGGGAGCAGCAGCAGAGTTGACTCGGGACGACGGGAAATCCGAATTGCGTACTCCGGATGCGTCAGCTCCAGATCGAAACTCTCTCCGTCGTAGCGGACAAGTTGCAGGTCGATTGGCTGCAGCCGACCATCGATCGGGATCGATGCAGTACCCGTCAGAGTAAACGCGGACTCGCGACCGGAAACTACCATAGCAAATGGTTTTACCGCTTCCACCAGATCTGCTGGACGCTCGTCGGCAATTGCAGACAACGGAGCGATACAAATTGCCAGTAACAGCCATGCCCGTGCACAACTCGACCGTCCCATTCTTCTCTCCCTTTTCACCCGCTGCAAAACCGAATTCACCCGAAAAATCCAACCTCCGCTGTTCGCTCGACTCATGATTGTATCAGGAAAATTCCCGGAGAAAAGCAGGCAAAAAGAATGAGCACCGGCCCCGCCTTCCGGAGAGTATCCTGACAGTATCCTGACAGCCAGCGACATCCCCAGAGGGCAGCAAGGCGTGCAGGGCGAGTCTGTCCCCCAATTCTGAATAGTATCCATGCGAACACCACAGCAGTTGCTGTCACTTGCTGCTGCGGCAGTAACGAAACAACGCGCATCGGCCTTTGGACATCACCCCCCCCCCAGCAAAACTGGGGACAGTCCCTGCAAACGCAGCAGCAACTGCGGAGGCGGGTAACCCGGGTAAATGTCAGAATCGTTACAAACAATCAAATACCCAGCTCGCGCACCATCTGATACACCCCGGGGGACAGTCCCTGCAAACGCAGCAGCAAGTGTGGAGGCGGGTAACTCGGGTAAATGTCAGAGTCGTTACAAGCAATCGAATCGCCATCTCCCGCACCAGTTGATACAACACCGGGGACAGTCCCTGCAGACGCAGCAGCAGGTGTGGAGGCGTGAAGCTCTGGGAAACGTCAGAATCGTTACAAGCAATCGAATCGCTGTCTCCCGCACCAGTTGATACAACACCGGGGACAGTCCCTGCAGACGCAGCAGCAGGTGTGGAGGCGGGGAGCTCTGGGAAACGTCAGAATCGTTACAAGCAATCGAATCGCTGTCTCCCGCACCAGTTGATACAACACCGGGGACAGTCCCTGCAGACGCAGCAGCAGGTGTGGAGGCGTGAAGCTCTGGGAAACGTCAGCATCGTTACAAGCAATCGAATCGCTGTCTCCCGCACCAGTTGATACAACACCGGGGACAGTCCCTGCAGACGCAGCAGCAGGTGTGGAGGCGGGGAGCTCTGGGAAACGTCAGAATCGTTACAGGCAATCGAATCGCCATCTCCCGCACCAGTTGATACAACGCCGGGGACAGTCCCTGCAGACGCACCGGCAAGGGGCAACGTTGGGGGGGGGCGAGTACTGATCAGAATTGCTACTAGTGGTGCGATTGAAAGGCTATGCGCAATTAGAACGTTGATGGAGGCTGTCCGTCCAGATTCAACGGCAGACTTGAAAACGCGGTGGTGGAATTTATAGCAGTGTGGATGTTTTTTTCTTCAAGGTGCAGGGCGGCCGTTGAGCGGTGTTTGCCTCGGAGGACCAAGGCGGGCACACAACCGGTGTCTGCACCACTTCGCGCAGGCCACTTCGTGAGAGGATCTGGCGGCAGTCGTGCAATCTCCACGGTTCTGAGCATTTCGCTGGTCGCCAGCACTGCCCGTGCTGAGAATTTCTCGTTTGAGTTCGCCTGCGCATCTGGGCGCGAGAAAGACCATGTGGGAATCTATCTGAGGACAGAATCGGGCGAGACGCTGCTTTCAGCACCCTTCGCGCTTGCAGATGCCCCTTCGTGGTCGCCTCATGGCCGTGATGTTGCCTTTGCCGCGAATGAACGAGTAGCGACCCCGGGCTTGCTACAGAAGGAGCTTTTTAAGAAGCAAACTGACTTTTTTCTTTCGTGCAGCGATGGTGTCGATGGATGGACGCGGCAGGCCTGAGTCGTTTGACCTTCACGTGGTAAACGTCGATGGCTTTGGGCTTATCAAGCCGACTAGTCGTCCGGGACAGAACTGCTGTCCCCAGTTGTTGCCCGACAGCTCCGGCTTAATGTTTTACTACAGTCCACCACAGCATCTGGGCTCAGCGACGCCTCAGATCATCAAGGTCCTGGCCGATGGCGCAAGCGAAGCCGGCGTCGATGTCGGACGGTTCGGCGGTTACTTTCCGGTACCCAGAAGGAGTCTGTAACCAAAACCGTGCTCAGTCACAAATTACAGGGCTGTCTTGAAGAACCAGAATGTTTCTTCAGGACAAGCAGGCAGCGGTTGATGCCAGACCGCTGCGGCGAAAAAACTCGCGAGCCTCAGGCGTCACCCATGCTCGACGTCTGCTCACGTTTGTGACGAAAGCTGCCATTTTCATTGGACTGCCAGCGACGTGACTGAAGAGCAGATCAAAGTTGCAAACGAACGCAGCCAGCGCTTCCCTCGTCAGCCGGACTTCGCTCATGATCAGCGAAAGACTCTTTGGAATACTATCGACCGGCTGCCCGCTGATCTCACTCTGAATCGCTTTGAGCAGTTCAGGATACTCAGCCAACTGCAGAGTCACCCCCGTGTACTCTTGGCAGTCTCGCTGAGTCGCCGCAGCGGACTTTGAGGAATTGTTGAAGTCAATCATCGCTTGCGAGGTGGCAGCATCCTGGCCAGTGGGAGAGACCGTGGCTGGAAGATCCTGGCCACTACAGGTGGTTGAGTTAGAACAGGGCGACGTTGAATCATCTTCAGGGGCGTTCGAAGACGCTTGATGTTTCTCTGTTTCCAGAAGTTCGAGCAAGCGAAGAATCGCTGATGCGAATTCCTGCCTGGAAAACGGTTTGTCTGGATCACGGCAGATCGCACCGAGATCGACGTGCAGAAGACCAAGCAAGCGAAACTGTTTGCCAAGTAGCAGGATCGATCGGTACCTGTCGCTCCAGAAATGCCCTTGAAAGTCATCTTCCTGATTGCAGAACAGGGCAGTTCGCTGCAGCAGCAGACGCATAAACCAGGAGATATCGCTGAGCTGACGGCGAATCTGAGCAATGCGGTTGGGATCAGCACACATTTTGAGGATCTCTTCCCGCGTCGGTTCGCAGGATCGCAGCTTCGGAGGCCTTAGAGAAGGACACAGGCTGAGCCAGCGGAAAGCAACTTCAGTGTCGTCCAGCTTTTGAGCTTGTTCCGGATGAGCTTCGAGGACGAGGCGAATTTGATGCGGAAGCACCGATTGGGAGTGGACGGAAACACAAAACAAGTGAGCAAAAACGCGGATGAGTTCCTCGACGAATTGGACTCTGTGAGTATCCGTTGCTGAGTCAGAGATGTCATGGTCTTGAGCCAGTGCAGTTCGGCTGGAGTGGCAGATCGCGAGAACGAAAGCCTGCTGATCCGGAGTGAAATATTCGCAGCGGGGTGAACGAGCCATAGCGGAACACCTGAGGCAAAAAAGACTGAAAATACTGAGTAAATTGCATATCGCGTGCGAGTTTCTATGCCGTCGTGACCAAAGTCAATATTTTTGTAGAGGCATTTGCTTAAATTACTATAGGTGGGACAAAAGAAACAATTAGGTGTGTACATATGGGCATACGTAATTTGGGAATGTGCCGGTTATTCCTGTGGTCCAAAGTCCCGTTGTGAATGTCGGTCAGCGCGGAACGCAATTTGCCAGCATCTGAGATGCATTTACTGAGTGCGAAAATCCAGTGTTTTGCTGTCTTTTCGGTTGACGTAACAGCACTGTTTCATAGCTTAAAATCTCCCTGCCGATCGATCGTCAGCCCCAGACCTGCGGGACGCCGTCAACGTGTTTTGCTGGTTACGTGGGCCACTGGTCGCTGGTTGTCCTCGAGTCGGTGTGAACAAGGAACGGCGATCTCAGGACCAGCATTTGCTGGTGTGTTGTGGATACGAGGCCATGCCAATCAAGCAGCAATGCCTGCCGTCTGGCCGTAATTATTCCACAAAGGTTTCCCACTCCGTTCTGAAATTGTCTTCGCCAGCTTCGTGTGGGAAAATGCTACGAAAATCCAAATGAGTCCAGTTTGATTTCGTGGTTCTGGCACCTGTCCGCCTGTGTGTTGCAGCCGTTTCGAGATGAGATCGGAGCGTTGCAGTGACCGTGTTCGCACGAGTTTTGGGGGATTCTCTCAGCGAAAATCATACACGATTCTCACCTTTCAAACGTCGTCGCAAGCCGCATGGTGCTCGAGTGCAGAATCTCTGAAAATTCGCGAAAGACGGGTGTACAGATCATAGTTCCGGGGCAAGTCCGGCGGTCGTTGAGGCAGGCTTTGGGGGGATAGCAGTTGGCTTGACGGCAGCACCGTCCCAAAGCAAAGAATCGTCAGCATCCGCACTATGGGATCTCTTGCTGGGGACAGTCCCTGCGGCCGTGGTGTCAGGAGTAGGAGCGGGGGACGGGGGCAGAAAAAAGGTTTAGCCAGCGTGGAGTGTCTGCCGCTTTAAGCGATGGGCAACAGGGACTTCGCCTGAATTTGTAATACCGGCACGACTTTGGGGACAGTCCCTGTATTTGCTGAGGCAGACATGGAGAAGCGGTAGTGGGTTGGACGGCACAACCGTCACAGACCGCAGAATCGCCGAAGTCCGCACCAATTGAACCGGTGCCGGGGACAGTCCCTGCAAAGGACTCTGCTGGGCTGACACTGGGCGAGAGGTTGGGTGCGTCGGTTCCGGTCAGACTTGAAAGCACACTTCGAGGATGGGTGTGACCGTGCGCTGGTCAGACGGGAGACAGAGTTTGGCCTGTGGAGAGATATTGAAAAACGGAGGGCGATTTTGGGGTAGCGGTTTGGAGGGAAGCTGGGGGCCAGCTCGCAGACCCGCGGGATTTATCGCTTTGATCCATCAACAGGTTTGCTGCTCGCGTGGTCTGTTGGTTGGCGTGGCGCTGATTAGAACAGGAGTGGCTGCAGAAGGCAGCCAGAGTGCCAGGCAGGAGCCCAATGGCCTTGAAGTTTTCTGGGATCCTGTGAAAGGACGGGTGAAGAACTGGGAGGGCGAGGCTGGGATGACGAAACGGTGTAAATTCGGGCGAATTGGGATGTTTTCAGTTCTGCTTGCCAGTTGACAGCTCTCACCGCGATCCCTTGTGCAGGGACTGTTGGTCTCTCGCAAAGGCGCAAAGACGCAAAGGAAGGACAGAA
>Ga0172372_10004412_pt1 | contig 20010 bp, 19 predicted proteins | sample LakKiv5m_2_FD_114544 | JGI IMG/M metagenome (GOLD analysis project Ga0172372, IMG submission 114544) | Freshwater microbial communities from Kabuno Bay, South-Kivu, Congo - kab_092012_9.5m | ecosystem: Environmental > Aquatic > Freshwater > Lake | place: Democratic Republic of the Congo...
CCCGTGAGCTTAGCTACTACTGAGCCATCACCGAGCTGCCAAGTGCTTCTTAGCCCATGAAATATAGTTTGTCCGTGCATGCCTATAAGCTCTATCTCCGCGCGCGGACTACCATCTTCATCATAATCAGGCACGAACTGCTTAACAGCTGGGCTCCTCGCGCCTGCTGTCTTAAAATCATTGACGATATCAGCGAGCCATTTGCTGTAAGCGAAGTTAAGATCTGATATTTCTTCCAGCGAAGCTTGCTGGAGATTAATTAGCTTCTCTATTGCTTGTTTAATCTCAACATCAAAATCATAAGAAGCTGAGCGTAAAATACGATACTTAGTTAAATCTTCAAGACTCCACTCGATTAGCGTTAGGTCAACGCCATCCACAGAAGTTCCAGTGTTAACACCTAAAACCCTCATCTAATGTAGCAAAATAGCACTTTTGCCCAATCTCTGTGTTATTTGCTCGTTCGGCATCCTCATTGACAGCTCAGTCAACTCCGGTGCCTCACTTGCAAATGCCTTGAGCTTGAACAAAATGCTATTTTGCCTCCTTTTTGTTTAAAAAATTCTCTAACATCTTATGCCCATATTCTGAGAGTATAGACTCCGGGTGATACTGCACGCCATAAAGCCCCGGCACAGTAGCATGCGAAACTGCCATCACCAGCCCATCTTCAGTCTCAGCATCTACGCGCAGAGTGTTAGGGATTATCGAAGCTCTGTCAATTATTAGCGAGTGATAACGAGTTGCAGTAAACTCCTCTGATATATCTTTAAACAGATCTCCACCATGATGCTTAATAAGACTAGTTTTGCCGTGCATTAGATAAGGCGCCTTCACTACCTTCGCGCCATAAGCTTCACCTATAGCTTGATGCCCGAGACAGACACCTATAATAGGTATCTTGCCAGCGTAGCGTTTAATCACTTCGATGCAGATACCAGCATCACTAGGTTTGCCCGGACCCGGGGATATAAGTATATGACTAGGTTTAATTTCTTCCACCCTAGATATAGCTTCGTCGTTGCGTATAACTATAGTCTCAGCCCCGAGCTCAGCAAGGTACTGCACTAGGTTATAGACGAAACTATCGTAATTATCTATGACTAGGACTTTGGGCACAAGTTCGATTGTAGCAAGTACTACCTAGACGCCACACTAGCTCTAGCTTTAGTAACTTCAGCAGCTATATTAGGCGGTACTTCTTCATAAGTAGCGAACTCCATAGTGAAGGTACCTTGGCCTTTAGTTTTGTTACGGATATCTGTCGCATAACCGAACATATTAGCTAGTGGTACATAAGTACTAACAAAAGAAACTCCCATTGCAGTACTCATCTTCTCTACGCGTCCGCGACGAGAGCTGATATCACCGATAACATCACCCATAAAAGCTTCAGGCACTTCGATATCTACTTTCATCACTGGTTCAAGCAGGCATGGTGATGCTTTTTGCATACCTTCTTTGAATGCCATAGAAGCAGCGATACCGAACGCCATCTCAGAAGAGTCAACATCGTGGTAAGAACCGTGCACTAGTGTAGCTTTGACACCGATTACTTCGTAACCAGCGATAACACCACTACCAATAGCACCTTTAAGACCTTTCTCAACAGCTGGTATAAACTCACGCGGAATAACACCACCAACGATCTTATTAACGAACTCGAACGATGGTAGATCATTACCTTCTTCGTCTTTGCCATGCGGCAGAGGCTCGAAGTCTATCACTACGTGACCGTACTGACCTTTACCACCAGACTGCTTAGCGTATTTAACATCAGAGTTAGAAGCAGCTCTAATAGTCTCTCTATAAGCTACTTGAGGCTTACCTACATCAGACTCTACCTTGAATTCTCTTCTCAGACGATCAACAAGAATCTCCAAGTGAAGCTCACCCATACCAGAGATGATAGTTTGACCAGTCTCATGATCTACTTTAACTCTGAAAGTAGGATCTTCTTCAGCAAGTTTCTGCAAGCCAAGTGCTAGCTTCTCTTGGTCAGCTTTAGTTTTAGGTTCAATAGCAACCGAGATAACTGGTTCTGGAACGTGAAGCGACTCAAGAATTACTTGTTGCTTCTCGTCGCAGAGAGTATCACCAGTAGTAGTATCTTTGAAACCTACCACCGCACAGATATCTCCAGCGCGGATCTCAGGGATCTCGCTGCGCTCATCAGATTGAAGCTTAACCAGGCGCGATACACGCTCTTTGTTGTCCTTCGATGAGTTATAGACATAACTACCAGCAGAGATAACGCCAGAGTACATTCTCACGAAAGTCAATCTACCTACAAATGGGTCAGTCATTACCTTAAAGGCAAGTCCAGCCATCGGCTCATTATCATCACAATTACGAGTAACTTCATTACCGTTCTTGTCTATGCCTTTGATTTGCATAACTTCAAGTGGGTTAGGTAAATAGTCAACGATAGCGTCGAGTAATTTCTGCACGCCTTTGTTCTTGAAAGCTGAACCACACAATACTGGTACTACTTGAATATTAGTAACAGCATCATGCAAGCCCTTCTTAAGTTCATCAACCGTGAACGCGTCTTCACCTTCTTCAAGATACTTATTCATCATCTCTTCGTTGTTCTCAGCGATAGACTCTATAAGCTCTGTTCTTAGCTGAGTGCATTTATCAGCAAGATCAGCTGGATAACCATCAGTAATAGCAGTATCAGTACCTTGGTCGTTATTGTAGATATAAGTTTTCTTCTCGATTAGATCGACAAGACCTTTGAACTCATCCTCTGCTCCAATAGGAACATGTAGGGGACGGGCATTAACGCGCACATCATCTCTAAGCTGCTTAACAACTCTGAAGAAATCAGCACCAGATCTATCCATCTTATTGACGAACACTATACGCGGAACTTTATAACGGTCAGCTTGTCTCCATACAGTTTTGGTTTGCGGCTGCACGCCACCAACTGAACATAGAACGATAACTACACCATCAAGCACGCGCATTGAACGCTCAACTTCGATAGTGAAGTCCACGTGTCCCGGGGTGTCGATAAGGTTAATGAATTTGTCTTTCCACTCAGTAGAAATCGCCGCCGCTGTGATGGTGATACCGCGTTCCTTCTCTTGTTCCATCCAGTCGGTAACAGAAGTTCCTTCGTGAACTTCACCGATTTTGTGGATTTTACCTGAATAAAATAAAATTCTCTCTGTAGTTGTGGTCTTACCAGCGTCGATATGCGCGGCGATACCCATATTTCTATAATCTTCAATTTTTACTGTACGTGCCATGTTTATTCCTTATGTTGCGATTTGCAAACCATATAATTTTAACTTAGCTTTGCTAGGACTAATAATAAAATCAAAGTGAGAACGCCAGTCATTGCAAGCCCAGCTACGCTACGCTCGCTGCAGGCTCCGGGCGAAGCAACCTAATAAAATTATAATAATATTACAATAAAATTATAACTAGAATGCCGAATGATAAGCCTTGTGAGCGGCTTTTACGGCTGTAGCCTTAGTTGCCTTGCTTGTCACAGTAGTGGCTGCTGTATGAACTTGCTTACTAGCCAGCTGAGTGCTTGTAGTAGCTGATTGCTTTGCAGAAGACTCGTGACTGATCTTAGCTTTCTGGGCTGCAGTAGTTGTAGGTTGCGCAACACTTTTCGCCGCCACAGCCTTAGTGCTTGGCGCCGCAGCTGGCTTCGCTTCGCTCGCAACGACCTCTTCTTTAGGTTTAGCTAGTGGTGACTTAAGCTGAGCTGTAAGCTGGAACTCGGTGTAAGTCTTGTCTGATTCTTTGTAGTCGCGCATGCCCATAACTTGAGCATCCTCAAAATACCTAGAACTATTACTAAGATTAAGTGATAGCGCCGCAACATCTTCTGGGCTAGTAGCCTTGCCGGCTATCATCACGGTGTTCTTAGCAGCGTTAAAACGCTCAAACCAAAGATTACGCGGAGTTAAATCACCCAGATCGTACATGATCAAATGCCATGGTGCGCGGCGCTTAGTAATCTTAAGATAGAAATCTCGCTCTTGTTCAAGCTCAAGTTTGCTGCTCTCAAGCTTCTTAGCGGTAGCGTAGATCCGCTTCATATGCTCCGCGCGGTGCGAGAGACGGCTAAGCTCGTGCTTATATCTACCGATATCAGCCTTGAGCATAGTAGTGTAGGAGAGCAAAGCCGCCAGCAAGACTGCACTAGCGAAGAAAACCATATTACGCCCCGTCATCGCAATAGGCGGACTCGGCAGCTTAGTCTTAATCAATACATCCATTTGCCCCGGAGCTTTAGATAGAGCGCCAGCAACAGCATGCGCAGGATCACTAAGGATTTCATTAGGGTAATTTAGGCTAAACGCTTGACCGGCATCGCGCATCTTAGCGCCGTAGAGTCTAACTACTGTCAGGTTCAGGTTCTCCACCTTGTCGAAATAGCCAGCAATAAAACGATTAATGTCTTCCATTTGATCGCCAGTATTAGGAATAGCTGCTATCGCCAGCGGGTAACCAGAGCCCCAGAGGCTAATCTCAGTGCGATCTTCACCGACATAAGCTGTAGCGCTTAATCTCTCTGCTGCTCGCGGTGCAAACAACATGAAGCTCGGTACTCCGCGCAGACGCTTCACCGCAAGAGACTTAGCCAAAAGCTGCAAACGCTCATAAGCACCGCGTTTGGCGCCCAAGACTATATAATCGCAGAGGCTAACACCATCTTCTTCGCGCACAGTCACATCAAGTTTTTTGTAATTAAAATTAGTCGAGAATTTACCTTTATCAAGCTCAAGTCCTAAAAGAACTTTCTTCTCACGCTCTTTTATTTTCTCTGGCAGAGTCACTATCTGGAAGTTCAGCGCCTTAACCGGCAGCACGACTGTTAGCTCAGCGAAGTTGCGTATGTTTTTAGTAGCGAGAAAATCTTTAACTAATTTGAGCGTAGGCTCAGTATTGTCCCAGAACTCTTGAGATTTAATCTCCGATATGTATCTATCTTCGCCAAGAGCGATGGATATATGGCTATCAGATAAATCAAGACTTAAGGTAGTCATATGACCACATTAAGTATCATAACAGCAATCAAGGAAGCTGCAAGTGCCGCACCGAAGGGGATTTTTTGCCCCTGCAGGTCTATAGTCTTGCTGCGCATATAGCTTAGGGTCGCAGCGTATACCAGCGCCAGCACACAAGCCAGTATTAGGGTGTTCAAGAATGCCACCTGAGTCACCGCCGCCACGAAAGCAAGCATAGCCACATCGCCGCCACCCAATATACTTTCTTGATCTTGACTGCCAGTCACAAGCTCATTAATGTTGCTCGAGGCTGAGTTGCGGTGAGCATTGAAATAAAAATCAATAAAAATCTCATAAGCAACATAAAGCATACCTAACACCAGAGTAATAAAAACTAAACCCGGCTGATAGAAAAACGCTAAGACCAAAATCAAAGTGGCTAAATAAATATAGATCTTATCGATCTGCTGCTTAAAACTATCCTTATGGAAAGTCAGCGCCCCCGGAACAACAGGCAAAGCGCTAGCACCATAGTAATAGCGGTTACCAAAGTGAGTAAGCATATCGAAGAAAAAGAAAGTCGCACCAACAGCAGCTAGGGCTTCAGTCCCTTCATTAATCAGCGAAGCGTAGGTAAGCGCTAGTAGTATCGCCGAGAAAGTAAGTTCATGCGGCAGCACTTGACGCTCATGATCAATGACAGCCAGCGCGACAGCTATAGAAATAAATATCAGCGAAAAAATAAATTTGAGTGGATTAAACTCGAACAAAACATATTTGGCGATAAAAGGTAATGAGACTAGGGCCACCAGTATCTCGATAATGAGGTACTGCTTAGGAATGACTGCTGAACAAAAACGACAATGTCCCTTGAGCTGAAAATAACTAAGTACAGGGATATTATCGCTCCAGGGGATCTCAGTCTCACAAGCTGGGCAGAATGAGGGCGGCTTCAAGAGCGAAAGCCCGCGCGGAATTCTATATATAAGTACATTAGTAAAACTACCGAAGGCAAGGCTGAGGGCAAGAGCTAATAAAGAATAGATGGTTTGAATTATCACAAGCCTAATTCAATTATAATAGACCTGTTGTTGAAGCAAGAGCAAATAATATATCTGGGGCTAGGTTCCAACCTCGGTGATAGGCTAGGGCAGCTAGAAAGCGCCGTAGCCATGATAGCCAAATTAGCTCAAACAAGGCTAATCGCTAAATCTTCCTGGCTAGAGAACCCAGCTGTTGGCGAAGCTGTCCCGCACGACTTCCTCAATGGGGTAATTAAGATTAGTTCCAAGCTAGAGCCCCTGGAGCTACTTAATGCTTTGCGCGAGATTGAGATGCTGATAGACCCTGAGCGTAGTAGCCGCGGCCGCAAACTAGCGCGCAAGATAGACATAGATATTTTATTATATGGCGATCTCGTGCTTGAGACTAAGGAGCTGGTAATCCCTCACCCGCGCATGCATGAGAGGGAGTTTGTGATGAAGCCACTACTGGAGATAGAACCATCATTGCGCAGCGCAAGCGGCGAAGTCGTCATCCTGAGCGAAGCAAAGGACCCCACTACTGCCACCCAATAAATTGCTTTTGCAATGACAAGAACCATGCTACAACCCAACCCTAGACTTAAGATCCGCCGCATGCAGCTTGCTGACTTAGATAGAGTCATGGAGATAGAGCCGCAAGCTTTCGGCACTCATCACTGGACTCGCGGTAATTTTATTCGCGAACTGGATAATCAGGTGGCGACCTACCTAGTCGCGGAGCAGCGTCAAAAGCCCCGTCATTGCGAGGAGCAGCAGGCGACGAAGCAATCCATTAGTAGCAGCATCGGGATCGCCACGCCTGCTACGCAGGCTCGCGATGACAAAACTACGCCAGTCGCATACATCGGCATCTGGATAGTAGTCGATGAAATGCACATAGTAACCCTCGCCGTCGCCCCTGAAGCCCGCCGTCAAGGTATAGCTGAAGCTCTATTACTTTCTGTTCTAGATTTAGCTATCACTAGTAATGTACGCGCGGTTACTCTTGAAGTAAGAGCTAGTAACCTCGCTGCCCAAGAACTCTACCGCAAATACGGTTTCCAGCGCCAGGGTTTGCGCCCCAACTATTATGAGGATAATAAAGAAGCGGCGCTGCTGTTGTGGACAGAAGATTTAAGCACCGAGAAGTTTAGGATGCTTTATGAGTTTAATTTGGCTGGATATAGAACTAGTTCAATTCCATCGACTCCGCAGCAGTCCTAGCCGCCAGCTTCTCTCTATCCCGCGACAATACATCAGCAAGCGCACTCTGGCGAGCGCCTGTCTGACCTTGGTAATTACTGCGTGAATGTTTTTTCTTGCCGTATGGTCTCCAGACAGGTAGATTGCGATAAAAAATCATCTGCGCAATAGCTGTATCAGCTCTAAGAGTGAGCGGGCAGTTGCCTTGATTAGTCAGCTCGACTACACCCTCGCCCTGAAAACCACTATCGAAAAGTCCAGCAGACTCTACGTAAAGACCGAGTCTTGCCCAAGAACTTTTGCCTTGCAGCACCCCGTGGATATTACGCGGAAAATAAAAGAACTCACGAGTAGTAGCCAGCACAAAATCACCGGGCGCAAGCACTATATAGTCCGCCTCACAAGTCTCAAAACTACCATCAGCAAGCTGCCTAGCAAATGATCTACCTAAATGCACATCAAGACTATTAGGCTGCAGAGCTTTATGCTGATAATTATCTATGCGCAAAAGTCCGAAGAACCTCAAGAGGCTAATCTGCCAGTCCACCATATTACCTGGTGCAATAAAAGCTAAATGTATAAGATAGAGAGCTGCAACTATAAGTATCAAAGACATGCCTAGATTATGTTATCAGGTTTAAGCCGCCGCCGTAGTAGTAATCAAATTCCTAAGCTCATCCACCTTAGACGAGCGCGCTAGCGCATCTTCCAGGCGTATCTTGCCAGCGTTATAAAGTTCAGCTAATGCTGACTCTAGAGTTTGCATACCTTCTTTACGTCCAGTCTGTATCGCACTATAGATCTGCGAGGTCTTGCTCTCACGCACTAGGTTCGCGATAGCTGGAGTGACTACCATAATCTCCATCGCCATGCATCTACCACCACCTATCTTAGGTACTAGGGTCTGGCTTAGCACAGCCTTGAGTGAGTTTGAGAGCTGTATCCTAACCTGCGTCTGTTGGCTAGGCGGGAATACATCGATAAGTCTATCGAGAGTCTGAGCAGCAGAGCTAGTATGGAGAGTACCGAATACTAAGTGCCCAGTCTCAGCAGCACGCACAGCTAGTGAGATAGTCTCTAAGTCACGCATCTCACCAATGAGTATAACGTCAGGATCTTCGCGCAGAGCGGCTCTTAGAGCGGCACTGAATGACTCGCAGTCAGCACCTATCTCGCGCTGATTAATAATGCTCTTCTTAGAGCGGTGCACGAACTCTATCGGGTCTTCTACTGTAAGAATATGCTCAGCACGGTGAGTATTCACCCAATCCATCATGGCAGCTAATGTCGTAGATTTACCAGAGCCAGTAGGTCCAGTGACTAGCACCAGTCCGCGTGGCAGCTTAGCGACTTCCTTAGCTGTATCAGGCAGCCCGAGAGTCTCAAGTGGAGGTATAGTCTCAGTGATAGTTCTTAGAGCTGCGGCGTAGCCAAGTCTATCTTTATAGACGTTTACCCTAAATCTACCCACACCTTCTATACCGTAAGAACAATCGACATCAAGATGCTTCTCGAGATGATCTTGATGCTTCTCGCTTAAGAGCGAATAACATAGAGCTTTTACCTGATCGTGATTTAGCGGCGCAAAATCTGTTCGCACTAGATGACCATCAACTCTAAGTATCGGCGGCTCGCCAGTCGCCAAGTGTAAGTCACTCGCCTTATTATCTAGAACTAGTTTTAGCAGTTTGTCTATCATCTGTGTACATCATATATCTACCCAGAGTTACTGTAAATTAATCTTGGGCAAGCCTTATTAAAGTTTTTGCCAGTTTTCTTTAATAAGGCAAGTTCTTATTAAAATTTTATACTAATCACAATATGAAATTGGCATTTTGCTCCGGATGCTAGGCGCACGAGCCCGAGCGACCGGAGTTGACTGAGCGCGTCAATGAGGATCGCGAGGGTGAAGTGCAACAACGCAGACGGACAAAAGTGCCAATTTCATCATACCGCCGTTAACACCCGGTAGGTAGTCTCTAAGACCGGCGCCGGATCTGTGTGCGCCGTCTTGAGCACAAGATATGAACCTTGGTATTTGCTAATCATATACCAGTCACGGCCATGCTTGAAGACCAGCTGGCAAAGCTCGCCCATATCTGTAGCTTTAGCGAATTTATTATAAGTCTCGAAGGCTTTTAACACGCGCGACGTGTCAGCACTATGCCAGTGGAAGATACTATCCTCAAGTCCTTCACCAGTACTGCTAATACACAGAGCTTCTTCAATTTTGAAATCTATATTATTGAGTAGTGCTTGCTCTAGCTGCTCAAGCTGCTCACGGCTAGCTGGAGCATCACTAGTCTCAGCATTATAGACCGAACCCAGTGTCTCGCTGCTCACCTGCGCGGCTGGCGCCTCATCAAAGAAACTCGGCGCTGGACTAGCTACAGGTGCTTCTTCAGCAGCTCCTATCTGCGCCAAGAAAGCAAGCTGCTCTTCTGTAAGTGTCTCAGCTGGCGCTGTTTCAGCTTTGCGTGCAGCTAATACTTCTTCTAACACTCCTACTTGCTCAGCAGCTACTTGCTCAGGGATTTTAATTTCAGCAGAGCGGCTAACCTCACCGACATAATCATGCTCGCTAGGTGCTTGAATAATCAGATCATCTTCGACGCTAATAGGACCAGCAGCTGCCATGCGCCCTTCTGGTAGGCGCGCACCCTCCGTAGAGTCTTGTGGCAATATCGCCAAGAAGAGAAAACTTAGAATATTAATCACCACAAGGCTAGATATATTAGCTGAAACCAGCTCAGGAAAAGGAAAAGGCATCCAGGTAACGGTATCTGTAATCTCACCGAAGCTAAACAGACGATGCGGCAGCGGCAAAAAAGTCAACGCCGAAAAATTAATCACAAGAAAACTTATATAGTAGCGGCTCATACGCATAAGCCCATGGTAATTAGCTTTGGGGAAGGCTAATAACACAAACATAAAAACCAAAGCAAGCTGCGCCAAACATAGACTAAGTACAGGCAGGCTCTTGGTAATATTAAAAAACAGCGGCACAAAGGCCGCTATCGCTGCAGCAATTGCAGCGCAAATGATGGTAATAATCAACCTACCTAGCATTCATTGAAACCTAGCTCACTTGCTAGGTTATATCCTAAATGTAACCCCAAGCTGGGTCTCAAGCAAGTTTTTAATTCTAGCTACCGCCTCATCAATAGCAGCCCCAGTCAAAGTCTCAGTCGCTGACTGCCATTTAAGCCTATAACTAAGACTAATAGGACTAGACGCATCTCGCTGGAAGCGCGACAGTAACCTATAGCTAATCAGCTCTGCTCCAGCCTGCTTGGTGATAATAGCTTCTATCTGACTAGACTCGGTGTTAGCGCCAGCCGGGATATCAACAGTAAGATCACGCTCTATTATTGGTGTAGTTGCTATTGGCTTGAAGCTACTAGTACTAGGCTTAGGCAAATCTAGCTCAAGAATATAACTATAATCAGGCAGATCCCAAGCCTTAGTTATGCTCGGATGCAGCTTGCCGATATAACCGATTTCACGTTTGTCTTGAATTACTCTAGCTGCCACGCCGGGGTGTAATAGCTTATGCGGCTCTGAGCTATCTAATAGAGCACGAGGATAAAGCTCTTGCACCAGAGTTTTGAACTCATAGAAGCTAGCTGGCTGCCCGGGTTTAGCTGCGTCCCAAGCTTCACTACGCGCGCAAGAGATAGCAGCTACTTTAGTCTTCTCAATAGTATTAGTGTCTTTGTTGATTTGCACGCCAAGTTTTTTAGCAAGCTCAACACTAGCTTTATAGTAAATTTTGCCTATCTCTAGCAGCCTAATATTCTTAGTTCTATCGCAAGCATAATTACGGCTCGCCGCTTGCACTAGCCCGGGGATAAGTGATTGTCTAAGACTGCTATGCTCCTGCGATAATGGATTAAGCATAGTGATCTCAGTTGCAGAGTCTTGAGTGCCTAGAGTCTTGAGACTCTCACCGATAAGACTACTAAGTATCGCTTGGCTATAACCCTGTGCACGCATGGTTTCTAGCACCTGCTGGCGCTGGGCATCGACTGAGCCTTGACTTAGTGCCGTTGGCGGCACTTGCGCTGGAATATTATCGAAACCATAGAGCCGCGCGATTTCTTCAATAAGATCTTCAGCTCTAGTTATATCGCTCTGCCTAAAGCTAGGTATAGAGAAACTTAGAGCTTCAGATAGGCTCTCTACCTCTCCGCTGATTTTAATAGCCAGCGGTTCTAATAATGAGATAATCTCGCGCGCTGAGATACTTATACCTAGATATCTAGTGATAGCAGCGAGTGGCAGCGTTACTATCTGCTCGCTACTTTTATCGTCACCAGCTTTATGCAGCTCACCAATTCTAACATTCGGCAATATTTGCTTTATAAGTTCTACCGCTCTAAGTATCGCAGTTCTAGTGTTAGCCTTATCGACACCTCGCTCAAAGCGACGCTTAGACTCAGACTCCATGCCAGCAGCTCTAGCGCTGCGACGCACTGCAGATGCCGTAAAGGCTGCCGCCTCTATCACTATAGTAGTGGTGCTTTCTGTGACTTGACTGTTATAGCCGCCCATCACTCCAGCGAGACACTCAACACCGCGCGCATCAGCAACAACTAGATTAATCTCGCTAAGTTTATGCTCGCTATCATCCAGAGCCTTGAATGACTCTTGGCTAGCGGCTCTGCGGATACTAAGGGTATCACCATTAATCTTGTCTCGATCATAAAAATGCAGTGGCTGCCCTAATTCAAGCAGCACATAATTACTAATATCTACTATATTATTAATGGACTTTTGCCCGACCGCTTCTAGCCTAGCTCTTAGCCACTGAGGCGACTCGCTCACTTCTAGCCCCTCGACAGCTATGGTGTAGAACAGCGCACAATCATTAGTATCAGTGATAACTGGTTTGATAGGCTTCACCGATTTATCATATTTAGGCTCTTGGGTTTTACTGCTCTTGAGATTAGTTTTGAGTAGTGCAGATATCTCGCGCGCCTGACCATATATAGATAGCGCATCACCTCTATTACTTCTTGCACCTATATCGAAGACATAATCTACTTGCATGCCTAGCACTTTGCGAATATCAGCGCCAAGCTTATGATCTATTGTCTTATTCTCTATAGCTGGGTTTGAGGGGTCTGCTAATAGATAGATACCGTCACCCTGCTTAGCTTTAATGCTTGCAGATTCAGCCTCTGAGTAGCCGAGCTCATCAGGCGAGCAGAGCATACCGCAACTCTCGACACCACGGATTTTAGATTTTTTGATTTCAAGCGTGCCACCACTATGCCTATCTACTACTTTAGATCCTATAGTAGCTACCGGCACTCGCTGACCGACAGCAATATTACGCGCGCCGCAGACTATTTGCTGTATATTCTCAGAGCCATCAGCATTGTAACCAATGCAAGTCTTAGTTACTTGCAGTTTATCAGCGTCTGGGTGCTTAGCGATCTCACGAATCTCACCCAAGACCACAGCACCTTCAAGTCTGTCTCCTATCTTAGTTAGCTCCTCGACTTCGAAGGCGCGCATAGTAAGCTCACGCGCAAGCTCAGCAGGGCTGACGCTACTGCTGTCTACAAAATCTTCAAGCCAAGAAAGGGAAAGTTTCATCAACTACATTTTAGCAGTCTTACGCTCGGGATCAGGTTTGGGCATCATACGATAAGCCATTAACAAAAACGACAGAGCCATCACAATATAAAAACCTAAACCTATCAACGCTTGTTTTAACTCTAAGTTCATCGCAGATCCCTCCTTGTTTCACGCTGTATGCGCCAATCTCTATCATCCATTATAGCGCAGCTAGCACCAAACATAAGCTGACAAATCACATAACTAAAGATGCCCATAAACACTTGAATTAAATATGTCCACTCATACCTTGGACCATGCTTAAATGTCTCCATCAACACAGTGCCAGCAGGTGTGGCCAGCAACAATCCCACTGTCTTCAACAACTCCGCCTTAAACTTCAAACTCTCGTACTGAATACCAGCATTCATATATCCCCCTTTTTATCGGATTTATGATCCTAACACAGAGCCTCAGCTAGAATTATTAAATCCGAGCATGAATCTTAAAACCAAACTAGCAGCCGAGCACCAGAAGATCTACCAAGATCTCGAGGAGATGCTGCTCGCTATCACCAAGGTCAAAAATCAGCCTGACAATAACTATCTACTCGGCGAAGTCGCGCGGCTACTAAGTTACGTTAGCGATCTGCTTGACAATCACTTCAACACAGAAGAGCGCGAATTGTTTCCAGCTCTTGAGCCGCAGGACTTAGTCACCAGGCTGATTAGCGATCATATAGATATTCGCGGTAAATTTACGCGGCTAAACAGCGAATATCGAAAACTAAAACAGCTTGGTGAAATCGAAAGCTTAGATCTTACTCACACTGTTTTGTATCCAGCATATAATTTGATCGCGAGTATTAATCATCATGCGCAGAGAGAAGATAGCATTTTCGTTACGACACCATATTTAAGCCGACCAGCCCAACAGCAATCATGCCAACAAAAGCCATCTTCATTAATGTAGATGGTTCATCAAAACAAATGATGCCGATAGCTACAGCAGCTAGTGTGCCCAGTCCAGACCACAGCGCGTAAGCGACACCCATATCCATGCGCTTGAAGGCTATCGCTGCGCAAGCAATACTAAGCGCAAACGCAATGAGACTGAGCGAAGACTCCTGCCAGCGAGTGAAGCCGTTTGAATATTTCATCTGCATAGTGCCGAAGACTTCTAGAACTATTGCAGAAGCTAGATATAGCCAATGCATATTGAACTCCTTTTGACGTCATTAGACTTGTTGCGAAATGCCCGATAACTGCGTTACGCTCGTCGTCGTAATGCTCATTTACGTTTTAGTAAACTCCGCTTACTCCTCCTCGCAAGCCTTGTTCTCGAACATTTCGCAACAAGTCTATTGCAAGAAGCGCAGCGACGAAGCAATCTAAAACTAAAGATAACAAAACTAATCCTGTGCACAAAGCACAGGGGTACAAAACAAAATAGCTATATGTAGCAGAGTTTCATGGCTAAAAAGTGACTATAAGAGTATTATACCCAATTTTTTGGCATTAATAAAGGGTTTTTGGGGGATTTTAGCTTAAATCTGTCTTAGGTTAAGGTGGTATTATCTATTCTTCTATGCTTGAAGCAATCAGCCAAAACTTAAAACCAATAGCACTGAAAACTCAACTACAGGAACTAATAAATAATATTCGCCCTAATCACGAGGACTCTAAAAAACTTGCTTACAAAAAGAAAATACAAGATGCTTTGCATCGCTTAGATCTAGAGTCTTTAGATAAAAATGATGGGGCGCAAAAATTAAATAAACTCTTTGGCGTCATCGATTTCTTCTTAACTCAACTTGCAAGAGTAACACCAATGGCAAATGGTGGGTTAGCTCTACGCAATAGAGTAGCAAAATTTTCGGACATGCGAATTAAGCTCTCCGGTCCAAATATAGAAGAAGAATATCAACTATTAATAAATCAAATTCTACCAAGACATGAAGCAATTAACGTGGCAAAAGAATTGAAAATCCTTGAGCAATTACATGATGTATTTATTGACCCCCTAGACACCGAGTCCTAAAATCTTATAAATCTCAGCGCAAACATCAAGTGCCTCACGCGAAAACTTAAGGTCCAATAAATCATCAGGGCTAAGCTCCTCTCTATAAGAGCTTTCCACGCAAGCTTTTAGCTCAGCGTAGAGTCTATCAGTGAATAATACCGACTGCTGCATAGCCGCCAGCTCAGTATCAGTCATCACCACTCTCAGGCGCAAGCATGCTGGTCCCCCACCATTACGCATACTCTCGCGCAGGTCCATAAACTCAACGCGACTAATAGGATTATCAGCACTTATGATTTTTTGTATATGATTATAAGTATTAGGGTTTTCGCGCGCTTCAAGCGGAGCGACAAGTAGCATCTCGCCATTAGCCATAGTGATTAGCTGCGAATTATAAAGATAGGATCTAACAGCGTCGTCCAATGATAGATCTTCATCACTAGCCTTAATAAGATATAGCTCTGAGCCAGACCATTTATCGCGCAGCTCAGCAATCACACGCTCAGTATCAGTAAAAGCAGCCTCATGATAAAGAAACACTCTTTCATTAGCAACGCTAATTACATCATTATGAAAAACCCCAGCATCTATAGCTTGAGCCGACTGCTCAGCAAAAATACAACGCTCAGGTCTAAGCCCATGCTGCTCAGCGACTAGCATAGAAGCCGTGAGACTTTGGCGCGCCGGATAGCGCTTAGCGGCTCGGCTACCATAGACAAATAACTCTATGCCACTAGCGCCATGGTTAGTTGCGAAACGACAGTGATTAGCTGCACCCTCGTCACCATAAGTTTTACCGTCATCGCGAGCCGCGCCAGCGGCGTGGCGATCCATACCAACTGCTGGATGAATAGCAAAATATTTCTCATCAGCAAAAATCTGCTTAAAAATATTACAAGTGTAGGCTGCTTCAATTGCTCGGTGCTTACTGCTAATAAGATTAGCTATGGTGAAGTGCAAGCGCCCATCAGCAGTATCAGCGCTCGGTGAGACCGTAGCAGCGTTAGCCGTCCACATTGAGGATGCTGAATAAGAAGCCGAGAGTAGTTGCGGCGCAGATTTAGATACAAGACGAAGAAGTTCATCGTCAGTCACATCCGTCATTGCGAGCCCGGAGGGCGAAGCAATCCCCACGGCATCACGCAATTCGCTCAGCGCCGGTCTAGGCTGCGGCGGCAATATCGCCTGCTTAAGCCCAAGATCATGCAAAAACTTCATCTTAGTGAGCCCCTGCAAAGCCGCCCTGCGAGGGCTAGAGACCAGTCCCTTGTTACCCATGGAAGCGACATTACCAAAGGCAAGTCCAGAATAATTATGAGTTGGGCCGACTAGCCCATCGAAATTTACTTCGCAAGCGCTGGGGGATTGCTTCGCCTGCGGCTCGCAATGACGAAGCATGCTCACATTGACGCTATTAGTCAAGTTTAACTCCCGGACTTATATTCTCTGGCAGCTTAAGCTCAGCAGTTTCCATTGAAGAGACTGGATAAGCACAATAATCGGCTGCGTAATAAGCACTAGGCCTAAAATTACCACTAAGCCCGATACCACCGAAGGGTGCACCACTGCTAGCACCAGTAAGCTGTTGGTTCCAGTTAATGAGTCCTGCTCTCACTTCATTACGCACACGATCGTAAAGACTAGCATTATTACTAATCAGCCCAGCAGATAGTCCATAGCTAGTATTATTCGCTTCTGCTATCGCTTCGTCTATATTTTTCACCCTTACCACTTGCAGCAGTGGACCAAAATTCTCATGATCCTCTCTATCGATGCAGTCAGTTACATCTACTATCCCCGGGCTGAGAAAGGCAGTCAGCGACTTGTCTTCATAGCCACCCAGATAATTACGCTCCATCGGCAGTAGCGCGCAGCCGCCACCAGCGACAAAAGCTTTTTGACTGGCTAATAAGTTCTCAGCTTGCTTAGCATTAATCACCGGTCCCATAAAAATATCATCATGATGATAAGCACCTATCTTAAGACGGCTAGTCATAGCCATAAACACTTCCATAAACTTGCGCGCTTCCTCGCCCTCACTAAGAATTAACCTGCGTGCACAAGTACAACGCTGCCCGCTAGTCAAAAAAGCTGACTGCACAGTTAGATACGCTGCTGCTTTATAGTCATTAATATCATGAATGATAAGCGGATTATTACCACCCATCTCAAGCGCCAGCATTTTATGAGGTTTACCTGCGAGTGCTTGATGTATCGCAATTCCAGTGCGCGAACTACCAGTGAAGAGATAACCATCTATCCTATCGTCCTTAGTTAGCATGACACCAGCATCAGCTCCGCCCTGCACCAGATTAAGCACCCCTATCGGCAAACCAGCTTGGTGCCAAAGTTTGACCACCTCTTCTGCGACCATCGGCGTAAGCTCGCTGGGCTTGAACACTATAGTATTACCAGCCAGCAAAGCTGGAATAATATGCCCGTTAGGTACATGCGCCGGAAAATTATAAGGACCAAAAACCGCCATAACTCCAATTGGTTTATGGCGGGTAACAGACAGTCCTTGTTCGCGCAGCCCAGTGCGATCTTGATAGGACTCCACCGAAATTTTGAATTTATTGATCATGGTGGCTACTTCAGTCTCAGATTCCCAGAGTGGCTTACCTACTTCCTTAGAGATAGCGTGAGCTATAAAATGTCTCTCGCGAGTCAATAATTCTATAAACTTAGCGACATAGTCTCTGCGTGTTTCAAAACTTAAGCGTGACCAAGATTTAAAAGCCTCTCTAGCGTTATCAATAGCAAGGCTAATATCAGCTTCAGTATCAGCCCTACCCTGCCAAATAACTTCACCAGTGGCTGGGTTAATAGATTTAAATTCTTGACCAAAACCTAACATGCTATAAACCTCAAATTCGCTCCTTGAGAGAGATTCAGCGCAGCAGCCGTATCACTATCTATCATCGCTCTATTATCAGCCGGGAAATATTCAAGCGCAGCGACAACAGCTCTAAAATCAAGATTAGTATTAGTAATCAGACAAAGCTTAGAGCTATTACCGCCAGCAAAAGCTATATCAGCTTTAGCACTAACACTCTCACGCACTGCCTTAATTTCATCAGTCGCCGAAGCTATACGCGGACCAGCATCGAAGATATCGACATGCCTATCCCACTTGAAGCCCTGAGTCTCAAGAAATCTCAGCGCACTAAGAGTCTCATCATGCACAGCACCAATAGCATCACGCACAGTAGAACTAAGTAAAGGTATATATAGAGGATAATGCGGCATTAGGTCAGCGATAAAACCCTTGTCTTTAACGCTTAAATAATCTGCTCTAATAAAATCCATATCCATAAAATGCCTGACAGTAGCTTCCCAGAATGGTGACTTACCGTCAGGATCAATATAGCCGCGCATTTCAGCTATCACCCTATCTTCAAAACGCTGGCGAAAACTCGCCATAAACAAGAAGCGAACCAAGGTCATATATTTGCCGTAATGTTTGCCGCGCTCACTCGGATCGACAAATAATGAACTAATAATAGTAGGACCATCATGCTCGGTGATTAGCTCTAGGTATTCTATGCGTTTATCTACTTGCAACGCTTCGGATTTATGCTGCGCAGTCTTAATCTCATAAGAATAAAAAGGCTCGAAGCCACCAATCTTCGCCCTAATAGCAGAGCAAGCTCTAAGCCTGCCGCCCTCTTCAAGCACAAACATATACGACTCTTCGCCCGGCTTAATCGGCTCTATCTTAAAACTATTAACCGAATTGCGGATTTTTTTGCCTAGTAGCTCTGGGTCCGCAGGAAGGCTAGTCATACCCGGACCAGTCTCGGCTGCTAGTACAAGTAGCTGCTCTAAGTCGGTTTCTTTTACTGGGCGAATGATGAACACTACTTATATATTACCCATAAACCAAGATCATCAAATGTGCTCTTACTTATATTGATCCCGGCAGGCACCGCAATATCCCTCTGCACGCGCCCGGGATACTGCCTGTGCCTGCTTGCTAAACATAAATAAGATTAAACAGCTGACGCCGCAAGCTTCACGAGTAACTTATAACTCAGCTCTATTCTCTCAGGGATACTATCAAGTAACACAAACTCAGCATCACTATGTATACTGCCACCGCGCACACCTAGAGTATCGACATTCACCAGTCCGTGCTGCCATAAATTATTACCATCACAGCAACCACCAGTATTACGCAGCTTAATCTCAAGCCCCAGCTCACGGGCGCAATCCTGCACTAGCTTATAAAGCTTAGCTAGTCTTTCATCAGGGACTTTAGCTTTACGGTTGAAGTGACCGTGCAATTCAGCTACAACTCCAGTGCGGCGCGAGATCTTACTAATAATACTCTCTATTTTTTTGTGGATAATATTTTCGTATTTATTATCCGCGATGCGCACATTAAAGCGCAGCAGCGCCAAATCTGGCACCACATTAAGCGGCCCCTCAGAGATAATATTGGCAATATTGAGGATAATATTGTTATCCTTGTTGAGCTTCGCCATCTCAGCTGCCATGCGCGCTGCAGCAACTACAGCATTACGCCCCGCCTTAAAATCTCTGCCGACATGTGCTGCCTTGCCGCGCAGCACTAAAGTAAAATTACCGGTGCCCATGCGCCTATACGCTAGCGAACCATCAGCAAGACTAGGTTCATAAACAAGCCCTATGTCATGATTGCGCGCAAGATCTTCAAGTATCGGCGCTGATCCGGGCGAACCCAATTCTTCGTCTGGGTTTATAAATACTGTCCATTCTATTTTAGATGCATGTTCACTCGCTTCAAGTTTCCTCAGAGCTTCAAGCATCACTATTAGCCCACCTTTAAGATCTGCAACCCCCGGACCATTAAGAGTGTTAGCATCAAGCTTGCGGCAATTTTGAAAATGATGCTCAGGAGGATAGACAGTATCCATATGCCCGCCCAATAAGACTTTAAGCTTAGCCTCTGGCTTAGCTTTAGTCGCGATGAGCATTTTACCTAGCTTACGCTTCTCAACCCAACCTTCATTATTGATATAGCTATGATCATCTAACTGCTGCTCGTGCACGCGCGCGCCTAGAGACTCAAGCTCAGTAGTCAAGATCCGTTGCATCTGATCTAAACCAGCAAGGTTATAAGAATAGGAATTAATATTAGCCCAATTTTCTAGTTTTAGGCTTAGGTCTTCTGCCATCATTAATATTGTAAACTCGATTAGTTAGTTGCTGGAATAAACTTAGCCAACGCGGCGATATAA
>Ga0172372_10004414_pt1 | contig 19999 bp, 5 predicted proteins | sample LakKiv5m_2_FD_114544 | JGI IMG/M metagenome (GOLD analysis project Ga0172372, IMG submission 114544) | Freshwater microbial communities from Kabuno Bay, South-Kivu, Congo - kab_092012_9.5m | ecosystem: Environmental > Aquatic > Freshwater > Lake | place: Democratic Republic of the Congo...
CCTTCAAAAACGCAAAAACTGACAAAAAATCAGCCTGTTTTTGCCAACGGCAGAGAATCCTGAACAAGCTCTTGCGTAGCACCGGCTATGCGCCTTCAAAAACGCAAAAACTGACAAAAAATCTGCCTGTTTTTGCCAACGGCAGAGAATCCTGAACAAGCTCTTATTTCGTCTGTATCATCTTTCTGGTTGCCGTATGGCTTCCGGCGGTGAGTGTGTAGTACAGCACTCCGTTTGTATTCAGCAGCGCGCGATCAATGGCCACGGTGTTGTAGCCTTTGGCAAAGTCGCCCTTCTGCGTGAATACCATCCGACCTGTTTCGTCATAGACTGTCAGCGTGGCTGCACTGGCTTCAGGCAGGTTGAATCCAATCAAAGTCTTGTTCACAAACGGGTTCGGCTGGTTCTGGTAGAGCTCGAAGCCGGCACCTGCGATAGTCTTGCCGTCGTAGCGCAGCGCCACATCCATACGACCATCTTTCAGGCTGTAGCCTTCAGCCTTCGTGATGCGGCTGGATACACCAACCATCCCGCTCAGTCTGCCCGATTTTTCGGCCCTGAACGTGACCGTAAACGCGTCGGCACCGTCAACCGATACTGTCAGTGCATCGGCAAAAATACCGAAGTTGCTCTCATTCACTGCTTCAGACTGCCTGATACCCGCAACTGAAAGACCATCCAGGTTCAGTGTCATCTGGTAGCCCTGCGACTTGTCTGCCGCGCTGAAAGTTACTTCAAACACCTCACCGGCTTTCACTTCGCGATCCTGAACATCAAACAGAAGGGTACCATTGGTTCGCGCATCCGGCTGCATAATGCTGTTGGCTACTGCTGTTCCGTTTACGTCACCCACTTTTACTCCCGTGAAATTCTGGTCAAACTGGTGGTTCATCGCCTGCTGGACAGAGATTTTCTCCCGGATTGGTTCTGCAAACGGATTGGCCGGATTGGCGAATACCTGTGCCTTGTCCACAAAACGCCAGGAAGTGTTATTCGGCAGTTCCGTATAAATACCCAGGATCAGTTTGCGCAGCTCAACAATATCAAACGTGGTGATGGAGTTGGACTTGTTTGCGTCCGCAGCAATCATCCTGTATGGTGTTCCCAGCGGCTCAATCCCGAGAATATGCTTCGAAATCAGCACGAGGTCATAGGTAGTCACACCATTCAGCGGATTGTCGTCCTTTTCTGGAATAATCTTGAAATTGGCAGAAACCGGAACCGCATTCAACACCTTGTACTGTCCGTCCGCATCAGTGAGGTCCATATCGAAATAACTGAAGGGCGGAGCAAAGGACACCGAACCCGACAGGGAAATGGAAGCATCTTCCACGCCATTCGTGTCTTCTGTTTTCAGTGCACCGGACACATTGATCTTGTCGCCAATGTGGCAGTTGCTGTTGTTGTCCTGTACGATCACGTATGTCTCGCAGTAGTCTGCGTTACCGGCGATGTCAATGGACCACAGTTCCACACACTGTGTTCCGAGTTCAGAGCAGTTGAATGTTACGTTCCTGATCGGGTTGCCGTTGGCATCGAACGGGAAGCCTGAACCGGTACCGCACTTGCGGATACCTGTGTGCAGGAACTGCGTCTGTGAGTAGTTATCTACTGTGTACTCCAGGAAGTCAACATCGTTCATCGTGATCATACCGGTTGGCATGATGTTCACGCTCAGACCGTTGTAGCATACCACTGTAGGTGCCTTGCAGTCTTTTACGATGATCGTGTATTCGCAGATGGCCTCGTTACCGCAGCCGTCGGTGATGAACCACTTGATCTTGTGCGTACCGTATGGCAGCTGTGGTGTAACAAACGTGTTCTGGGCCTGCTGTGTGTTGAACTTCACAGATGCAGTCTTCGTGTTGCCGTTTACAACTTCCTGAATTGCAAAGCCCCACTTCTGGTTCGGTGCTACCGGACGGTCATCAAACTGACGAGAGATACCGCCACCGTTGATGTTGTTGTACAGTACGTTGTTCCATCCCAGACCACCTGGCTGGCTGCCCAGCTGGGTGCTGTTTACTACTGTTTCCATAGAACCGTCGCCGTCGAGATCCAGCAGCAGCTGGTACTCGAAGTTGATATTCGAGCCGCTGCAAGCGTCAGATGCTGTCAGGCTGATGTCGGACGGAGCGTCGCCCAAATCGTGCGTGGAGTTCGCCAGATCCCACCAGTACATCTGATTCCACAGCGCAGCGTCGTTCGGAGTGATGTCGCAGACAGTAACCGGAGAAGCCGGGCACTGAGCTACAGGATCCTGTGTGTCAATGATCTTGATGATCTGCTTGTAGGTGTAGCAGTTGGCATTCGCGTTGTAGTAAACAGAGTAGTTGGTAGCAGCAGCATCGGAAGGATTGATCTTCACGATGGTTGATTTCCATGGATCACCTGCATTCTGTACCGGCGATACGATCGGACCCGGCAGGTTCGTCGGGTGGTTCGTAATCGCGTTCGGATTCGGATTTGGCACGAACACACAGCTTCCCTGCGGATTGTATGTGCACCAGTTGATCACCTTCCAGTTTCGCTCGATTTTGTAGCAGGCATCAGGTATAACGGTGAAGATTTCGTCTTCGTAGGTTACACCCAGCAATTCGCAGTCCTCACCGTAGAATGAAGGCTCGCCGTAATCGCCGGAACCATCGCAAACCGATACAATCTTGTCATCCGGGAAGCGCACGAAGTAGTCCTGCTCGTAATTCACCACGATGCGCTGTGTGCACTGGCTGGATTGGCCGTTGCAGTCGAATGCGCGGAACGTACGAACGATAGTACCCTTGTTGCAGAGCGTATCGAAGTTCGTGTAGCTTGCTGAGTGCGTCAGACCACACTGACCGAGGTAGTTTTTCGTCTCGTCCAGACAAACATTGTCAGATACTGAAGCCTTGCCGTACAACCACAGGCTGGGGTCGAACTGCTCGCAGGTGACTGTGTAATTCTGCGGAGGCACACATACAGGCTTGATCTTGTCCTGCACTTCTACCTGTATCATACATTCGTTAAAGACAGGCAGGCCATCGTCGCCGTTCATGCGGTTTCCGTTGACGTCAACCTGATAAACGCGCAGCACCACTGTCTGGGTAGTACCCACTTCACAACCGTAGAACTTGATTTGTGCCGCCTCTCCGGTGGCAGTTTCATATTCTGTCGGATTGTTCGTGCCATCACACGGCACAGTACCCGCCTGTTTGTTCAGGCTCTCGATACAGTCGCTGTATGGTGACATACGACGAACAGTGAATTCAACACCGTTGCACTGGTCGTACGAACCATCGTCAAATGATGTGGCATTGACCGTCGTAACACCACCGAACTTGCAGGCATCCAGTCCGGGGCCATAACAGTCGAACGGATCGTCAACTCCCACCGCTACTGTCGTGGTTTCGTCGCAGCTCGCTACCGGGGGCACATAGTCGGCAACCGTCAGGCGGAACGTGCAGGTGGACGTGTTGCCGCAGTCATCCTGAGCGGTGTATGTTACTGTGTGCGTACCCTGCGGCAGACAGGAGGTCTGTCCATAGGCAGCCAGTGTATCCAGATCCCAGTAGTTGTTGTTGCCAAAATCGGTCACTGCACCACCGAACAGAATCATACCGGTTTGTACTCCGGTGTATTGTTCAAATGTAGTAACCATACCGCCGATGTTGTTGATACGCGAACAGGCATCTTCAATAACAATATCGGGCATATCAACGAAGGCACAGCAGGCAGTTGGTTCCACAGAAACAGTGAAATTGTCGGGGCAGGTCATGGCAGGCCCGGCCTGATCAACCACGCTGATGACCTGTGAGTACAGGCGCGGATTACCTGCGCCCGCTGGCGCACAACCATCGAGGATGGTCCAGGTGCGTACAATTTTGTATGTTCCGTCACAAACCGGCAAATGCTGGTCGTTGTACACAATCTGCAACTCGCAGAAGCCGGGATCAGGATAGAGACCCCAGCTGCGACCGAAGGCATTGTACGATGGAACCCCGGTTACTGCCGGACTGGTATTGCCGTTACTGCACGCAACCGTCACATTGATGTTCGGCATGGTCAGGTCGGCATTGTGCAGACGCTTGAAGTAGAGATACTGGTGACACTCTGCAGTGTTGCCGGAAGCATCACGGGTCATCCATTTGCGGTCAACATAGGCGCTCAGGTCTGACTGTCCGTTGAAACCCTGTCCGCAGCTTGCATCATGCCAGGTGTCAACATAGTTTGTTGTTGTAGCATCGCAATCCACCACCGTCGGGAAAGCCGTGGCAATACCGAGTGTGTTCTGCAGGTAGGAGGCATCGTACGTGGTGTTCGGACAATACAGCGTGATATCGGCACAGGTGATTACCGGTGACAGTTTATCCTCAATTTTCACATTACCCCAGCAGCGGTTGCCGCTCACAAGGTGCGTCACGCGATACTGGTATGTCTTGTTGATATCGGAAGAGGTAACAGTTGAAGACGTCCACGGACCGTTACCGTAAGGAAGTGTGCGGTCAATTTCCACCAGATAATCGTCGTAACAACCATACGAACCTTCCAGCAGATCATCTGCGCTGATGGTAGCCGAACAATCTGCATCCAGTGAAACATGTATAAGATCATTGCAGGTTACAACAGCAGGAGTCTGAATGACCTGTACATACTGACTGACCGTCTGAATACAGCCCGGGTCGTTGGGGCCGGCTGCTTTGGGTGTTCCGCCATTTACTGTATATTCGATCAGATACTGTCCGAAGCCGGCAGAAGGATCGAATGAAGTGGCGGGTACGCCATTTACCTTGAATGATTGTGATACTATATTGGCATCTCCCGGATCGCCGGTCAGGGGCACGGGTGTAGAGAACTGACAGAATGGTCCGGTCAGAGAAGTAGAAATGGCCGGATTGGGATACACACAGGAGTTGCCTATTGACAGCGTTGTACCCAGTCCGTTGGAAACGGAAATCGTATAACCCAGGGCATCAACATGCCTGCCATCGAGTGTGAACATATTACCGCCGATACTGGTCAGTTGCGTACCAACGGTAATCGGTGTTGGCGCAGCCGGAGGTGCCGCACTGTTGGTAGTATAAAGTCCGTTCACTGCAGTTACTGTCCATGTCTGGTTGGATGGTGCGCTCACTTTGATCTGTTCACCGAACTGGCCGTTGGAAAGGTTTGTAGCATTGTTCAGGCACACGCAAGGATCTGAAATGGAAGGTGCGCACACCATGGTGAACACAGAAATTGAACCGGTCATCGTAACCGTACAACCGGTGGTTGTGCTGGTGGCAATCACCGCATAGTTACCCGAGTTGGTCTGAGGACCGAAGTTCAGCGCGGCGCCGGTTCCTGCAACAGGTACTCCCACGTTGATACCATTGTATTGAAGCTGGTAGTTCACGCCCGTCTGTGAACCGGCAAGACCGACAGGTACACCCGGATCGGTTCCCTGACAGTAGCCGCCACCGCCGGTGATGGCGTATGTTGAAGGCAACGGATTGACAGTAATAACCCTGGAAGTGGCTGATGAACAGTTTCCTGCACTCGTTACTGTTACCGAATAGGTGGTGGTAGCACCCGGAGCCACATTGATACTCTGGGTATTGGCACCTGTGCTCCAGATGTACGCCGTACCACCTGACGCTGTCAGTGTGGCAGTTGCTCCGCTGCAAATGATTCCGTCATTACCTGCAATACCCGAGGTCTCGGTTACTGCAATGGCCGCTGTCGGAATTGGATTGACAGTTATGGTTGTCGCTGCTGTTCCCGAACAGTTTCCGGCATTGGTGACAGTGACGGTATAAGTCGTATTGGAGGAAGGAGCTACCGTGATGCTGGCGGTTGCAGCACCGTTACTCCACAGATAGGTGGCACCTCCGGAAGCCGTCAGTGTCACGCTGGCACCGTTACAGATCACTCCGTCGTTGTTCGTCACACCGGATGTCTCTGCTACTGATATCGAAGCAGAGGGCTGCGGATTGACCGTAATAGTCGTTGTTGTGGTAGTAGAACAGTTGGCAGCATTGGTAACCGTAACCGTATAAGTTGTTGTACTGGCCGGTGTAACGGTGATGGCGGCAGTATTGGCACCGTTGCTCCACAAATACGCTGTTCCACCGGAGGCAGTAAGCGTCGCGCTCGCGCCCGCACAAACAGTCCCGTCATTACTTGACACACCGGATGTTTCGGTGACAGCAATCGCAGCCGTTGGCAGCGGATTCACTGTAATCGTTACTGTTGCCGTAGCCGAACAGTTATTCGCATTGGTGACGGTCACCGTATAGATGGTTGTCACAGAAGGTGTAACGTTGATGGATGCGGTAGCCGCGCCGTTGCTCCACAGATAGGTCGTTCCGCCAGAGGCAGTCAGTGTAGCTGATGCTCCGTTACAGATTGTCCCGTCATTATTGGCCACGCCCGATGTCTCGGTTACAGCCACAGAGGCCGTTGGCAGCGGATTCACTGTGATCGTTACTGTTGCCGTAGCTGAACAGTTATTCGCATTGGTGACGGTCACCGTATAGATGGTTGTCACAGAAGGTGTAACGTTGATTGATGCGGTAGCCGCGCCATTGCTCCACAGATAGGTCGTTCCGCCGGAGGCAGTCAGTGTAGCACTGGCACCATTACATACAATACCGTCGTTGCTGTTCACTCCCGATGTCTCGGTTACTGAAACCGAGGCTGACGGGAGCGGATTCACCGTAACAGTACCGGATGCGGTGGCTGAGCAGCCATTTGTATTCGTAACAGTGACGTTGTAAGTCGTTGTTGCTGAAGGAGTAACAGTGATGGAAGCTGTGGTTGCACCGGTACTCCAGAGATAGGTACCACCTCCTGCGGCGGTCAGGGTAGCGCTGGCACCGTTACAAATAATTCCGTCATTTCCTGAAACACCCGATGTTTCAGAAATGGCTACTGAGGCAGATGGAAGCGGATTAACCGTTATTGTTGCAGATGCGGTACCCGTGCAACCAGATGAGGTGGTTACCGTGACCGTATATGTCGTCGTTGATGCAGGGGAAACTGTTATGGCCGCACCTGTCGAGCCATCGCTCCACGCATAGGTACTTCCACCGGCAGCTGTCAGCGTGGCTGTTGCTCCTGTACATATTGTTCCGTCGTTGCTGCTCAGCCCTGATGTCTCTGATACCGTTACCGTGGCAGTCGGAAGTGCATTGACAACCAGTGAAGTTGTAGCAGATGGGCGACATGCCGGATCCGATGGTACCGGAGAAAGAATGGCATATATGTAGTATGTACCCGCAGCAGGCATTACCACACTGGCCGATGCTCCCGTTCCTCCACCTGTCAGTGAGCCGTTGGGAACTGTCGCCAGTGTTGTGCCACCGGTATAAGGTGTGGCTGTAGGCGCAGCAAACGATACAAATGAAATGCCGTAGGTAGAGCCCATATTGGCGAGACCCGCAGCACTGAGTGTTACAGTCTGTCCAGCACAAATGGGCGAAGGGGCTGCCGATGCAGATCCAATGGCCGGGCAAGAACTTCCGCCGCCGCATCCACCGGGGCCCGACAGGGTCACCGATGTTCCTGCTGTACATCCGGAAGTATTTGTAACTGTTACCGAGTAGGTGCCTACACCCACATTTGAAATATCTTCTGTAGTGGCGCCATTACTCCACAGGAATGTGTAAGAACCTGATGGCGTTACGGTCAAGTTGATGGAACCATCAGCAAAAGCGCAGGTTGTCGGCTCAACTGTTGTAGCAGACAGCGACGGCGTAGCCGATACCGTGATGGTTTGAACTGCTGTAGCCGTACAGCCTCCTGTTCCGGTAACCGTAACTGTGTAGGTCGTGGTTGTACCGGGCGATACTGTAATCGAGGCTGTCGCAGCACCTGTATTCCATAGGTAAGTACCTCCACCTGAAGCTGTCAGTGTTGCCGACGCTCCCGAGCAAATATTGCCATCATTGTTGGTATTACCCGAGGTTTCAGTTACAGCAATTGAAGCTGATGGCTGCGGGTTTACTGTAATGGTGGCAGAGGCTGTCGCAGTACAACTGCCTGTTCCTGTTACCGTAACTATATACGCTGTGGTAGCCGACGGAGCAACTGTAATGGCAGCAGTGGTGGCGCCGTTACTCCAGAGATAGGTACCACCACCCGAAGCTGTCAGTGTTGCAGACGCACCGGAGCAGATGATACCGTCATTATTGTTAGCGCCCGATGTTTCTGCCACTGTAACAGATGCAGATGGCGCAGGATTCACCGTGATTGTAACAGAACTTGTCGAAGAACAGGTGTTGGCATCTGTAACCGTAACCGTATAGGTGGTGGTAGTGGCTGGTGACACCGTTATTGCAGCCGTTGCTGAACCGTTGCTCCAGGAATATGTGCCACCGCCCGAAGCCGTGAGCGTTACTGAAGCACCGGCACAGATAGTTCCGTCATTATTGGTGGCGCCTGAGGTCTCGCTCACCGCGATGGCAGCCGACGGCAACGTGTTCACAGTTACAGTCACTGAGCCCGTCATTACAGCTGTACAGCTGTTCGACGGATTGGTTGCAACAACTGTATAGGTGCCGGCTGATGTCTGATTGCCAAATGAAATGGCTGCACCGGTTCCGCTGACCGGAGCGCCCGTGTTCACTCCGTTCAGCCTGAGCTGATAATTCACTCCGGACTGTGAGTTGCTTAAGCCCACCGGAACACCTGCGCCACCGCTGCAGTAGGCACCGCCACCTGTTACGTTGTAGGCAGTCGGAGGAACTGCGGCAACCAGTGTTACCGGATTGCCGGAATAACTTGTTGAGCAGGTAGGTGAAACCTGAAGTCGTACCACTATATTGTAGGATCCCGGAGCCAGACTGGCAAATGTATTGCTCGTCTGCCAGGAGGTACCGCCATTTACACTGTACTCCAGTGTAGCATTACCGGTTGCGTTAACAACTATGGTACCGGTTGTGACAGCACAGGTTGGCTGCGTAACAGTGGGTGCTGTCACTACCGGGGATACACAGTTAATATCTGTTTCCCACAGTCCGCGACCATACGTGGACACCCTCAGTTTACCGGTGCTGTATCGGATATCCAGCTCGGTGATTACCACGTTCGGAAGACCGGTACCCTCGGGCGCCCACGCATTCGTGATATTGTCGCGGTAATATACACCTGCATCCATACCGACATACAATCCTTCCGGAGATCCCTTCTGGTATAGAATGCAGTTGGCTGGCAGGTTGGGCAGTGTACCGGAGATATTTGTCCAGGTAGAACCGCCATTGGTTGACTTGTAAACCTTGTTGCCGGACGTGTAATTCGACATGCTGGCATAGATGGTATTGGCATCTGTCGCACTGACACACAGATAGGTCATACTGCCCGCACCGGCGGGTACCGTCATGGTTGACCAGCTCGTACCGCCATTGGTGGTTCTGTACAAGGCAGAACTTCTTCCCGCATACAGGACGTTGGCATCCGAAGGAGCATCAGCCAGAATGGTCAGGTCATTCGATGGAGACAGATTCGTTGAAATCTGCGTCCATGATGTTCCCCTGTTGGTGGACTTATAGACATCATTAAAGCCTGCATAGAGTGTTGTGGCACTGTTGGAGGATATAATATATGGTGTAATCCAGTCACCGGTACCTCCCTGGCCCAGCGGATCGAGGCTCGTCCAGCTTCCACCTGTGTTGGAGCTCCTGTATATATCGCCGAAGTACAGTTCACCATACATATACTGGGCATTGGAATAGTCAATGGCACACTCCATTCCATCTCCACCCAGCACATCCGACCAGGTATTGGAGTTGTTTCGGAATTTGGTTCCATTGTCCTGAAGACCCGTAATGACCGCATTGGTCGTCTGCGAAACACCCAGACGATACATCTGGCTGATTTGCATACCATTGGTGTGGTGCGTCCAGTTAACCCCGCCGTTCACAGTCTTATAAATACCACCGTCGTTTCCATCAAACAACGTGGTATTGTTCTGCCATTCCATGGCGTGGTGGTCAGCGTGTACTTCCTGTACACCTCCCGTTCCATTCCAGGTAGCCCTGATGGTCCAGGTCACACCACTGTCAACCGATTTCCAGACATTCACCCCGCCTACATATATGATGCTGGCATTGGTGGGATCAACAGCTACTACCAGATCATACCATCCCTGACCACCCGTATCCGAACCGTTAGAAGACCAGCCCAGCAGATTGGGTGCGTTGGACTGAAGCGTAAATGTTGCTCCACTGTCTCCTGAGCGGTAGAAAGCCAGAAAACCGCTGTCATTGGCTTTGGAGCACAATGCTACGACTACAGCATCATTTGCCGGAGAAACACCCAGCGCAATACGGCCACAGTTGCCAATTGTCTGAATCAGCACCCACGTTGCTCCGTTGTCTGTACTTCTGTACAAATCGTTATCACTCGCTGCATAGAAATTGTTGGAAGATGCCCCTGGCTGTGCTTCTACATCATAAAAGTTGGTATTCACCATTTTTGTCCAGTTCACACCCGAGTTGACCGTCCGGTACAAACCGTCGCTGGTGGCAGCAAGAATGTGCGTCTCGTCGTTCGGATCCATCAGCAGTTTCCTGATCAGGATGTAGTTCGACAAGTTGAAGGTAAGTCCGGTTGCAGCCCATGTTACACCACCATCCGTGGACTTGTACACTCCTATTGAACGGGTGTCACCCGCATCTCCGTCCCCTGTGGCTACATACATGATGTTCGGGTTGGATGGCGTCACCAGAATACTGGACACACCCAAAACCGAAAAGTTGTCATATCCTGTACTCCAGGTCGTACCCCCGTTCGTAGTTTTCCACAAGCCGCCACCCGGCGAACCCACCCAGATTATGTTATTGTCGGTTGGGTGAAACGCAATAGCATTGATTCGCCCCAGACCTGCATAACCGCCCGGAGTGGTGGTAGGTCCCATCGGACTCCATGCCGCCATGGAACTGCCCTTGCTTGCACTCGCATTCAGCAACTGGTTGTACTCTTCCAGACCGGTGAGCATGGCATCAGGTGCAGGGAATGTTCCGTCTTCGTTGACACGATACCTCCAGTATTGCTCCCAGCGCTTGAAAGCCTTGAAGCCCTTCCCTTTGTCGGGTTTTCTGCCATCCCAGTACTGGTCGAATGATTGTTTGATATCGAAGAAAGTGGCGCCTTCCGTGGTGGGCGCGAGCCAGGGCTGTGCCCCGAGTTGACTAAATGCGGAAAGTAGTACTACCGCAACAATAGCGTAGCGGCAGACACTGGCAACAGTGTACCTTTTTGTACTCATGAGATGATGGACGAGATCGAATTAAAAGAAAATGGTAAAAAATTACCTTTTTTGGGCGAAAATGACACATTTTTGCCCAAAAGGCAAAGTTACATATTTTATTCTGACATACCGCTTTCCAATAGGTTCATATTTTTTCAATTGTATGTAAAAAAGCCCGGGAACCTGCAAGGCGCCCGGGCTTCATGATATTAATTTCCGTAACCAGAATTACTTCTGGATAACTAATCTTGTATTTTGCGAGGCTCCTGAACCAGTGATCCGGAGAGTGTATCCGGCAGAGGGCAGGCTGCTGTAGTCCAGTACCTTCGTCAGATTTCCGCTGCTGAAATCAACTATTTCCGAGCGCAAACGCTGACCCAGCATATTGTACAGGGCGACCTCCAGTTCTTTTTGTGGATCTCCGTTCAGTTCAACGGTGAAAAGACCTGTTCCCGGGTTCGGGTAAACCTCAAAAACTTTCAGCCACGGAACCTCCTGAACACCAACTGTTAATACGTTGATTGTCTGCTCCAGGGTTGCGGCACCGCAATCATTTGTCACAGTCAGTGTGACCGTGTATGTTCCGGACTGGTTATAAACGTGAACCGGATTGGCTTCTGTGCTGGTACCTCCATCCCCAAAATTCCACAAATAGGAATCAGCTCCCTGTGATGTACTGTTGAATGTGACTGTACCCAATACTGCGCTGTAGTCAAAGCCCGCAACCGGAGCCCCGATAATAGTTACATAACCCGTTTGTGAAGACGTGTTTGAACCGTAAATGTTTGTCGCCTGGAGCGATACCGAATAAGTACCCGGCACCGTGTAAGTTACCGACGGATTTTGCTCGCTGGATGTAGCAGGATTGCCACCCTCGAATGTCCACTCCCATGCAGTCGGATCACCGGCTGACAGATCCTTGAACTGGACGGTTACTCCGGCGCATCCCTTCTGTGTGTCTGATGTAAACGATACCAGCGGAGCACTGCCCTCAATGGTAATCACCTGTGTGAAAGTGTTGGTTCCACACTCGTTATAGGCTGTCAGTACCACGGTATATGTACCCGTACCCGCGTACGTATGCGTGGGGTTTTCCTCCTGACTGGTGGTACCATCGCCAAAATCCCAGCTGTATGTACCTCCATTCTGGCTGCTGTTTGTGAAAATTACACTCAGACCGGCAGTCTGGCTCGTGAAACCGGCACTTGGACCGCCAATTACAGTAATACTTGCTGTGGCTGTACTGGATCCGGCCTGGTTGGATGCAACAAGTGTTACGTTATACACACCGGGGGCATCCCAGGTAACCACAGGATTCTCTTCCGTTGAAGTAGCCGGTGTGCCACCCTCGAACGTCCACTCAATGGATGTGGCATTGTCGCTCGATGTATTGTCAAACGAGACGACAAATGGAGAGCATCCGATGGCACCATTGAACGTAAACGCTGCAACAGGCACAGTTACAATGGTGACAGTCTGCTCCACAAAGGTGGTTCCGCAGTTGTTCGTCGCCGCCAGTACGACGGTATAGACACCGTCTGCAGCATAGGTATGCGTCGGATTGGCATCCGTGCTGCCATTCCCGTCACCAAATGTCCACGAGTACGACGTCGCATCCGCTGATGTATTGGTGAACGTAACCGAATTCTGCACCTGTGAGTAGGTAAACCCGCCTGTTGGCGCTCCCTGTACGGTCACATAATCAATACGTGTCAGTGTATCTGATCCTCCGGGACCTGTAACAATCAGGGTGACGTCATAGGAACCTGTACTCAGGTAGATAACCGTCGGATTTTCTTCAGTGGACGTTGATGGTTCACCTCCCTCAAATGTCCAGAACCAGCTGGTCGCATTTTCGGACGAGGTATTTTCAAATGTTACCTGCAACGGGCCGCATCCGCTTGTATTGCCGGCAGTGAAATTGGCGTCCGGGGCAGTGGTTACGGTCACTGTCTGTGTAGCAGTGACTGTTCCGCAACTGTTCGTAGCACTCAGCACCACCGTATATACTCCGTCCGCAGCATAGGTATGAACCGGATTGGCGTCGGTGCTGCTGTTGTTGTCACCAAAATCCCAGCTGTAGCTGGTCGCATTGGTGCTGCTATTGGTGAAAGACACCACAGTACCGTTCGTTGAACTGCTGAATCCGGCAACAGGAGCCGAACCCACCTGAATATAATTGACAAATGTCACAGTGTCTGTTCCGGCAGAATTGCTGGCTATGAGTGTCACATCGTACTGACCCGGTGCGTTATACACTACAGTCGGATTTTCAAGTGAAGAAGTGTCCGGACTTCCACCCGGGAAAGACCAGGCAAAAGTTGTCGCATTGTCACTCGAATTATTGTCAAATACTACCGTAAGTCCCGGACATCCGGTGAGCGGTCCTGCCGTAAACTCTGCCGAAGGCGGGGTGACTATCGTTACCGTCTGTGTCACCGTTGAAGATCCGCAGGCGTTGGTGGCAGTCAAAACGACTGTGTAAACTCCGTCCGCAGAATAGGTATGCGCGGGATCCGTTTCTGTGCTGGCAGATCCGTCTCCAAAGTCCCAGGAATAGCTGGTTCCGTTGGTGGTAGTATTGGTGAATGTGGCCAGCGTACCGTTTGTTGAACTGTTAAAGCCGGCACCTGGTACTGTACCAACCGTGACAGCTGCGGTGGCAGTGTCGGTTCCTGAACTGTTTATGGCAACAAGCGTGGCTGTGTAGGTACCCGGCAAATCATAAACAACTACCGGATTGGTATCTGATGATGCAGGTGGCGTTCCTCCCGGGAACGACCAGTTGTATGAGGTGGCACCCGTGGAAGTATTGGAAAACGAAACTGTCTGCGGTGCACATCCCGGACTACCGGTAGTTGTAAATGACGCGGTTGGAGCCGGAATAAGTGACACCGTTTTGGTTATGGTAGTACTTCCGCAGGCGTTGGTAGTTGTCAGTTTGACAGTGTACGTACCTCCGTTTGCATACGTATGAACCGGATTTTGCAATGTACTGGTCGTTCCGTCACCAAACTCCCACAGGTAGGATGTTCCATTCACGCTTGTATTGTTGAATGAAACAATTAGTCCGTTACTGCTGAAATTAAAGCCGGGTGCCGGAACTGTGGAAACTGTGATATAATTCGTTCTGGTGAAAGTGCTTGACCCGGAACTGTTATAGGCAATCAGCGTGATCGAGTAAACTCCCGGCACCGAGTAGTAAACTGTTGGTTCCGGCTGGTTGGAGGCTGCTGGCGCCCCACCAGGGAATGACCACTGGAATGTGAGTGCATTCGACGACGACTCGTTCACCATATTCACCTGCAAGGTGGCACACCCACTGGTCGGTTCTGCCGAAAACAGCGCCGCAGGAGCCGTATTGACTGTGTAGGTCCTCGTAACAGATCCACAATGACTGGTTGCAGTGAGTGTCACCAGATAGGTGCCAGCTAGCGAATAGGTGTGTACCGGATCCTGCTCGAAACTGTCGAATCCGTCGCCGAATTCCCAGTAATAAGTAGTAGCATTCTGGGATGTATTGGTGAAAGTAACTGTCAGGTCATCCACTGTATAGGTGTAATTGCTGATTGGCAGCGGATCTGTTGTAATCGTCTCGGCATGCGCATTGGTATTACCTGACGTACCTGTTATCAGCAGTGTTACCTGGTGAGGCCCCGGGGTTGTAAATACGACCGTCGGATTCTGCTGGTTGGATGTCGGAGGTGTGCCGCTGGCAAATGTCCAGGCCCAGGCTGTAATAATACCCGTTGACTGATCGGTAAACTGTACCGGCTGTCCCACACAACCCGGCTCGGGCGTCCAGGTAAATGAAGAAACAAGGGGCGGACCCTGTGAACAGGAACCCAGACAGCCATTGTTGATCCGGGCTTGCATAAACGGATTGATCTGGCTCTGCGACTGGGCACTCCATGCCGTTGCATTTGATACAAACGGACACATGATGAACTCACCTGTAGTACAGTTATCGTGGGTAGCACTGAAGTTGTGGCCAATCTCGTGTGATGTCATGCAACGCAGGAAATCATCATTGTTAGTGAAATCCTGCAGACAGTGGTACTTGACTGTATTGCATACACCATTCAGATAGGCAATACCTACTGTTCCTCCGTTGAAATCCCGATCGGTCCACAGTTCTCCAATATCAAAATTCACACCGAAACCACCACCTTGGCCCCATGCCTGAAAACTGCCGAGCAATGTACCCGCATCATTCGAACTGCTCCAGGGGCCCGGAAATGTAGTGGCAACATACTGTGTAACGATATTAAAACATAAATCATGATTGAAAGAGCCTGTATAATCGCCTTCAACCATATTGATGACAGCAATATTGTGGCCCTCCACTGCACCCGTAGAACCATACTTGGCGAGCATCAGCTGATCTGATGCTATCGCCAGTTCGAGCTCATAAATACCCAGTTGCTCAGCCTCCGACTCATGGTCGCGTTCCAGTTCGGCTGCTTTCTCCATCGCTTCGGTTACTCCGCATGAAACATTCGGGTCGTGTTTTACATCAGATCGCTCGTACACCAGAAACTGATTTCGGGGTGCATCCGGCTCCAGATAATACAAGGGTTCGATATACCAGGTCAGGCCATTTTGCTCAACGTATCCCATGATAAACTCCTTGTCAATCGTCAGACGAACTTTACCACCACCGGCTTCATAACCCTTGAAAGCAATATTGGGCTGCTGGGTGATTACACTGACACCCTCCGGTGTCTCTACCCTGAGGGTGTAATCTTCCGACAACAACTGGCTGGAAGAAAGACTCAGCGACCATTGATGCCCGCCAAGCGACAGCACCGGATTACTCTCCGTGTTATTCTGAACAAGATTGGCCAACGACTGGGCATCTATTTCAAACACCTCATAACTGGTGAATGACTTGAACAGAGCCAGTGAAGTGTGTGGTACTTTTTCTCCGGCAAAGGTCTGCGCATCTGCATTAAACGGCATTACCGAGATGACAGACAACAATGCCGCAAAGCAAAGCAGTTTGAAACGTTTCGTCATAATCTGACTTTTTGTTTGAATGAAAAAACTGGACGAAATTGCATTGGTATAACAGGCGGATTCACGGGGCGGATTATTTCAGGAAAACTATTTCCCGATGTTTCAGGGGCAACCGAAATTAACGCGGGCGAAATTAGGACAGACTGCAATAATTTCTGAACCAAATGTGAATAAAAAATGTAAAACGCACGCAAATAGCCGGAATAACTACTTTTGCACCCTGTTTGTTTTCACAAAGCAATCCAAATCGCATGTCTGCATCTAAACGTATCATCTCCGCCTGCCTGATCTCCGGTCTGCTGCTCTTCTGCGGACAAACCTTCGCACAAAAATCGCACAAAAAAAAGAAAAAAGAGCCTGATTTCATCTCTGATCTCTGGTATGGCGGCGGTGTTCTTCTCGGTTTCAACGGCATCAACAGTGCCAGTATCTTCTCTTTCGGCGTTAGTCCGATGGTCGGCTACAAAATCACCCCTGCTATATCGGTCGGACCCAGAGTGGAATTCATCCTGTCCTCATATAAACAGGCTGGATTCCGGGCAACCAGTCTTTACAACCTTGATGCCGGTCTGTTCGCTCGCGGCAAGGTTTTCAGAGGCCTCTTTGTTCAGGGGGAAGTCTCGTATGAATGGTATCAGGATATTGACTTCTCTCAAAACAAGTTCACCACTCAACGCTTTAACCAGCGAATCGGCGGTGGCTGGAACTGGAGCAACGGACGCGCCGGCTCCGAAATCGGCATTTTTTACAATTTTGCCATCGCCAATGATTTTAACTCTTTCCAGAACCCTTTTTCTTACAGGTTCGGCTTTACCTGGAATTTCTGATTTCTCCTCAGCCGGCTCAACTGCTTCTTTATGAAATATACTTTTTTCTCACTGTTTCTGCTTCTCTCCTGTATGCTGTACGGACAGGGCAAGAACTATGAATTCAAAAATGGTCAGTGGTTCAATGGCCAGTCCTTCACAACAGGCACCTGGTTCTCTGTCAATGGTGTTCTTACGCAAAAGGCTCCCTCAAAAATTGACTCTGTCATTGATCTGTCCGACAAGTGGGTAATTCCTCCCTTTGCCGATGCCTTCTCCTCCAGTATCGCCGATAACTCCAATGCTGCCAATGTACTCAAGTTGTATATGGGCGAAGGGGTTTTCTATGTTCAGGTTGCAGGGAATACCAAAGCCGGAAGATCATCCACTGAATCACTGGCAGGCAAAACCGAAACGCCCGATGTCAGTTATACCAACGGCGCTGTAACCTGCTCTCTCGGATACCCGTTTGTCCGCTATGAGGGCCCCGCCAGTGGTATCAAAAATCCTACTCAGTGGGGTACCAACTACGATAAAATCAAGACCAGTCGCCTCATGCTCGGTGATGGTTACTGGTTTATTGACAATAAAACGGCCCTGTCGGCCAACTGGGACAAGATTAAAGCGCAAAAACCTGCCGCCATTTTTATTTACCTGCTTGATGCCGAAGCAAATGGCGGCAAGGAAGGCAAGGGGCTCTCCGCCGAAATGGCTAAAAATATTGTCAAAAAAGCGCACGGCAGCGGCCTTCGCGTATGGGCGCACGTGGAAAACGCCGCCGATCTGCGCCTCGGCCTCAAGCTCGGCGTTGACGGCTTCGCCAATCTGCCCGGTAGTAACTGGGACGGATCGGGCGACGCCACTCCCTTCCAGCTCTCTGATGATGACCTGAAAAAACTGGCCAAAAAGAAGACTCCTGTCATTCCGCTCTTCTCTCATGCCCAGATGCAAGCCGGCAGAACTGACGCGAAAGATTACACCAACAAAACGCTTAACCGCCTCTTTTCTCAGGGTGTCAACGTTGTAATAGGTTCTGATGACCCTCAAAGAACTATCAGGGCCGAACTGAATTACTGGTATGCCTCCGGAGCTGTTGATAATCTTCAGGTGCTCAAGGTACTCTGTGAAAATACACCCAAAGCTGTCTTCCCAAAACGAAAGATAGCCCGCATCGCCGAAGGGTATGAAGCAAGTTTTATCGTTGTAGCCGAAAATCCGCTCCAGAATGTGCTGAGAGCCCGGGTAGCTGACTTCAAACTGAAACAGGGCGCTTTTGTCAAATAAATTCCCCTCAGGTTTATTGTAGCAAAAAAGAGGCTCACTCCTGTTCAGGACTGAGCCTCTTTTTTGAGGTATAACCGTGATTTTCTACCTGATTTGCTCTCCGCCCTTCATTACAAATACGACCTTGAGCATGGCGCTGATATCTGACAAAGGATCTCCGTCCACGGCTATTATATCGGCTGCCTTACCGGTTTCAATACTTCCTGTTTTGTCGCGTATCTTCAGCATGGTGGCGGCATCTGTCGTAGCCGCTTTCAGGATATCACCGTTCTTCATACCTGCCTCTGCCATATAAATAAACTCCAGGTTATTCTTTCCGTGCGGAAAAACACCTGCATCGGTTCCAAATACTATTTTCACTCCCTTTTTATAAGCCAGCCCTGCTGTCGTCTGTATCTGTTTGCCAACACCAAGGGCTTTTACCCTCACTGTTTCAGGAAAAAAATTTCTGGCATACTGGGCACTGTCACTCACAGCATGACCGGCAGTCAGGGTAGGTACATACCATGTTCCGTGTGTTATCATGGCATCCATCGTACTTTCGCTCATGTAGGATCCGTGTTCAATGGTGATTACCCCGGCTTCCACGGCCCGCCTCATTCCCTCGTCCCCGTGCGCGTGCGCGGCTACATCCACCCCCAGATCTTTGGCCGTTTTCACAATTGTTTCCAGCTCGTCACTGCTGTAATGTGGCAGCCTGCCGTCGCGCGCAAGCGACAAAACACCGCCTGTTGCACATACCTTGATACAGTCTGCACCCCTTTTTATCTGTGTTCTCACCGCTTCTCTGCACTCATCCGGACCATCGGCAATTCCCAGCTCGGGACCGGGCGGATCAAACAAATCCCATTTTCCACCAGTTGTATTGTCCGCATGCCCTCCCGTGATACTCAATGCCCTGCCCGCCGTAATAATTCTTGGTCCCACCGCCCATCCACTGTTGATGGCGTTTCTCAACGCAATATTCACCCCCGTACCCCCAAGGTCCCTGACCGTTGTAAAACCTGCATTCAGCGTGCGCCGGGCATATACCGCCGCCCGAAAAGCTATGTCAGACTCATTGAGCGTATATCGTTCGTTATATGAATTCCGGCTCTGCTCCCACTCGAGATGCACATGACAGTCTATCAGACCCGGCATCACTGTTCTATTCCTCAAATCTACCAGTCTTGCCTCTTCAGGAACAGCGATGAACCCCTGCACAATCCGGTCAATTTTTCCGTCCACCACCACTACTGATGAGTTGAATAGCGGTTCTCCCGCCATCGTAATTATTTTTCCGCAATGAAGCACGGATGTCTGTGAATACAGAAAGCTCTGCAGCACCATTAGTGCTGTTGCGATGATTGTCCTCATAATAATATGGTGTTGAAAAGTTTGAGCTTGTTCAGGATTCTCTGCCGTTGGCAAAAACAGGCTGATTTTTTGTCAGTTTTTGCGTTTTTGAAGGAGCATAGCCGGTGCTACGTAAGAGCTTGTTCAGGATTCTCTGCCGTTGGCAAAAACAGGCTGATTTTTTGTCAGTTTTTGCGTTTTTGAAGGAGCATAGCCGGTGCTACGCAACTGAAAAAAGGTGAAAAATGGCGAAAAATGAGCCGTTTTTGACTCGGCGAGAGAATCCTGAACAAGCTCTAACTGAAAAAAGGTGAAAAATGGCGAAAAATGAGCCGTTTTTGACTCGGCG
>Ga0172372_10004415_pt1 | contig 19994 bp, 17 predicted proteins | sample LakKiv5m_2_FD_114544 | JGI IMG/M metagenome (GOLD analysis project Ga0172372, IMG submission 114544) | Freshwater microbial communities from Kabuno Bay, South-Kivu, Congo - kab_092012_9.5m | ecosystem: Environmental > Aquatic > Freshwater > Lake | place: Democratic Republic of the Congo...
ATTGATTTCTTGCGGCATCCAATGGTTGGCGCAGGTGGCAAGGTATTTTTCCCAGGCCCATTTGTATTTGAATGGTACGAGCTGGTTGACATCGGATGCGCCATTGATGATGCGCTTGTCGTCAACCTTAACCCTGCGATCGGTCATGGCCGATACGCTATAAGACCCAAGTTCATTAGTTTCAGACCTTAGGCCTTTTGGCTCAGATCCAAAGGCGTTCGACTCAGACCTGAAAGCATGCGTATCAGCGGCTTGCGACATTCGCAAGGCAGCGGTTGACATCGCAGGCAAAGGTGCCGCCCCTGATGCAAATGGCAGCAGGCTTTGCGGCTTATGATTTGAAATTTCTGGTTCGTCCCAAGACAACATGGTTTCTCTCGCTTTACTCAATCCATACGTACACAGTGTCTTTTCATCAAGTTACGACAAGCATTGAAATAAAGCATGCCGATCATAGTCGTTGAACAAAAGCACTGCAACAAAAAGTGAACGCTTTACAACAATCAAAACAGATCTATTTAACGTACCGGTATTATTTTTTTACCATCCTTCTGGCCTACTTACGGCCGGCTTCGAGCATCCTACTGACAAGCTTCGCACTCTGGATCATCGATCGCACAAAATTGAGGGGCTTCAGCTGATGGTGAGGAACTCAGTGTTGCACTGGCCGAATAGCTAAATCCTGCTTGCATCCCAGCGCCATCGGCTGATACCGCATTGAGTTGTCCCAAGCGATCGGTCGTTGACTTCTCGGCGCTTGTTGCACCCAGGGTACGCAGGTAATAGGTTGTTTTAAGTCCGCGTAACCACGCCAAGGTGTATGTATCGTGGAGCCGTTTACCCGAAGCACCAGCCATGTAAATATTCAAGGACTGTGCCTGATCGATCCACTTCTGACGCCTTGACGCAGCCTCGACCAACCAACTCGGATCGATCTCAAAGGCGGTTGCGTAAATCGCACGAAGTTCGGCAGGAATACGATCAATTCGCGCTGTTGAGCCGTCAAAGAACTTCAAATCCGAAATCATCACCTCATCCCAAAGCCCAAGCCGCTTAAGGTCACGTACTAGATAATCATTGACGACCGTGAATTCGCCCGAGAGGTTCGATTTCACATACAAATTTTGAAACGTTGGTTCGATGCAGGCGCTCACCCCAATGATGTTTGAAATCGTCGCAGTCGGTGCAATGGCGACGCAATTTGAATTGCGCATGCCAAATCTCGAGATCCTTTGGCGCAAGGCAGACCAGTCCATGGTTTGACTTCGATCGACCTCAAGATAGCTGCCGCGTTCCTGGGCTAATAGATCGAGGGAGTCGTGAGGCAATATCCCGCGATCCCATAATGACCCCTTAAAACTTGAGTAAGCGCCACGTTCATTGGCTAACTCGGTTGATGCCCAATACGCGTAATAGCAAACCGCCTCGGTCGATTGGTCAGCAAAGCTGACTGCTTCCTGGCTTGCATACGGCAGACGCATCAAATGCAAGCAGTCTTGAAAACCCATAATGCCCAAACCGACGGGGCGATGTCTCAGGTTCGAATGTCTTGCCTTGCCAACAGCGTAGTAGTTGATGTCGATCACGTTATCGAGCATACGCATTGCGGTGTTGATGGTGTTGCGCAGTTTCTCGTGATCAAGTTCCCAGCGGCTTCCAGAGTCGCCAGGCACTTCACGCATGTGGGCAACAAGGTTCACCGATCCAAGATTGCAAACTGCAATCTCATGGTCGTTGGTATTGAGCGTAATTTCGGTACATAAATTTGAACTGTGAACAACGCCGATATGCTGCTGCGGCGAACGAACATTGCACGGGTCTTTAAAGGTGATCCAGGGATGACCGGTCTCAAAAAGCATTGAAAGCATCTTGCGCCACAACTGAACCGCTTGGATTGTTTTAAAGAGTTTGAGTTCGCCGCGTGCTGCTTTTGCTTCGTAGTCGATATAGGCTTGTTCAAAATCTTTGCCGACTTTCTCATGCAAATCGACGCAGTCAGCCGGCGAAAAAAGCGTCCAGCTTGCGTTTTCCATCACCCGCTTCATGAACAAGTCAGGGATCCAGTTAGCAGTATTCATATCATGGGTGCGCCTTCGATCATCACCCGTGTTTTTGCGAAGCTCCAGGAACTCTTCGATATCGAGATGCCAGGTCTCCAAATAGGCACAGACCGCACCTTTACGTTTACCACCTTGGTTGACGGCCACTGCTGTGTCATTCACAACCTTCAAAAACGGTACGACGCCCTGACTCTTACCATTGGTGCCCTTGATATGACTGCCGAGGGCTCGCACAGGCGTCCAGTCGTTACCGAGACCGCCTGCGTACTTGGCAAGCAAGGCGTTTTCTTTAATGGCTTCATAAATGCCGTCCAGATCATCGCTCACAGTTGTGAGGTAGCACGACGATAGCTGGGAGCGCTGAGTGCCTGAATTAAACAAGGTCGGTGTACTGCTCATGAAATCAAAACTCGATAACAATTCATAAAAGCTGATTGCTTTTGCCTCGCGATCGATCTCATTTAACGCAAGCCCCATGGCAACACGCATGAAGAACGCTTGGGGTAACTCGATTCGCCGCTCATCGATATGCAAAAAGTAACGATCATAAAGGGTTTGCAAGCCTAGATAACTGAATTGTTGATCCCGCTCAGCGTTTAATGCTGCACCGAGTCTGTCCAGATCAAACCGCCGCAATTCTTCGTTGAGGAGGCCCGCTTCGATACCTCGTTTGATGAACTGTGGAAAATATTGGGCATAGCGCTGGTGCATTTGCGGCTGACTGACCACTTCGCCAAGAACCTCTTTGCGCACGGTATGTAGTAAGAGTCGAGCGGTAACCTGACTGTAGGCGGGATCTTTCTCAATGAGTGAGCGCGCTGACAGGATGGCCGATTTGTAGACCTCATCCAGAGGTACACCGTCATACAGATTTTTAACCGTTTCCTGCAAGACTGATTCGACACTCACCACCTCATGCAGACCTTCGCAAGCTGAGGCGATCACAGCGCTTAAATCCGCCATATCAAGCGGCATCCGATGCCCAGCATCGATCACATGAAGACTCGAGGCAGGTGCGTGGCTTGATTCGCCTTTGGCAGCACGTTCCTGGGATCTGCGTTCGCGGTAGAGCACATAAGCCCTTGCTACCTCATGTTCGCCCGAACGCATCAATGCAAGCTCTACATGATCCTGAACGTCTTCGATATGAAAGGTTCCACCACCGGGCTTGCCACGGGTGAGCGCTTGGACGACATTTTGGGTGAGATCCTCGACCAGTTCTCTGATGCGCGCCGAAGCCGCACCCTGGCCGCCGTTGATCGCAAGAAATGCCTTGGTCATGGCCACTGAAATCTTGACTGGCTCAAATGCAACCACCGAGCCATTTCGGCGTATCAGTTTGAAATCGCTTAAACCCGGATGAATGGCCAGGGCCCCAGGCGCAGCAGACGCTCCCAACATGGCGCTGGGACGTGTGCCCATTGAGGGATTGCTTTGGGAATGGGGGCTTTGCTGCATGATTTTCCTCCGGGGGAGCCGAAATGGCCAGATCTTAGTTGGGTCTGTCTTGCGAGACAGATTCGTTGAATAGCACCAGCGACCACTAGATATAGTGGTTCAAAGCTTCTCAGACACAAATTCTAGTGGCTCTGGCCAGCAACAGCAAGCACCGGCCAGCGGCCGAATGCCGCCGGCCAAGGCGCTGACCATCGCTCATGAATCCGGGCTAGCAGCTGATAAAGTGCGGCGAAAAGCGCTTCATCTGGGGAAATTCAGCGCCAAGCCCTGAAAGACGGCGCAGGTAACTTGCCGCGCCGCTTAGGATTTGGCTTTGGCGTGACTTTCATCGCAGAACCACTGATTCTGTTGCTTTAGCGCCAAACTTTTCGGTGACCAAGCGCCACAATATGCGCAAGACACCATGGCCTGCGCTGGCAAATCCTGCTGGTTCTGTCCCTCAGCCTCAGGCGATGAGTGCTCGGGCCTTGCCCCAAAACCGGACTTTGAGCGGGCATCCTGTTCGGTGCTCTTTTGCAGATTCGAAGCTTCACGCCGGGCCGCCTCGTCAATCTGTGTTTTTTTGACACGAAGCAGTCCTTTCCACAACAACCACCCAAGGGCTGCGAGCAAGATGAAGACAAGCCATCGCATCGTTCAATGATCCATCATGTTCAATCGTCTACCGCTGCATTAATCGTCTACCGCTGTATTTCTACCCGCCCAAACCACGCTGCAAGACCACTTCCAGGACAAAGCGGCTGCCAACATAAGCGAGCAGTAAAACGAAAAAGCCAAGCAAGGTCGCACGTGCGGCCGCAGCACCCCGCCAGCCGCGACGTCGATGTCCCCACAACAAAAGACCGTAAACAAGCCATGACAGCAGCGTGAGCACCGATTTATGGTCAAGCCTCAAGGCGCGCCCAAAAACCTCCTCAGAAAACAGCACACCGCTAATAAGCGTAATGGTGAGCAGGAAAAAACCAATGCTCAGGTATCGAAAAAGCATACGTTCCATGGCCAGCAAGGGCGGCAACTGATCAAACAAACCATCGTCGAGAAATCGTGCACTGTGCGACTGCAACACGCGCGCCTGGACCAGAATGAATACCGCCAGGGTTGCAGCGAGCAAAAACACGCCATAGGCCAGGGTGCCAATCAGCAGATGCGGTACAAAAAGGACTGACACCGGGCCCTGGAACAGATGCCCCACAAAGAACCAGGGCAGAACCAGGGCAAAAGCCGCAAGCGGCGCCACAAAACTGGCCGCACCCTCCAGACGACTTCTTCGCGCCTCCCATACCAGCACGACAAGGGCAAGCCAAAGCGTTGCCGAAAGCGCCGAGGCAAAGCCGTAGCGCAATCCCTCAAGCACAACGATTTGGGTGGCAAGTACCGGTCCATGCAAGCCAAGCGCGAGGGCCAGGATCAGCAAGCCGTGTTTGTGCCGACGCCGGATCAAAAGCGCGGCAAGCAGATAGCTAGCCGCTGCAGCCACAGTGAGCCAGCCCTGCCAGTGAGCCATGAAGGAAATTTGAGATGCCATAAACTTGCAAAGAAGCTTGCGAATCGGCAGTTGAGCCGGCCTGCGTTAAAGTGTAGAGCACTTCACTGGCATCAACACACATCCTTGGCGCTGACAGGCGGCGATGCGCAAGCAACATCGGCTCGCATGGCATTGGCTTTGCCGGTCGTGTCCTTATGATTTTTTCACTGCTTGCTCAAAATCCATTGAAAGCTCATTCACACCATGCTTGAAAACCTATCTCAGCGACTTGCCAAGGTTGTGAAAACCATCCGAGGTGAGGCAAGGCTTACCGAGTCCAACACCCAAGAGATGCTGCGCGAGATCCGGCTCGCCTTACTGGAGGCCGATGTGGCTTTGAGTGTCGTACGCGACTTTGTTGCTACGGTAAAAGAACGCGCCATGGGTCAGGAAGTGATGGCAAGCCTCACCCCAGGGCAGGCGCTCGTCGGTGTGGTGCACGACGCTTTGGTTGACTTGATGGGCGGCAAGGGCGATGCAGCCAAGCTCAATCTGGCAACCCAACCACCGGCTGTTATTTTGCTCGCAGGACTGCAAGGCGCAGGAAAAACAACCACCGCCGGAAAACTTGCCAAGTGGTTGGCGGAGCAACAAAAGAAAAAAGTCCTCACTGTGTCTTGTGACGTTTACCGACCTGCCGCCATTGAACAATTACGAGTGGTCAGTGAGCAGGTGGGCGCTGACTATTTCCCCTCGCTGCCGACGCAAAAACCCGAGGACATCGCACAAAACGCACTGCATTGGGCTCGTACGCATTTCCATGACGTTCTCATTGTTGACACAGCAGGCCGTCTTGGCATCGATGAAGCGATGATGGCTGAAATCAGCAAGCTTCATCAGCAACTCAAACCCATCGAAACGCTTTTTGTGGTCGATGCCATGCAAGGCCAGGACGCGGTCAATACCGCCAAGGCATTTGGTCAGGCACTTGATCTTACCGGGGTCATTCTCACCAAGCTTGATGGGGACTCGCGAGGCGGTGCAGCGCTTTCGGTCAAGGCTGTGACTGGACGTCCGATCAAATTCGTCGGTGTCAGCGAAAAACCAGATGGTCTGCAGGCCTTTGATGCCGAGCGCATGTCTAATCGGGTGCTTGGGATGGGTGACATTGTTGCCCTGGTTGAGCAAGCCCGTGCAGCAATCGATGAAGATAGCGCCAAAGCCCTGGCCAATAAACTCAAGTCAGGCGCACGCTTTGATCTGGAGGATTACCTGGGTCAGTTGATACAAATGCGCAAAATGGGTGGACTTTCAACCATGCTCGATAAGCTGCCTGCCGCTATGCAGGCGGCTGCCGGTAAGACCGACATGAACAAGGCCGAGCGTGAACTTAAGCGCACCCAGGGCATTATCCACGCGATGACGGCTGCCGAACGCGCTAAACCAGATCTGATAAAAGCCTCGCGAAAGCGCAGGATTGCGGCCGGGGCCGGGGTTCAAGTGCAAGAGGTCAACCGCATGCTCGCTCAGTTTGAGCAAATGCAGGGCATGATGAAGAAAATGCAAAAAGGAGGCATGGCCAAATTGATGCGCAGCTTTGGGGGCATGGGCGGGATGGGTAAGGCGGGCATGCCCGGTGGCATGGGAGGCGGAATGCCGATGCCACCATCCGGCGGCTTCGGAAAACGAGGACGTTAACGCGCGCTTAAAGCCTCAATCAAGGTCTCAAGCAAGGCTTGCGGCGATAGGCTTTCGGTTTGCAATCCGCGCCTTGCGGTGAGTTCAAGCTTACCCTGGGCGAGGCCGCGATCGCCGATCGTCACGCGCCAGGGCACGCCGACCAGTTCCCAGTCAGCAAACATGACCCCAGGACGAAGATCTCGATCATCAAAGATCACATCAATGCCTGCCTCGCGCAATGACTGGTAGAGATTTTCGCTCGCTGATCGTACGGCCTGGGATTTGGCCAAACCAAGCGCAACGATGACCACGCTAAAGGGCGCAATACTGCTTGGCCAAATCATGCCGCGTTCATCATGATTTTGTTCGACCGCCGCGCCAAGTAAACGAGTGACACCAATGCCATAACAGCCCATTTCCATCAGCTTCTTGCTGCCATCTTCATCCACGAAGTAAGCCTGCATCGGCTCGGCGTAGCGAGTGCCGAGATAAAACACATGACCCACTTCGATCCCGCGGCATAGGGATATAAGACCTTTGCCATCCGGAGAGGGATCGCCCTCGCGCACATTACGCAAATCAGCAACATTCGGTTCGGGAAGATCTCTGCCCCAATTGACGCCCCGAAGATGGAATCCTGCCTTATTCGCACCACAGACAAAATCACTCATCCTCGCCACAGTCTCATCAACAATCACGTTGACAGGCTTGCGGGTATTCAACGGTCCGAGGTAGCCCGGTTCACAACCGAAATAATCAAGGATTTCTGCTTCGCTCGCAAAGCGGAACCCCGACAGGCCAGCCAGCTTTGCAGCTTTCACTTCATTCAAGTCGTGATCCCCGCGCACAAGCAACAAGTAGATTGCCGCTGTACCACCACCTGAGGCATCGTCAATGTCCACGGCCAGCACCAGCGATTTCACGGTTTTCTCAAGCGCTATCTTGAGATACGTAGCGACGTCTTCACAGCGGGACCGATCGGGCGTTGCCACGGCTTGCATCGGCTCGGTTGCCGCCGCGCGCGCTGCGATCAAAGGCAGTGCCTGGGCAAGTTCAATATTGGCGGCGTAATCTGAATCGGGGCAATAGGCAATGAGATCCTCACCTGTTTCAGCAATAACCTGAAACTCATGGCTCGCTGATCCGCCAATTGCACCTGTGTCAGCAGCAACAGCGCGAAAGCTTAGACCGATACGTTCAAAGGTTCTCTGATAAGCATCAAACATGCGTTGATACGAAGCCAAAGCGCCTTCGCGATCCCGGTCAAACGAGTAGGCATCTTTCATGGTGAACTCGCGGCCGCGCATCACGCCAAAACGCGGCCTGCGTTCATCGCGAAACTTGGTTTGAATGTGATAAAAATTCTTTGGTAAATCCCTATAACTTCGCAGCTCTGCTCGTGCAATATCCGTTATCACCTCCTCAGAGGTGGGTTGAATAATAAAATCGCGCTCGTGACGGTCCTTAACCCTAAGCAGCTCAGGCCCATATTTTTGCCAGCGTTGCGACTCCATCCAAAGCTCTGCGGGTTGCACCAGTGGCATCAGTAGTTCAATAGCCCCGGCCGCTTCCATCTCTTCTCGAATAATCGCTTCAATTTTGCGAATGACCCGCAGACCCATCGGCATATAGTTATAAATACCACCTGCGAGTTTACGAATCATCCCAGCGCGGGTCATCAATTGATGACTGATGACCTCTGCATCGGCAGGCGCTTCGCGTAAGGTGGCAATATGGAACTGGCTTGCTTTCATCAATAAGCACTCTTCAAATGGGGGCTGTCAGACATTCGGCGACTTAGGAAGGACCAAAAGTGGATAAGAAAGATGGCAAACAAAGGTATTCAGTTGCTAAGTCGATGGCTATAATCACTTGCATTCTAAGGGACAAGGCCAGTCGACATGCTGGACAAAGACGGCTATCGCCCCAACGTCGGCATCATCCTGCTGAACCGGCGTAACGAGGTATTTTGGGGCAAGCGCATCCGCGAGCATTCGTGGCAATTTCCGCAGGGTGGCATCAAGCGCGGTGAATCGCCTGAGCAAGCCATGTTTCGCGAACTCGAAGAGGAGGTCGGTCTTCGGCCTGACCACGTCAAAATTATTGCCCGAACCCGGGATTGGCTACGCTATGAGGTACCCGATAACTGGGTAAGGCGAGAATGGCGGGGCCATTATCGCGGCCAAAAACAGATCTGGTATCTATTACGACTTGTCGGTCGTGACAGTGACATTCAGCTACGCGCCTCCCAACATCCAGAGTTTGACGCCTGGCGCTGGAATCAATACTGGGTGCCCTTGGATTCAGTGATTGAATTCAAACGCGATGTGTACAGACTTGCATTAACAGAACTTGCAAGGCATATACAACGCCGCAAAAACGCAAGCCAGCAAGCTAAAAAGCAAAGCAAGCAAACAAACCCATCGATCAATGAGGAGGTTGAAGGTGAGGGCGTCGGTTTTGCGCCTACTGCTGGCAACGATGAAGGTAAGCCATCAGACGCTTGTCAATAGCGGCTTACCTGATACAAACGCTGCAACGTTATCAAGCGTGAGCCTGCCCATTGCCGACCGTGTTTCCTGCGAAGCACTTGCCACATGAGGGGCCAACACGACATGCGGCATCGCAACGAGCGCTTGGGGTACGTGCGGCTCATCGGCAAACACATCGAGTCCAGCGCCTGCAATCGCATGGCTTTGCAATAGTTCAATCAAAGCCTGCTGATCGACCACCGAACCTCGACTGATATTGATTAAATAGCCTTTCGGACCTAAGGCTTGCATCACCTCGCGCGAGATAAGGCCAGCGGTTGCCGGGCCGCCAGGACAAGCAACAATCAGGCTGTCACTCCATTGCGCAAGCTCTGCGAGCCTCTCGTAGTAAGCGTAGGCGAGCGTTGTCTTGGGACGCGGCCCATGGTAGGCAAGTCTTACACCGAAGGCCTCACAACGCCTGGCGATCGCCTGTCCAATTCTGCCCATGCCAACAATGCCAATGCGCTGTCCTTGAAGCGAACGCGTTAAAGGCATCGGACCCTTGAGCCAGGCACCCTCACGAACGAATCTGTCAGCCTGTGGAATTTGCCTCAGGCTCGCCAACAAAAGCGCAATCGCGAAATCAGCCACCTCATCGGTGAGCACATCAGGTGTGTTCGTAACCGCGATTGCTCGGCTGCGCGCATAAGCAAGATCTACCCCGTCAACACCCACCCCAAAACAGGCCACTAAGCGCAGGCTAGGCAATTGCGCCATGATCGGCGCTTTCACGCCAGCGCTTCCCGTGGTAACCACGATTTCACAGTGTTCGAGCTTTTTGAAGAAAGCTGCCTGCATCTCGGGACTTTGGTCTTTCACGCGGAAATACTCATGAACGCGGTAGTGAGCTCGCAATTGATCATCGGTTTCCTGATGCACCGGCACGATCTGGACAAGATCAGTTTTTTTAACATCGTTCATGAATAAACTCTCGCCTTGAGCTTGAACCATCCAGACTCGGTGCTGCGCCACCAACAACAAATAATCTGCATCGTTCTAATATTAGCCGTTCGATTTCAAAACAAAAAACTTTCAAACCCTAGTGATTGCGCGCAACGATCGAGTCCGGGAAGAATTGAGGGATGAAGTTCAACACCCTCAAGCAATTGCTGACGTTTTCTTTGCAATCCCCGCTCGCCCGGCATACGGACGGCTGCTTTGCCCGCTGGACTCGGACTCGCCCTGCATTGCGCAGCCAGATGGTTCATTTGCCTTTCAAAAGCTTGTAAGCCGCCAAAGGCCTCGGGATCAAGCACTTGCAAATGCAAGCTTGCGCCCCAACCCTCTGGAGGATCAGCGCGGCCATGGGCACCCAGACCGGCGGTAATTGCCTCCACCATCAAACCGAGCCCAAAGCCCTTGTGGCCTGCTTCTAGCCCGCCGAGCGGCAAGATACTGCCGGGAGGCTTCGCTTGTAAAACACGGGGATCCTGACTGGGCATGCCGGCTGCATCAAGCCACCAGGCATGAGGCTGTTGCGCTGGCTGAGCACTCGAGGAGAGCCTTGCACTCATACCGTTGGTGGTTATCGAGGCTGAGACATCAATCATGACTGGGTCTGGATGCGCAGGCCAGGCCCAGGCCATTGGGTTTGGTGTGATGACTGGGCTCGTTCCCCCAAAGGGTGCAACGCTTGCGGTGTTTGGGTCTGAACAGCATACATGCACTACAAAGCCTGCGCGTGCCGGCGCTTCGAGGTAGGCTGCAAGCGCGGCAATATGGTGGCTTCGGCGGACTACGACATGGGCTGCGCCATGTTGTTTTGCTCGCTCGAGCGCCCAACTCAGCGCTTGCTCGACGAGCCAAGGTCCAGCAAGACGATGTCCGTCCCATAGCGCCACGGCTGCCTTTTCGCGCAATACCTCTGCCTGTCCTGCACCACGCATACGGCCAGCCCGAAGCTCATCAATATACGCGCCCAGGAGGGCTAAGCCATGGGTGTCATGCCCCAGCAAGTCAGCTTCAAGCAGCGCTCGGGCGACGCATCTCGCAATCAAAGGCTCAGCACCTGCTGCCTCCAAGAGACGGCATGAAGCCTTCATCAAAAGGTCATCGCGAAGAGGCGTGCTTGCGGATTGATTCATCATCGAACAAGGCCTTTACTTTACTTGCCCCATCTCACATTACGCTGCGTTTGAGCTACCGTCGGGCCGCCGCTAGACTGCCGTTAAGACGCCATTTAGCTGCCGTTAAGCCGCTGTTGAGCCGCCTTTGAGCAGCCGTTAAGCAGCCGTTGTCGTGCCCTTAAGCTTCAATGAACGAGCGATTAGCTCGCCTTGTACTTAACAACGTGCTGTCTTGCTTCGCCCAAACCTTCGATACCCATAGTCATCACATCACCGGCCTTCAAATAACGCGGTGGCTTAAAGCCGTGACCCACACCGGGGGGGGTGCCCGTCACAATAATGTCGCCAGGAAGCAGGCTCATGAATTGACTGACATAAGACACAATGGTTGCACAATCAAAAATCATGGTCTTGGTGTTACCGCTTTGCATGCGCTCACCATTCACATCGAGCCACATGGAAAGCTTCTGAGGATTGGGCACTTCATCACGGGTGACGAGCCATGGACCGAGCGGCCCGAAGGTGTCGCAACCCTTGCCCTTATCCCAGAGCCCGCCACGTTCCATTTGAAAGGCGCGTTCGGAGACATCATTGGCCATCACATAGCCCGCGACATACGACAGTGCATCCTTCTTGGTGACGTTGCTTGCGCGGCTGCCAATCACAATGCCCAACTCGATCTCCCAGTCCGACTTGAGCGAGTTTTTGGGAAGCATCACATCATCATTAGCACCTTGCATGCTACTGAGTGTCTTGTGAAAAATGATCGGTTCGCTGGGAATCGGGTTTCCGGTCTCAGCAGCATGATCAGAGTAATTCAAACCGATTGCGACAAATTTTGTTGCGCCAGTAAAAGGCACACCAAGCCTTGGCTTGCCACGCACAAGCGGCAGCTTGGCAAGATTAACTTTGGCGAGCTTTGCAAGTCCTTTCGGTGATAACTGCTCGGGTCCAATGTCAGCAACAACAGCCGAGAGATCGCGTAACTTACCTTCTTGGTCAAGCACACCAGGCTTTTCTTTACCTGGTTTTCCATAACGTAGCAATTTCATTTGTTTTCCTTTTAATAAACATTAACTGTCATAAACTTAAATTGTTATACCGCCATCGATTGCAAAAACCTGACCGGTTGCAAAAGCACTCTCGTCGCTTGCGAGATAAATAATAATCGGAACGATATCTTCGGCTTGAGCTAACCGTCCCATGGGTTGCCGCGCTGTAAACATCCGCCTCGCTTCATCAATATCACCAAGGGCCTGCATGCGTTCGTGCAAAGAAGGGGTCTCGACGGTGCCCGGCGCGATCGCATTACAACGAATGCCTTGTGTGACATAGTCCGCAGCCACAGATTTCGTAAGTCCAATCACCGCAGCCTTGGTCGTACCGTATATGAATCGGTTGGGAAGCCCTTTCAACGAGCCACATACCGAAGCCATATTAATAATAGAACCTTTACCGCGTGCAAGCATCCCAGGCAGACAAGCCTGAATTAATCGATACATTGAACGAACATTCAGATTGAAGCTTAAATCCCACTGCGTCTCATCGCACTGAGCAATCGTGCCCTGATGAACAAAACCTGCGCAATTAAACAAAACATCCAGTTCGTTGAGCTTGCCCGCAAAATCGATAATGGCCTGTGGATCAGTCACATCAAGTTGCTGGGTATGCAGTTTTGCGCCGAAATGATTCGCATCGCTCGAAACGAAATCTCGCTCAAGATCTTGCAGCAAATCGCTTCGCAGATCGGTTGCAATAACCGTTGCGCCTTCGCGCAGCAAGGCAAGCGCTGACGCTCTACCCATACCTTGGCCCGCTGCAGTCAGCAAAATCTTTTTCCCGAAAACCCGTCCCTGTTGCATCGCAAACTGCCTTGATTGAATTGAAATAATCCGTAAGCTTACACCGCAGACTTGCAAGCTTATGGCATTGAAGCGAACATGCTTACCTTATTTGATCCGCAATAAGGAATTTCAGCGTTATGAATCAAGCCATTTCAATGATCCGCAAACCCTTTCTCCGCCTTCACCCCCAAGACGATGTACTAATTGCGATTCGACCATTGAGTGCTGAAAGTCAGCTTGATGATGCTGGGCATTCAATTCGTTTAAGGCAGGCCATCACACCCGGTCATAAGATTGCAAGGCATGCCATCGCACAAGGCGCACCAGTTCGCCGTTATAACCAGATTATCGGCTTTGCCAAGCAAGCCATTAGCGCCGGAGAACACATCCACACCCATAATCTTGCCTTTGAAATGTTTGACCGCGACTATGCAATTGGAATTGATTGCAAGCCAACGCCTGCGATGGCACAGGCCAATTTCATGGGTTATGTGCGTCCAGATGGACGGGTTGCCACAAGAAACTATATCGGTGTAATTGCCACTGTCAATTGCTCGGCGTCTGTTTCAAAATTTGTTGCATCACATTTCACGCCCGAACGCCTTGCCGCCTATCCTAATGTCGACGGTGTGGTGCCAATCACCCACGCTTCGGGTTGTGGCATGGATTCCGACGGCGCCGGTATCGATGTGTTGAGAAAGACGATTGCCGGCTATGCGCGCCACCCTAATTTTTCGGGGATTGTTATCATTGGACTAGGCTGCGAAGCGAATCAGATGGACGCCTTGTTTTTGAGTCAAGGCATGGATGAAAACCCCTTGCTCAAACCCTTGGTGATACAAAGCTCAGGGGGCTCACGAAAAACCACACAAGCAGCAATTCAAGCCATTGAGTCGATGCTGCCCGCGGCTAACGCGTTAACGCGTCAGGCGGTGAGCGCCTCACATTTATGTATCGGTTTACAGTGTGGTGGTTCCGACGGTTATTCTGGTATTACCGCAAACCCGGCACTTGGTGCAGCATGCGATCTTTTGGTTGCCCAAGGCGGCACGGTTATTCTTTCTGAAACACCAGAGATTTATGGCGCTGAGCATTTACTCACCCGTCGTGCTGTTTCTGAAGCAGTCGCGAATAAATTAATTGACAGAATCCGCTGGTGGGAAAGCTATACCGAAAAGAACAACGGTTCAATGGACAATAATCCATCGCCAGGCAATAAAGCCGGTGGACTCACCACTATTCTCGAAAAAAGCCTTGGTGCAGTTGCGAAAGCCGGCTCCACCAATCTCACCGAAGTTTATGAGTATGCTGATGCGGTCACTGAGAAGGGTTTTGTGTTCATGGACACACCGGGCTACGATCCGGTATCAGCCACAGGCCAAGTTGCAGGCGGCGCAAACCTGATTTGCTTCACCACCGGTCGCGGCTCGGTTTATGGCTGCAAGCCTGCACCATCGATCAAACTTGCCACCAACTCGGGGCTTTATCAACGCATGAAAGAGGATATGGATATTAATTGTGGCGATATTGTTGATCAGGATGTCCCGGTTGCCGAAAAAGGAAAAGCAATCTTCGAGCTCATACTCAGGGTGGCAAGCGGTGAAAAAACCAAAAGCGAAGAGCTCGGCATGGGTAACGATGAGTTCGTCCCGTGGCAACTTGGCGCAGTCATGTAGACATCGAGCAATAAGCAAGGCATCGCCCGGTCCTGCAGTGATGGCGCGGTCTTTTAGGCAACATCATCGGCTCACTGGGCCGGATCGCCTAAGTCGAAATCACGAGGTTGCTGCGGTGAATCAGCTCTGGCTCCTCAACAAAGCCTAAAAGCGATTCAATATCGCTTGAGGGCTTACCCATGATTCGTCGCGCCTCAGAGCTTGCGTAATTGATCAGGCCGCGAGCAACCTCGGTACCCGAAGGATCAAGGCAGGCCACCACATCGCCACGCGCAAACTCTCCCTGGACTGCAGAAACGCCAATTGGCAATAAGCTTTTGCCTTCGTGTAATAAAGCTTTTAGTGCTCCCTCATCCAGGCTAAGCGAGCCACGCAATTGCAATTGATCGGCGATCCATTGCTTTCTTGCGGTGAGTTTGGGTGTATCTGCAATAAAACTCGTACCGATGAGCTCGCCAGCGGCAAGCCGTTGCAGCAGCTTTGCTTCGCGCCCGCTTGCAACAATCGTATGGGCGCCAGCCGATGCTGCTCGACGAGCCGCCAAGACCTTGGTGAGCATGCCTCCCTTGCCGATGAGACTTCCCGCGCCGCCAGCCATTGCTTCTAAACTTGGATCGCCCGCCCTCACTCGGGCAAGCAAGCGCGCATTGGGATGAGTTCGCGGATCAGCGGTGTAAAGACCGGCCTGATCGGTGAGAATCAGCAGTACATCGGCATCAACTAAATTCGTAACGAGCGCAGCAAGCGTGTCGTTATCACCAACTTTGATCTCATCGGTAACTACTGTATCGTTCTCATTAATAATAGGTATAACAGCTAGTTCAATCAATCGGGTAAGCGTAGATCTGGCGTTAAGGTAGCGGGTACGATCAGCCAGATCCTCGTGCGTGAGCAGAATTTGCGCTGTTTGCAGGCCAAAACGTCGAAATTCAGTCTCGTAGACCTGAGCCAAACCCATTTGGCCCACGGCAGCCGCCGCTTGCAAATCTTGCATCGCCTGCGGCCGACGCGCCCAGGATAGCCGCTTCATGCCTTCTGCAACCGCACCTGATGACACCACCAGGATTTCGCGTCCCAGGGCTCTCAAGGCGGCAATTTCAGCGGCCCAGGTAGCGATTGCTTGCGCATCAATCCCGCGCCCCTCGTTGGTCACTAGACTTGAACCCACCTTGATCACAAGGCGTTGCGCCTTAGCCAGCACGCTGACCTCGGACAGACCGACATCAATCGTTAAATCAGGCTCGATATGCTCGCCAGGTTTTGTCTCCTTGGGCATGTCCATTATTCTTCCCGCAAGTCAACCAAAAGTCTCATCCGGGCGAAAACGCACATCCACCACTTCAACTGGCCTTTCGTTTTTCGCCGCTATAAAGTCCATGATGGCAAAAAGCAAGGGCTTAAGCCCGTCGCCGGTCAGCGCGGAGATTTCAAACAAGGGCGTACCGCGTGCAAGCCTTAAGCGCTTTCGTAAGTCATCAAGCTGCTTACGTCCTGTTTCAGGGTCAAGCATGTCAGTCTTATTGAGTACCACCCAGCGATCTTTCGCTGCCAGCGCAGCGTCATAGCGCTTTAGCTCCTTAATGATCGCTTTGGCGTCGCGCACCGGATCTGCCTCGGGATCGAAGGGCGCTACATCGATCACATGAAGTAGCAAACGCGTTCGCTGCAAATGCCGCAAAAACTGATGACCTAAGCCTGCGCCATCGGCTGCACCTTCAATTAAACCTGGGATATCAGCAATGACAAAGCTGCGTTCGGGTCCAACCCGAACAACGCCAAGATTGGGATGAAGGGTTGTGAAGGGATAGTCGGCAATCTTGGGGCGGGCATTTGAAACCGATGCAATCAACGTGGACTTTCCAGCGTTGGGTAATCCCAGTAATCCGACGTCGGCTAAAACCTTGAGTTCAAGCGAGAGCTGACGAGCTTCGCCCGGCCAGCCTTTGGTCGCTTTGCGCGGCGCACGATTGGTCGAGGTCTTGAAGTGCAAATTGCCCATACCGCCATCGCCGCCCTTGGCCAGACAGACCTGTTCGCCATGAACCGTCAGATCAAAGAGTAAGTCACCGCTATCCGAGTCCTTGATCTGAGTCCCAACAGGCATTCGGAGGACGATATCCTCCGCGGCTGCACCATACTGATCGGATCCACGCCCGTTCTCACCGTTGCGTGCTGCGAACTTGCGCGCGTATCGGAAATCAATCAAGGTGTTGATATTGCAATCAGCAAGCGCAAAAACCGAACCTCCACGGCCCCCGTCGCCACCGTCGGGACCACCAAAGGGAATGTACTTTTCGCGTCGAAAAGATATAGCGCCGTTGCCTCCATTGCCGGCAATTGCTTCGATGCGCGCTTCATCGACAAACTTCATGGCTGAGGATCTTGTTGAATAGGCACACAGGAGCTTTCGACGCAGCAAACCTATCGTCTTGAATCAAAGGGCCTTTGGGAAGGCAGCGCCTTGCAGCCTCCCGAACTTACTTTCATACCCCGCGCAAGCGCTGCGCGTTTGCGTTTCGTCTTATGCTTGTTGGCTTGGGACGACGCTAACAGTGCGGCGGTTTAAGGGTCCTTTGACGGCGAACTGCACTTTGCCATCCGACAACGCAAAAAGTGTGAAATCTTTGCCCACACCAACATTCGGGCCGGGATGAAACTCGGTACCACGCTGACGAACAATAATCGAGCCAGCCGATATCTGCTCGCCGCCAAAAACTTTCACGCCTAAGCGTTTGGATTCCGAATCGCGGCCATTTCGGGTTGAACCGCCACCTTTTTTCTGTGCCATGTCAGTACTTCCTTCCTCAGGCAGCAGTGACTGCCGGTTGTTCGGCAACAATGCCTGGTGCATCAATATGGCTAATCTCGATACGGGTGTAGTTTTGTCGATGCCCTTGACGCTTCTGGTAGTGCTTGCGTCGACGCATCTTAAAAATCTTCACCTTGTCGTGGCGACCATGGGCAAGCACAGTGGCTTGCACACTCGCACCTGAGACCAAAGGCGTGCCGAGCGAAATTTGCTGCGAATCGCCGACGGCGAGCACTTGATCTAGGGTGATGGTCGCGCCAATGTCTGCCGGTATCTGTTCGATATTCAATTTTTCGCCGGCAACAACCTTATATTGTTTGCCGCCGGTTTTTATGACCGCGTACATGGTCTGACTCCTGTAAGTCAAAAGCGAACCTTAGAGTTTAAGGGATTTCACCTGATACGGTCAAACTCAATGCTCACAGTGATTGTGATGACCGACAAGTGGCACAGCGTTCTATGGGCTCGCCAACAAGCGCCTTAACAAAACAACGTAATGACAACAACGTAACGGCCACAGCCTGTCAAAGGCTACCTATAATCAGGTTGTGAACAAAGCACCGTTGCCCCACCCCGTTGCGCTTGCGAGCACGCCCTCGGAGCGCTTCGAATGCATTGCTGCCGACTTGAGATCGCTCAATGAGGTCATTCGCGAGCGCCTGCATTCAGAGGTGGCGCTTATTCAGACGGTTGCAGACTACATTATCGCTGCAGGTGGCAAACGGCTTCGCCCGGTCATACTTTGCCTTGTCAGCCGCGCGCTTCGTCAGGATGCACCGCCTGACCGCCATGCGCTTTTGCTCGCCGCTGTTGTCGAGTTCATCCATACGGCGACGCTGCTTCATGATGATGTTGTTGATGAATCCGACCTGAGGCGGGGGCGAAAGACCGCCAATGCCGTCTTTGGCAATGCCGCATCAGTGCTTGTAGGCGATTTTCTTTATTCCAGATCGTTCCAAATGATGGTTGAACCTGGATTGATGCGGGTTATGCAGGTTCTTGCCGATGCGACCAACACGATCGCAGAAGGCGAAGTCTTGCAATTGTTGAATATCCGCGACCCAGAAGTCGATCAAACCCGGTACTTAAAAGTTATTCGGTACAAGACAGCCCGGCTTTTTGAAGCATCGGCGCAACTCGCAGCCATTCTCAGTCAGTCGCCAGCGGGCGTTGAACTTGCATGCGCTGAGTTTGGTGGCCGCTTGGGTACGGCGTTTCAACTGATTGACGATGTACTCGACTACGAAGGCGACGCAGCCCAAACCGGCAAGAACATCGGTGATGACCTCAGGGAAGGCAAACCAACCCTGCCCCTAATCTATCTGCTTCAACACGGCACCCTGTCCCAGCGAGATTTAGTCCGTAAGGCAATCGAATCGGGTGGCGTGGACCAGGATCACCGCGATTTCCAAACCATCTTAGACGCCGTTCACAGCAGCGGGGCACTCGCATTCACGCGCCAGCAGGCCCATCTCGAAGCATCGGCAGCGCGCCAGGCGATAAGCCTCCTACCTCAGGGCGACGCGCAGCGCGCCTTACTTGCCCTAACCGAATACGCCACCGATCGAAGTCATTAAATACACGCTCTCATTGAGCCAATATTTCGCATCCGGCCAGGTTTTTTTGTAAGGTACTTGCATTCTCTAGGGCGAGCCCTTACACTACGCTTATGAAATTGTCCCCATCAACGCCCGGCGTCTCAACCACCAGCCACGGTAGTGCTGCTGAAAGCACCAAAGATTCAGCAGGAATTCCGCGTGCTGCGGAGCCTGCGAAGTCTGCGTCCGCCTTAGTAACCGGGGTTTCCGCTCAGGTTGACTTGCGGTCGAGCAGAATTAACGATTTCTCCGACGCCGCCTGGATCAACGAACCCCCAGCGCTTGACACCGCGATGCTCGACCAAATCAAGTCAGCAATTCGCGAGGGGCGTTTCGTGATCAACGAGCAAGCAATTGCGCGGGCCCTTAGCGAAGACGCTAGTCGCTAGTCGCTAGTCCCTAGACGGGTCAGTCAGTGTCGACTGACTATCTTTGAAGTGGTTCACCCCGAATATAGCTGTTTCCATCAGCGACGGCCTACCGCAGCATACATCACCATGCTCTGCAGGTCCGGGTTTGACTGCCTGCTTATCGCCGTAAATGGCCTTAAAGCTTGAAGGGTTGAAACAGCTACTTTTATCGCCAATTACAAGGTAAACCCGTCGATACGGCACTTGTTTTGGAGAAATGCTATGCAAATTGACTCACTCTCAACCGACCTGGTGGAAAAGGCCTTTCAGTTTATCGCCAATCCACATACCCAAACCCTTCCGAGCGAGTTGCAACATTTGCAACCCGGCCACTGGCAGGCCCTCAGTCATTTGCTTGCCGCGATATACGCTGAAAAAGAGGTACGACTGCTCA
>Ga0172372_10004417_pt1 | contig 19992 bp, 13 predicted proteins | sample LakKiv5m_2_FD_114544 | JGI IMG/M metagenome (GOLD analysis project Ga0172372, IMG submission 114544) | Freshwater microbial communities from Kabuno Bay, South-Kivu, Congo - kab_092012_9.5m | ecosystem: Environmental > Aquatic > Freshwater > Lake | place: Democratic Republic of the Congo...
CTGGTCAAGGTGCTGGCCGAGCCGACGGTGATGGCCCTCAGCGGGCAGACCGGCAGCTTCCTGGCCGGCGGCAAGATCTTCATCCCGGTGGCGCAGGACACCGGCAACGGGGGGCGGTCCGTCACGCTGGAGGAGAAGGAATTCGGCGTCTCGCTGCGCTTCACACCGACGGTGCTGGGCAACGGGCGCATCCACCTGAAGGTGCGGCCCGAGGTCTCTGAGATCAACCGAGAGGGCATCGGCATCGTCGCCTCTGGCGTGTCGGGCACGTCGGTGCTGCCGTCCTTCACCTCGCGCAAGGCCGAGACCACGGTGCAGTTGCTGGACGGCCAAAGCTTTGCCATTGGCGGGCTGATCCGCCACAACGACAGCGCCAGCGTCAAGGCCTTCCCCTTCCTGGGGGAACTGCCGGTGATCGGCGCGCTGTTCCGCAGCACCGAGTTCCAGAGCGACCGATCGGAGTTGGTCTTCGTGATCACGCCGCAGCTGGTCAAGCCGCTGCCGGCGAACCACCGGCTGCCCACCGACGGCTACGTGCCGCCCACGCGCAGCCAGTTGATGGGCCACGGCCAGCTCGAAGGCGCGGTGCGCAGCGACGACGCCGTGCGCTGGCTGAACCGGGCGCAGCGCCAGGACCCGCAGGCGTCGGAACGCCGCGGGCAGACGGTCGCGCCGGTGGACGCGCGCGCGCTGCCCGCACGCCCCGGGGCCCACGTGCCAGGCACCGCGGCGCCATCGGGCCCGCCGAGCGATCGTCCGCCGCTGCTGATCCAGCCCTGACCGGCATGCCGGTCACGAAGAGAGGACACGCCGATGAGCCTGATCGTCGCCCTGTCGCTGGCTGTCGTGCTGGGCTTCGTCGGCCTGGCGATCGATGGGGGTCATCTGTACCTGACGCGCACCGAGTTGCAGAACGCGGCCGACGCCTGCGCGCTGGCGGCCAGTCGTGAGCTCACCGGGGCAGGTACCCTGAGCGCCGAGCAGCGCCGACGTGCCGAGACCCTCGGGCGCGACATCGCACGGCGCAACCGCCAGGCCTTCCAGTCGGCGGCCGTGGAGGATGCCCAAGTCGCGGTGCGTTTCGGTACGACGCTGGACGTCGGCAGCGCCTGGGCCGATGCCGACAGCGCGCCCGCCGACGCGCGCCATGTGCGTTGCACGCTCGAGCGCGCCGGCATCACGCCCTGGTTCATGCAGGTGATGGGCTTCGGTGCGCAGACCGTGCGCGCGGCGGCCACGGCGACGCTGGTGCCGGCGCAGCGGCATTGCGCGATCCCGATGGCGGTCTGTGCGCGGTCTGCGGCGGGCCCGGATTTCGGCCTCGTGCCGGGCCAGTGGATCTCGGGCCGCTTCAATGCCGGCGGCGGGGTGACCGGCAGCTTCAACTGGATCGACTACACGCCTCCGGCCGGCGGCGCGAGCGAGTTGGGCGCCTTGCTGCGGGGGCGGGGCCAGTGCAGCCTCGACGCCTCGGTTCAGGTCGGGCAGCCCGGTAACCTGGGGCAGGCGGCGGCGCGGGCGTGGAACACCCGGTTCGGCCTGTACCAGACCGGGCAGGACGGGCCGGAGGTGGCGGCGCCGGATTTCACCGGCTACGCCTACACGCCGGTGAACTGGCCGGCGCAGGCGGGTGCCCTGGCGGACTTCCTCAACCGCCGGCGCAACCACGAGCCCTACGGCAGCACCGTGGCTGATGGCAATGCGCGGACCGGCCTGAAGCTGAGCAACGCGTACAACCCGGTGAGTTCCGCGCAGGCGCATCGCGACTGGGGGGCTGATCGGCGGCTGGTCATCGCGCCGGTGGTCGGCTGCGGCGACTGGGCCGGCAGCCAGACGGCTGCGGTGCAGGGCTGGGTCTGCCTGCTGATGCTGCATCCCATCGGCGGACCGGGTGACGACGTCCGGCTGGAGATCATCGGCCCTGCGGGTGCGGTTGACAGCCCCTGCGGCAGTCAGGGCGTGTCGGGCGAGGCCGGCGGGATCGGCGCGCGCGTGCCGGCGTTGGTGCAGTGAGCGATGACCCGGCGATCTTTTCGGGCATCGGCCTCGTGCGCCGGTCGGACCGGCGTCTGCGAGCGGCCCAGGCCTGCCACCCGATCAGGACAGAGCGCCATGCGCGGCGTGGCCGCGGTCGAGATGGCGGTGCTGCTGGTGCCGCTGGTGCTGATGACTTTCGGCGCCGTGGAGTTCGGTCGCGCGATCCAGACCTTCAACACCCTGGCCAAGGCCACGCGCGACGCGGCGCGGCACCTGTCGCAGCAGCCGCCGGGCGAGGCCACCGTGCAGGCGCAGGCACGCTGTCTGGCGGTGCACGGCGACGCGGACTGTGCTGGCGCGCCACTGTCGCCGGGCCTGACGGTGGCGCAGGTGGACGTCTGCGATGCCGTGACCTGTGTCGCCACCCATGCGCGGCAGCCGACCGCGGCAGGGGCCGTGGACCTGGTGAGCGTGACGATCCGGGGCTACACCTGGGGCTCGGTGCTCGACCTGGTCGTGCCCGACCTGGGCCTGCGGCCGATCTCGGTGACGATGCGAGCCGGGCGGTGAGCAGGCCTTCCCCCGCCGCGTGGCACCTCACGCGGCCGTGGGTCGCGGGGCCGGACGGCCCCGGCCCCTGCGGCGCCCAGCGTGGCGCGGCCGCCGTGGAGTTCGCCCTGGTCTGCGGCCTGATGTGCGTGCTGCTGATCGGCGCGGTGGAGCTCGGTCGCATGGCCTGGGTGTGGAACGCGGCGGTCGAGGCCACGCGCCATGGCGCGCGCCTGGCGGTCGTCTGCGACATCGGCGACCCCCGGATCGCGCAGCGCATGGCCGAGCGCCTGCCCGGGCTGACGCCGCAGGGCGTGCGCGTCGACTACCTCGCCACCGGCATGCCGCCCAATGCCTGCGGCCCGGCGGACTGTGAGGCGGTCCGCGTGGCCATCGTCGGCGTCGAGCACCGCACCTTCGTGCCGCTGCTGGCCCGGTCCATCGGCCTGCCGCCGATGGCGACCACGCTGCGCCGCGAGGCCCTGGACAGCACCGCCAACGCCGCCTGCCAGTGAGGTCCGTGAGGCCGAGGAGAGGGATCCGACGATGAAGACACTGCTGATCTCCACCGAGCCACGCGCCGTGCGGGCCTGGGCCGACGTCCTGCGGCTCGAGCCGGCGCTGGAAGTCGACGTGCTGGCCGGCACGCAGGACGCTGCCGAAGCGGCGCTCGACGCCCAGGCGCCGGAGCTCGCCATGGTCGAGCTCTCGCAGGCGCTGCCGCTGGCCGCCGTCGAGGCCTGGGCGGCGCGCCATCCGCACACCGATTTCCTCGCCGCAAGCCCCGAGACCGGCCCCGAGGTGCTGCTGCGCGCGATGCAGGCCGGCGTGCGCGAGGTGCTGCCCGCGCCCGCGCCACCGGAGGCCGTGCTGGTTGCCCTGCGCCGCCAGATGCGGCGACGCGAGCCGGCGCGCGAGGCGCCGCGCCGCACGGCCGGCCAGATGATCGCCGTGGTGTCGTGCAAGGGCGGGGCCGGCGCCACCTTCGTCGCCGCCAACCTGGCCCACGCGCTGTCGGCCGATGGGGCGCGGCGCGCGCTGCTGATCGACCTGAACCTGCAGTTCGGCGATGCCGCGCTGTTCCTGACCAGCCGCGCGCCGGCGCACCACGTGGCCGGCCTCGCCCGCGACATCGGCCGGCTCGATGCCGAACTGCTGCGTGCCAGCCTGACCGAGGTGCGTCAGGGCCTGACGGTGCTGGCTGCCCCCGACGACCCGGCCCTGGCCGCCGACGTGGCGCCGGCGCACGTGCGGCGCATCGTGCAACTGGCGCGGGCGCAGCACGACCACGTCGTCGTCGACCTCGGGCGGGTGCTGACCCCGGTGACGCTGCAGGCGCTGGACCTGGCCGACCAGGTGGTGGCGGTGCTGCAGCTCACGCTGCCCTTCGTGCGCGACGCGCAGCGGCTGCGGCGGATGTTCGACTCGCTCGAGTACCCGCCGGACAAGGTGCGCTGGGTCGTCAACCGCTACCAGAAGGACACCGAGATCACGCTCGACGACCTGCGCCGCGCTCTCGGCACCGATCACCTGGTGACCCTGCCGAACCAGTACGCGGTGGTGGCCTCCGCCGTCAACCAGGGCCTGCCCGTGGCCGACGTCGCGCCGCGCAGCGCCATCGCCCGGGCCCTGGCCGGACTGGCCGCGCAGTGGCTGCCGCCGCCGCAGGCGCCGGCCCCACGTGCGCGCTGGGGGCAGTGGTTCAGGGTCGAGCCTGCGCTCTGAAACGGGGATCAGGAGGGGGATGCCGATGGAGATGCGCACCAAGCTGGGCCTGGCGCCGGCGGCCGACACCGAGGCGGCGGCCTCGCGGTCGGCGCTGGATTGGGTGGCGCTGCGTGCCGACGTGCACCGCGGCCTGCTGCAGCGGCTGGACCTGGAGACCTTGTCGCGGCTCGGGCCTGCGGCGGTGCGCACGGCGCTGCGCGAATCGGTCGAGCGGCTGGTCGACGAGGACCGCCTGGCGTTGAACGCCGCCGAGCGGCTGCGTCTGGTCGGCGAGATGCAGGACGAGATCCTCGGCCTGGGCCCCTTGCAGCCGCTGGTGGCCGACCCCGGCGTCAGCGACATCCTGGTCAACACGCACCGGCAGGTCTATGTCGAGCGCCAGGGGCGGCTGGCGCTGACCGAGGTGCGCTTCAACGACGAGGCGCACCTGATGAAGGTGATCGACCGCATCGTCTCGCGCATGGGCCGCAGGATCGACGAGTCCAGCCCCATGGTCGACGCGCGACTGCCCGACGGCTCGCGCGTCAACGCCATCATCCCGCCGCTGGCCATCGACGGGCCCATCCTGTCGATCCGCCGCTTCGGCGCCGACCCGCTGAAGATGCCCGACCTGCTGCAGATGCAGTCGCTGTCGGCGCCGATGGCCGACTTCCTGGGTGCGCTGGTGCGGGCGCGTGTGAACCTGCTGATCTCCGGCGGCACCGGCTCGGGCAAGACCACGCTGCTGAACATCCTGAGCGGCTCGATCCCGGCGACCGAACGCGTGCTGACGATCGAGGACGCGGCCGAGCTGCAGTTGCAGCAGCCCCATGTGGTGCGCCTGGAGACCCGGCCGGCCAACGTCGAGGGCCGGGGCGAGGTCACGCAGCGCGCGCTGGTGCGCAACGCACTGCGCATGCGCCCGGACCGCATCGTGCTGGGCGAGGTGCGTGGCGCCGAGGCCCTGGACATGCTGCAGGCGATGAACACCGGACACGACGGCTCATTGACGACGATCCACGCCAACACGCCGCGCGACGCGCTGGCGCGGCTGGAGAGCATGGTGGCCATGTCGGGCGTGGACCTGCCGGCCCGCGCGGCGCGCGCCCAGGTGGCGTCGGCCATCGGCGTGGTCGTGCAGGTCAGCCGCCTGTCGGACGGCACGCGCAAGGTCGTCAGCGTGCAGGAGCTCACCGGGGCCGAGGGCGAAGTGGTGTCCATGCAGGAGATCTTCGCCTTTCACCAGACGGGGATCGGGGCCGACGGCCGGGTTCGCGGGCACTTCAGCGCCAGCGGCATCCGCCCGCGTCACTGGGAGCGCCTGGTCAGCCGTGGGATCGCGCTGCCGGTGCAGACCTTCACGCCGGTGGCGCAGACGGTGCTGTGACGCACTGGACGACAGGCGCAGCGTGGACGACGCGGAAGGCAGGGCAGGGCGATGCAGGGGATGGACGGGCTGGTGGTGGCGGTCTCGGTGGGCCTGGCGGTGGTGCTCGCCGTCGAGGGCCTGTGGCTGTGGTGGCAGTCGCGCCACGGGCCGCGGGCGCGGCGCCTGGCGCAGCGCCTGGCCTTGGTGTCGACGCCGTCCGCCCCGTCCGGGTGGCCACCGGCCGAAGGACTGGCGCGCCTCGACCGCGCGGCCCGCGCCACGTCTGCGGCCTGGCTGCCGCCGCTGCAATCGGCCATCGAGGGGTGGCACGCCGGGCGGCGACTGCAGCACTGGGTCGAGACCGCCGGCACGCGTCGCGCCGCTTCCGATCTGGCCCTGATAGGGGTCGCCGTCGGTGGCGTGGCCGCCGTGACGCCGTGGCTGCTGGGCTTCGGTGCCGTGCCGGCGCTGGCGGGCGCCGCCGCCGGTCTGGCCGCGCCGTGGCTCGTGACGGCGCAGCGGCGCCGCGTGCGGCTGCTGCGCATCGAGCGTCAGTTCCCGCAGGCGCTGGACCTGCTGGGCCGTGCACTGCGCGCCGGGCACGCCTTCTCGTCGGCGGTGCGCATGGCCGCCGAGGAACTGCCGGACCCGCTGGTGCGCGAGTTCCGGCTGCTGTTCGAGGAGATGAACTACGGCGTGGCCGTGCCCGAGGCGCTGTCCAGGTTCGCCGCGCGGGTGCCGATGGCTGATGCGGGCTACTTCGCGGTGGCGGTGACCATACAGCGCGAGGCCGGCGGCAACCTGGCCGAGGTGCTGGACAAGATCGCCTGGCTGGTGCGTGAACGCCTGCGCCTGCGTGGCGAGGTGCGCACGCTGTCGGCCGAAGGGCGGCTGTCGGCGGTGATCCTCACGGCGCTGCCCTTCGCAGTGGCCGGCGTCGTGCAGGCCGTCAACCCCGGCTTCCTCGCCGTGCTGTGGACCGACCCGGCCGGCCTGCGCATCGTCGGCGTGGCCTTGGCCGGCATCGTGGTGGGTGTGGTCTGGATGCGATCGATCATCCGCATCAGGATCTGACCGGCCGACGCCGACCCGGCAGGCGTGTGGCGCGGGGCCACACGCTCGAGTCCCCTGGGCGCGTGGCATCGCGCAGATTGGAGTTTGCACATGGACATCGGCACGACCTGGATCCCCTGGGCCGCCGGCGCGCTGGCCTTTGCGGCCGCGGTGCTGGCGGTGCTGGGTCTGGCCGCGCTGCGCCGGCCGCAGGCCGTGCGCGAGCGTCTGGACGCGGTGGCCGGTGCCGTGCCGGGCCATGCTGGCGTGTCGACGCCGGCCGATGGTGCGCAAGGCAGGGCCTGGGCGCAGGTGGCGCGCTGGACCGCGCCGCTGCGTGCGCTGGCCGCCCCGCGCGCGGCCGTGGCCGATGGCGGAACGCAGGCGGCCGCGCTGACCCGGGTGCTGGACGACCGGGGTCTCGACGGCGCCGATGCCGGTGCGGTGGCCGAACTTCGGCGGCGCCTGGCCCACGCCGGCATCCGGCACCGGCAGGCGCCGGCGGCCTTCTTCGGGCTGAAGGCGGGGCTGGCCCTGGCGCTGCCCCTGGCGGGCTTCGTCGCCCTGGCCGCCGGCGGCGTGCCGGCGCGCGGCCTGTGGTGGCCGGCCACGGTGCTCGGCCTGTCGGCCCTGGGTTACTGGGCCCCCACCGTGTGGCTCGCGTGGCGCGCCCGCCGGCGACAGCGCGCCGTGGTCGAGGCCTTTGCCGACGCGCTGGACCTGATGACGGTGTGCGTGGAGGCCGGGCTGGGCACCGAGGCGGCGTTGGTGCGGGTGGCGCGCGACCTCGAGCTCTCCAGCCCGGCCCTGGCCGAGGAACTGCAGTTGGTCAACCTGGAGTTGCGTGCCGGTGCGCCGCGCGACCGCGCGCTGCGCGCGCTGGCGGGGCGCACCGGGGTGGAGGAGGTCGAGGGCTTCGTCACCATGGTGCTGCAGGCCGAACGCTTCGGCACGGCGCTGGCGCAGTCGCTGCGCGTGCATGCCCAGGCGCTGCGCACGGCCAGGCGCCAGCGCGCCGAGGAAGCCGCCGCGAAGATCGCGCTGAAGCTGCTGTTCCCGCTGATCTTCTGCATCTTCCCGGCCCTGCTGGTGGTGTTGCTCGGCCCGGCGATGATCCAGATCCACCGTGTGCTGCTGCCCACCATGGGCGGGGGCTAGGCGCGTCCTGGCGCTGGTCCGCCCCGGGCCTCGCCGGCAAGTGCTGGCAACCCTGGACGACCGACGGCTTCACGGGCCTGCGGGCGGGTGGTGTTTCTGCCGATTCCCACACGGATGCGCTGCCGATACATTGCGTGGGCTTGTGTTTCCACCGTCGAGCCTCAGGAGGTTTTCCATGCAAGTCGCAGCAGTCCGTTCGATCGCCCTGGCCGGTGCCCTGGCCCTGACCACCGTCGCCGTCCAGGCCCAGCAGATCCGCCTGATGACCGGTCCGCAGGGCGGCGCCTGGTATCCCCTGGGCGGCGCGATCGCCAACATTGCGGGCAAGACCGGCGCCAAGGTGCAGGTGCTGCCGGGTGCGGGCATCGCCAACGTCAAGGCGGTCGAGGCGGGCAAGGCCGACATGGGTTTCGGCAACTCGATCTCCACCGTCGACGGCGTGGCCGGGCGTGCGCCCTTCGACACGCCGACGAAGAACGTCTGCAACATCGCCTCGCTGTACCCGCAGTACCTGCAGATCATCGCCAACGCCGATGCGGGCATCAACTCGCTGGGCGACCTGAAGGGCCGCAGCCTGGCGGTGCAGCCGCGCGGCAACACGGCCGAGTTCATCAGCGCGCAGGCGCTGCAGGTCTATGGCCTGAAGTATCAGGACATGTCGCGCGTGAGCTATGTCTCCTACACCGATGCCGTGTCGCTGATGAAGGACAACAACGCCCAGGTGTTCACGCTGGGCACCACGCTGCCGGCGTCCTCGGTGATGGACCTGGCTGCCGCGCGTGACATCCGTGTCGTCGGGATCCCGGACGACAAGTTCCAGGCCATGCGCAAGCTCAACCCGGGCTACACCAAGCTGGTGATCCCGGCGGGCAGCTACCCCAAGCAGGCGCAGGACGTCCAGACGGTGGGCTACGCCACGCACCTGATCGCACGCTGCGACCTGGACGAGAAGGTCGTGTACTCGGTGCTCAAGGGCATCCACGAGCAGCGTGCCGACCTGATCGCGATCACCAAGGCCATGGAGGGCGCCACGCCCAAGGTGATGGCCGAGGACATCGGCGTGCCGCTGCACAAGGGCGCGCAGCGCTTCTACAAGGAGATCGGCGCGCTCTGATCGGCGCCGCTCGCGTCACCCGACCACACCGCGGGCGCTTCGGCGCCCGCGCCCGTGCTGTCTGCCCACCCTGGAGTGCCGATGTCTCCGCTGCCCGCCTCACTGGTGCGCGTCACGACGACGGTCGTGGCCACGGCCATGTCGGCCTTCCACCTCTACGTCGCCTTCGCCGGGCCGCCCAACGCCTACGTGATGCGGGGCGTGCACCTGGCCTTCGCACTGGTGCTGGCCTACCTGATCCTGCCCGGCCTGCGGCAGCGGCGCGAGACCTTCGGCTGGTCGGATCTGATGTTCGTGGTCGCGGCGGCGGCTGTGGCCCTGTACCCGAGCTTCAGCCTGCCCTACATCGAGGGGCGCATCTACTACGTCGACGACCCGCGGCTGGCCGACTACGTCTTCGGCGGCGGGCTGATCCTGCTGCTGCTGGAGGCCACCCGGCGCGCGACCGGCTGGGCGCTGCCGGCCACGGCGATCGCCTTCCTGGCCTACGGCCTGACCCTGGGCGGGCAGTCGGTGGCGATGATGCTCGACCAGCTCTACCTCACCACCGAGGGCATCTTCGGCATCCCGCTGTACGTGTCGGCGACCTACGTGATGCTGTTCATCCTGTTCGGCGCCTTCGTCGAGCGCAGCGGGGCAGGCAAGCTCTTCATGGACTTCGCCCTCGCGCTGGCCGGCCACACCTCGGGCGGCCCGGCCAAGGTGGCCGTCATCACCAGCAGCCTGTTCGGCACCGTCTCGGGCAGCGCGGTGGCCAACGTCATGACCACCGGCACCTTCACGATCCCGCTGATGATGCGCACCGGCTACCGCCCGGCCTTCGCCGGCGCGGTCGAGGCCGTGGCCTCCACCGGCGGTCAGCTGATGCCGCCCATCATGGGGGCGGCGGCCTTCGTGATGGCCGAGTTCCTCGGCGTGTCCTACCTGAAGGTGGCGCTGTTCGCGCTGCTCCCGGCGATCCTCTACTACGTCGCGGTCTTCATGGCCGTGCACTTCGAAGCCCGCCGCATCGGCCTGAAGGGCCTGCCCAAGCCCGATCTGCCGCGGCTGAAGGAGGTGCTCAGCGAGCGTGGCCACCTGTTCCTGCCGCTGTTCATCATCGTCGGCGTGCTGCTGACCGGCCGCAGTGCGGCCTTCGCGGCGCTGTGCGGCATCGCCTCGGTGGTGCCGACGACCTGGCTGCGCAAGAGCACCCGCGGCACCTTCACCTGGCAGGCCATCGTCGAGGCGCTGGAATCGGGCGCGCGCAACACCCTGGTCGTCGCGCTGGCCTGTGCCTGCGCCGGCATCGTGATCGGCACCATCACGCTCACCGGGCTGGGCCTGAGCTTCACCGGCGTGGTGTTGGCGCTGTCGCAGAACTCGCTGCCGCTGGCGCTGGTGCTGACCATGCTGGCCGGCATCCTGCTGGGCATGGGGCTGCCGACGACTCCGGTCTACATCGTGCAGGTGGCGCTGCTGGTGCCGGCCCTGGTCAAGCTCGGCGTGCAGGTGGAGGCGGCGCACCTGTTCGTGCTGTACTTCGCCGTGCTGTCGGCCATCACGCCGCCGGTGGCGATGGCGGTCTATGCCGCCAACGGCATCTCGCGCGCCACCCTCGTCGACACCAGCTGGGCGGCGGTCAAGATGGGGCTGACGGGCTACATCATCCCCTTCATGTTCGTGTTCTCGCCGGCCTTGCTGCTCATCGGTGACCTGTCCACAGTGACACTGGCGGCGCTCACGGCCACGGTGGGCGTGGTGTGCCTGGCCGGCGGCCTGCACCGCTACTTCTTCCTCGGCCCGGCGCGCTGGTGGGAGCAGTTGATGCTGGTGGCCGCGGCGATCGTGCTGATCAAGCCGGGTCTGGTGACCGATGCCGTCGGCCTGGGCTTGATCGCGCTGACGCTGGCCAGCCAGCGCTGGATCGGGCGCCCGGCGCCGTCGACGGCGCTGAAACAGGGCTGATGCGGGGCTGATGCGATGATCGAGCTCTACGCCTTCGACACACCCAACGCGCGCAAGATCACGGTGGCGCTGGAGGAGATGGGGCTGCCTTACGCGGTCCACATCGTCGACATCGGCCGCGGCGAGCAGTTCGCGCCGGATTTCCTGGCGATCAGCCCGAACAACAAGATTCCCGCCATCGTCGACCGCGAGGGCCCGGACGGGGCGCCGCTGAGCGTCTTCGAGAGCGGCGCCATCCTGCTGCACCTGGCGCAGCGCAGCGGGCGCTTCCTGCCTGCCGATCCCCGGTGCCGCGTCGCGGCGCTGGAGTGGCTGATGTTCCAGGTCGGCGGCTTCGGCCCCATCCCGGGGCAGGTGCATCACTTCGTCGCCCTGCAGGACGAGGCCGCCCGCGCCTACGCGCTCGAGCGCTTCCAGACCGAGACGCGACGCCTGTACGGGGTGATGGATCGCCGGTTGGCAGGCCGTGAGTTCTTCGCCGACGAACTCAGCATCGCCGACTTCGCGATCCTGGGGTGGGCCTGGCGCCACGGTCGCCACCGCATCGACCTGGCCGACTACCCGCAGGTGCAGCGCTGGTATGGCCAGATGATGGCGCGGCCGGCGGTGCAGCGGGGTTTTGCGGTGCCGTTGCGGCGCCCGGGCTGACCCTCAGCGGCGCGCGCGGCTGCGGGCCTGGGGGCGGCTGCGCCGGGGCTTGTCCCCGGCCTGCGGCGCCGGCGTCCAGGCCTGGAGGGTGCGCTGCCACTCGGCCACAGCCGGTGCAGGCGCTGCGTTTGCGGCAGTCTCGGCCAGTCGGGCCAGTGCGTCCTGGAGGGCGGGGTCGAGCGTTTCGGCGAAGGTCGGCGTCACCGTCAGCAGCAGGTCGGCCCTCGGGCTGCCGGGGCGCGGCGGTGCGCCATGTCCGCGCAGCCGGTAGGTGCGTGCGGCGCGCCGCAGCCGGATCTGCTGCAGGCCGTCGGGCGTGGGCACGTCCATCCAGTCCTCTGCCAGCCAGCGGAAGCCGTCCACGGGGATCTCGCAGCGCAGCGTGCCGTCGGCCTCGCATCGGAAGAAGGGGTGGGGCTCGACCTCCACGACCAGGTTCAGAGTCAGCGCGACGTCGCCGTGCCGCCCCGCGTCGGCGTTCAGCGTGTCGCCGTCCCGCAGGCCGGCGGGCAATCGCACCTGCTGACGGTAGTCGATCTTGCGGCTGCCAGCGCCCTGGCAGTCTGCACACGGGCTGCGCAGCCGGCCGGTGCCCTGGCATTCGGCGCAGCGGATGTCACGGGACAGCCAGGCGAACAGCGGCTTGACGCGCTGGGTCCCGATGCCGTCGCAGGCGGCGCAGTCCTGTCCCATGTCGATCCAGCCCTGGGTCAGGCAGCGGCGGCAGGTCGCGGTGATGCGCCCGCGCAACTCGCGCACGCAGCCGCGGATCGCGTCTTCCAGACTGAGCCGGACCTTGCGCGGAATCTGGCGGGGTGTCGGGCCGAAGCCTTGCCCCGCGGTGCGGGCCCACGCCTCCTCTTGGGTGCCGAACCCGCGATCGGACCCGCGCGCGTTCTTGCCGCGTCGAGGCGCGCGCCCGTCTTCGGCCGTGCCGGCGTCGTCCGGGGAACTGCTGCCCCGACGGGCCTGCACGATCTGCTCGTAGGCGACGTTGAAGCGCTTGACGCGATCGGCCGCCTCGGCGCTGGGATTGCGGTCGGGGTGCCATTGCGACACCAGACGTCGCCAGGCGGCCTTGACCGCTTCGTCCGCGGCGCCGGGCCGCAGGCCCAGCTCGGCGTAGGGGTCATCGACCTGCATCAGGGCGCGGCCGCCGGTGAACCGGCGGGGGTGAACACCTCGAGCGCGCGGTCGAGCCCGCCCTCGAAGATCGACACCATCGCCACCTGCGCCACGGCCGGCTTGGGGTGGTAGGCGATCGACAGCCCGGCGGCCTGCATCATCGGCAGGTCGTTGGCGCCGTCACCGACGGCGATGGCCTGCGCGGTGGAGATGCCCATCAGTTCGCACACCTCCAGAAGCACACGCTTCTTCTCGGCGCCGTCGACCATGTCGCCCCAGGGGCGGTCGAGCAGCGTGCCCGTCAACTTCCCGTGGAACACCCCGAGCGTGTTCGCCCGTGCGAAATCCAGCCGCAGTCGCTGGCGGATCCGCTCACTGAAGTGGGTGAAGCCCCCCGAGATCAGCAGCGTCTTCAGGCCCGCCTGCTGGCAGGCCGCGACGAAGGCTTCCACCCCCGGGTTCAAGCGCAGCCGCTCCTCGTAGACCTGATCGAGCACGCTTTCCGGCACCCCGGCCAGCAGCGCCACGCGTCGCCGCAGGCTGTCCTTGTAGTCGGCGATCTCGCCGCGCATCGCCGCCTCGGTGATCTCGGCCACCTCGGCCTTGCGCCCGGCGAAGTCGGCGATCTCGTCGATGCACTCGATGTTGATCAGCGTCGAATCCATGTCGAACGCGACCAGGCGGAAGTCCGACAGCCGCAGGCCGGGTGGGACACCGCGGACGACGAGGCCGGTGGAAGCGGGGGCGGCGGTCAAGAGGCGGGATGCGGGTTCCAGGGCACCGGATTATCGGCGCCCGGACGTGGTGCTTCTCCGGCGCTGCCTTGGCGCTTGCCCTGCTCAGCGCGGGCACTGCCCGGGGAAGAGCTGGCCGCGCTCGAGTTCCCGGTCGCGTTCCATGAAGGCGGGGGCGGCGGGCAGCAACTGCGGCGGCACGGTGGGCACGAGGGGCGCGAAGCCGCCCTGGCCGGCGGCGATCAGGATGCTGGCGGAGGGGTTGGCCAGTTCGATCAGGCCGGTGAAGACGGCGGTGTAGACACCCTCGACGGCGGCCTGCGCCGCACTCGAAGGGCGCGCCTGATCGACGGGCAGGTCCATCGGATCGAAGAGCGCGCCGGTGCGCGGGCCGGGTGCCGCCAGGCCGGGGCTGGGCGGCGAGAGTTGCGCCAGGCGTGGCGCATCGCCCGGCCAGCCCCAGGCTTCGGCACGCGCGCGTTGCTGCGCCTGCCAGCGCGCCAGCGTGCGCAGCGAGCGCATCGGATGCGCGCCAGGCGCCCAGGTGTCCCACTCGGTGACGCGGGCTTGGGGGGGCGGGGAAGGCGGGTTGGCGGACGGGGTGGGGGGCACGGTCTGCCGCTCGCCTGCAGGTGCGGACGGGGCGAGGGGTTCCGGCACCGGCCCGGGCGCCGGAGCGGGCTCAGTCGCCGGCGTCGGCGCAGGTGTCGAGACGGGGGCAGGTGCGGTTGCAGGCGCAGGCGTGGGTGCCGGTGCGGGTTCGGCTGCGGGTGTCATGCCCGGCGTCGCTGGCGGCGCCGGCGGATGGAAGGGCGCCGGGGTCGGCGCTGGGGGCGTCCCGGGCTCGGCCAGCCGCTCGGGCACGCCGGGGCGCAGCGAGCGCAGGCCGGTGTCGGTCAGCACCTCCGCCCGGCCACGGCGAAGGTCTGCCACGGCCGAGGCGCAGGAGAAGGCGCCCGGCTCTGCCGCCTGCTCGCAGCGCAGGTCCAGCGCCGAGTCCTGACGCACGCCCAGCAGTTGACCGGCGTTGATCAGCAGACCGTACAGACGCGCGCCGGGCTGGGGCGGCGTGGCCACGCGCACCGTGCCCTGTAGCACGTCCAGTCGCAGCGCGCGGCGTCCGCGCTCGTCCTCCTCGGCGCGCAGCGCCAGACGCGTGGCCGGGCCCATCACGACGCGCGTGCCGTCGTCCAGGCCGACCAGCGCCTCGCGGTCGGTGGTGGCGATCACGTCGCCCAACAGCAGGGCGTCGCCTGCGGCCAGGGTTTCGGGGGTGACGCCATCACGCAGGCGCTGCACCGGCGCGTCGGCCGCCAGCAATCGCCCGAGCCGGCCCGATTGCGGCAGCACGCCCTCGGTGTCCACAGGCGGCGCGGCGGCGCATGCCGCGTCGCAGTAGCGCACCGCGAAATCGGTGCCGCGGATGCCGATGGTGCTGTCGACCACGCGCATCTCGAAGGCGTTGCGGTTGCCGCGCTTGCCGATCTGCCCCGAGACGTTGCGCAGCCAGCCCTTGAGCAACTGCACCGACATCTGGTCGGCGGACGGGTCCTCGGGCTTGAAGCTGAAGCCCTTGATCGCGATCGCCGACTCCGGGCGCAGCGCCACGCGCGAGCCGTCGTTGAACACCACCAGCGCGAAGGCGCCCTTGTTCGTGCCCACGGTATCGCCGACTACCAGTCGGGTACCGGCGGGCACGATGCGCGGCTGACCGCCTGTGGACTGCACGAAGACGACGCCGGTGACGCTGCGCAGTTCGGCGGCTTGCGCCGCTTGGGCGGCGGTCGGCGTGCCGCCGGGTGTCGCGGCTTGCGGTGGCGAGGTGGGGGTGGGCGACGCCGCCGATGGCGTTGCAGCGGTCGCCGGGGCCGGAAGTCCCGTTGCTGCCCCTGAGCCCGGCGCCCCACGCTGCACCGGCACCGCCGGCGCGTTGCCCTGGGCGTGCACCGTCCCGGCCAGCAGCAGCGCGGTCAGGCCTGTCCACACCCGCAGTCGCAGGGTCTGGCGCCACCGGGGCGCCATGACGGCATCGGTCATCGGGTGCATGTCAGTCAGAGGAGCAATGGCTGCGGCTCGGGCGCCTGGTCTCATGGCCTCTCAGCACTCGGGGTTGCCCGCCGCCGGCTTCGGCGGGGCATGGCTGACCTCGGGCGTGGCCGGGTTCGACACCGGCTGAGGTGGGGGCTCGGGCTCGAGTTCGAGCGTGCGCACGACCCCGCGGCGGGTCACGGGCTGGACCGGGGCGGGCTCGGGCGGTGCGGCCTCGGCGGGGGCGGTGGGTGCCTGCGTGGCTGCGGTATCCGCTTCCTTGTCCTTCGTGTCGGCGGCTGGCGCGGCCGCCGTGTCGGACTGGGGTTCTTCGGCTGCCTTCTGCTGCTGCTCGTCCTGCTTCTGATCCTCCTGCTTCTGGCTGTCGTCGGCGGCGGGGCTTGTCGCATCGGCGGCCGGTGGCGGGTTGCCGTCGGAGGAGGAGGAGGAGGGCTCGCTGGTGGCGGCGGGGGTGCTGGCAGGGCTGTCGGCCGGTGTCTCGGCTGTCGTCGATCCCGACGTCGTCGTCGCCGGGCTGGCTGTCGCCGGGGTCATGCCGGTCTCGGTGGCAGGGGTTGGTCGAGCGGGCGCTGCGGGCTCGGCGTAGGCGGGGGGCGTCAGGTCGGCGCTCTCGACCTGGGGCAGCGCGGGGGTGTTCGAGAGTTCGTTGAGCGCGGGGGACACCGTCTGGTCGGGTGGCGCCAGGTTCGCCATCGGCAGTGGCAGCAGGCTGCCGCCCGAGTCGATCGGGAACATGGCGGCCTGCGAGGGGGTCACGGCCTGCCCGTCGAGGACGACCTGACCGAAGCTGCCCGTGACGCTGCCGCTGCTGATCATCGTGTAGCGCTCGCTCGTCGACGGCTGGAACCCGCCGAGCGTCGACACCGCCAGGGTGCCGTCGAGGCGTGCGGTGCCCGCGACCGCCAGCGTGTCGAATCCACCCGCCGACGGAGCGGCGATCTCGAGCGCCAGCGTGCTGGCCGGCGACATCGACAGGTTGCCGGTCACACCGATCGAGCCGGGAGAGAAACCGGGCGCCACGCGGGCCGCGTCCACCGCGAGGCTGCCAGCCAGGACGCCGGTGCCAACCAACGTGCCCCCCTGCAGTAGGGCCACGGCGCCCGCCGGCAGGGCCAAGGTGCCCGAACCTGCTGCGGCACTGCCCAACACCAGGGTGCCCGCGGATTGGGTATAGGTGCCGCGACCGAGCGACGTCGTGCCGTCGAGGACCTCGAAGCGGCCGCTGTTGTCCACCGGTCCGGTGCGGTTCTGCGCACGGGCCTGCACCGTGCCGGTGTTGACCAGGGCGTTGTCGGTGGTCGTGCCCGCCAGCAGCAGCCTGCCTTCGTTGCGCAGGGTGCCGGTGCCGTCCACCGTCTGCCCACCCAGATCCAGTGCCTGAGAGCTTGTCAGGCGCAGTTCGCCGTCGTTGCGCAGGCTGCGGACGCTCAAACCGGCCTGCTCGATCGCCAGCGTGCTGCCAGCGGCCAGGGACAGGGCATCCAAGGTCGCAGAGGACGACGCGCCGTCGAAGGTGACCACCCGCTGCGAGCCGCCGCCACCGGTGCCCGGGATCGAGACCGCCAGCACGTTGTCGCCATCCGGTATTGCATCCCAATTCGCAGGGTCGCTCCACAGGCCGCTGCCGCCGGTCCAGGTGGACAGCGGGCGGCGGGCGATGTCGAGCACGCCATCCAGCGTCGTGATGCTGTAGTTCGTCTGGGCCGGCGCCGTGACGACGTTGGCGTAGGTCCCGGCGTTGCGCCCGCTCGCGCCGGCGGCCGACACGCCCGACAGCACCTGCACGGTGTCGTCCCCGACCAAGCCCGAGACGCTGAAACCTGCCACCGACTGGGTCTGCCCGTTGTAGGCGGTGTCGAGGCTTTGGCCGGTGACCGTCAGCGGCGCCTTGGCGATGTTCAGCGCGCCGTCGACGAAGGTGAGGGCATAGTTCACATCCGAGCCGCTGGCGGTGTGGGCATAGCTGCCGGCGTTCGTGCCGCTGCCGCCCGAGGTGGTGACGCCGTCGAGCACCGCCTCGGTCTCCCCGGCCACCAGCCCCGTGGCGCTGAAGCCGGTTGCGGCCTGCGTGCGGCCGCTGTAGACGACATCGGCGCTGCGCGCGGTGACGGTGGCGGCGGCCTTGGCGATGTTGGCCAGTGCGGTGGGCTGGTCCGAGATTGCGTAGTTGACGCGGTCCGCGCCGCCGTAGGTGCTCGTGAGCGTGACGACCTTGTCCGCGCCAGCGTGGCGATCGGCGAAGGCCCCCGTGGCGGACAGTTGCAGATCGTCGCCAAGGACCAGACCCTGGAACTGTGCGCCGGACGTCGACACCACGGCCCGGACCGTGCCGTCGTAGGTCTTGTCTTCTGCGGTGACCCCCTCGACCGAAAGAGGGCGCGGCGTGATCGCGCCGATGTCGGCGCTGACGCTCTGCTGCGCCAGGCTGTAGCCGTAGACCGGCCGGCCGTCGGCGTCGGCCTGGAAGGTCAGGTCATCCACCACCACCCGCTTTCCGGTGCCGACGTTGCGGATCTGCTCGGCCGTGCCGGCGGTGGTGTAGGAGCCGGTCAGGCGCGTCACGGCGACACGGTCCCCCGGCAACACCCCGTCGACGGCCAAATCCGACCCGACCAGCGACACGGTGACGTTGCCGTCGTACACCTTCTCGACCCGATCGTCGTCGCCGCCGGTCAGCCGTACCGCCACCTGTGGCGCCAGCCGGTAGAGCAGGCCGTTGCCGGTGCCAAGCACCTTATGGTTCGGGGCTTGACGCTGGGCGCCATATTGCTTGAAGGCGGCCGGCAGCCCATCGAGAGCGTCTTCCCGCGGATCGGTCGAATACAGCAGCCAGCGCGCGTCGCCCGCCACCGACAGCGCCGCCGCGCCGGCCTGGTTCACGAAGGGCCCGTCGCCCGCGTCGAGCACCAGGCTGTCGCCCGAGATGGCCGACGCGCTGACCACACCCCCGCCCCGGATCGTCAGATCCGACGTCGCGCTGATCGTCACCGTGCCACCCTGCACGCCGCCGGCGGTCGTGTCGTTGCCCACCTGTATCGTCGCCGCCGACAGGTCGATGGCCTCCGTCGAGCGGATGACGGTGCCCCCGCCGATCGCCAGACCGATGCCTGCTGCCACGCGAACCAAGCCCGGTGCGGGCGTCGACGTGCCGGTGGCATAGCCGATGCGCGAGCCGCCGACCGTCGCCCCCAACGCCACCGATCCACCGGCCTCGATGTCCAGATCGCTGCGGTAGGTGGTGCCGCCGCGGCTACCGATCAGGGCGGCCGCCGCCGTTGTGCCGCCGCCGCCCATGGTCAGGTCGCCATCGACGCGCAGTTTCAGCGCATGGGTCGGGGCTCCGATGCCCCCTCCGAGCCGCGCTGCCGCCGCGGCTCCGCCCTGGAGGATGAGGTTCCCACCGATGGTCAACTGTTGATCCTGCGCGGCGATCACGGCGTACTGCGTGTCGCGCCCGGCGCCCCCGCCCAGGATGACGTCGCCTGTGACATTGATCACCTGGCGCACCTGCATCGTGTCGCCCTGGCCGTATGTCGTGATAAGGGCGTAGTTGTCCCGCCCCAGGCTCCCCCCGTTCAGTGTGAGTGCTGACGCGTCGATGCGCTGGTGACCGGCCGCCGCGTCTGACGTCATCTCCACGCCCGCGTAGTTGCCCTCGCCGTCGATCCCGCCACCGCTGCCGCCCTGGATCAGGATCGTCGGGGGGGCACCGCTGGTGCCGTCGACCTGGCGGCCACCGATGGTCTGGGTGTCGGCGTTGGCCCAGATGTAGGCGCGCGCGCGCGCGCCGGCAGAGCCGCCGGTCAGGGAGACCGTGCCCCCGTCGGTGAATTCGATCGTCTGCGATCGAGTCTGCGATCGACCCAGGGCGACGACCTGCGCGCGGCTGCCGTGGTTCTCGCCGAGCCCCGCGCCGTCACGGTCATAGGTCGAGGAGCCGCCGCGCAGGACCAGCGACCCGCCGCCCCGCAATTGCAGGGTCTGCCCCGTGTTCTCCACGGTGCCGGTGTGCGTGATCAGGGCGGCGTTGTCGGTGTCCGTGCCGCTGCCCCCGCCGGCCTGGAGCAGGATCCCGCCGGCGCCGGCCTGGATGCGCTGCTCGCCGTTGGCCCAGATCTCGGCGTAGTTTCCGGTGCCATACCCGCCGCCGGCGGCGCCGCCGAGGACCTGGATGCCATTGCGCGCCACGATGTCCTGGCTGCCCCGGCTCGAGATCGCCACCGCCTGCCCGCTGCCGGCATTGCCGGCGCTGAGCAGGATGTCGTGCGCCGAGATCGTCTGGCGGGCCTGCAGGTTCTGGTCGTTGCCGTACTTGCCGGCCATCAGGCCGGCGAAGCCGTCCACCGACCGGACGTTCAGTGCACCGGCGGCCTGGACCGTCATGTCGCCCAGGCTCTGGACCGGCGTCTCGATGCGGATATCGGCCGCGCCGGCCGACTCCCCGAGCGTGCGCAGCGTCAACGGCCCCTTGACATACAGCGCCCACGGGCTCAACGAGCCGCGTCGCTGGGTGATGTCGATGGCGGTGAACTGGTCGCCGACGGCACTGTCGGAGGCTCGGC
>Ga0172372_10004419_pt1 | contig 19986 bp, 14 predicted proteins | sample LakKiv5m_2_FD_114544 | JGI IMG/M metagenome (GOLD analysis project Ga0172372, IMG submission 114544) | Freshwater microbial communities from Kabuno Bay, South-Kivu, Congo - kab_092012_9.5m | ecosystem: Environmental > Aquatic > Freshwater > Lake | place: Democratic Republic of the Congo...
AATGACTTCTAAATGAAATTTTGAAGCAATTTCCATTAACCTATTCATATCGCCCATATTTCCTAAAACATGCACTGGCATAATTGCCTTAATTCGTTTGTTATTGGTTTTATGGTATGAATGTACCTCGCCATCCTTATCTTTTTTAATAACTACATTGTCATTTAAGTAGTTGTCTAGCAAATCCAAATCCATTTGCCAATTTTGAGGATCTACATCAATTAAAATTGGGGTAGCGCCAGTGTACTTAATGGCATTCAACGTAGCGATAAAAGTAATATTAGGAGCTAACACATAATCATCTCTTGTTATTCCAGCAAGAATTTGAGCAATGTGTAATCCAACTGTACCATTCATACACGCAATCCCATACTTGGCACCAACAAAAGATGCAATTTGTTCTTCAAATTGAGTAACATAAGAACCTGCTGAGGATATCCAGCCTGTATCCAAACACTCTTTTACATACTTCCATTCATTACCATTTAGGAGAGGAACTGATAAAGGAATCATATATTTGTTTTTATTATTCTTCCTGGGTTTCCAACTACTGTTGAATTACTAGGAACATCATTAATAATTACTGTACCTGCGCCAATAATCGCATCATCGCCTATTGTAAGTCCTTGCTTTATAACAGCATTGGCTCCAATAAAGCTTCTTTTTCCAACTTTTACATTTCCTGCCAAGACAGCTCCAGGAGCAACATGCACAAAATCATCAAGTTGACATTCATGCTCAATTGTAGCTGAAGTATTTACTATACAACCATGACCAATTGATACTTGTGCATTTACAATTGCTCCAGCTGATACAAGTACATTACTTGATAGTACTGATGTGGATGAAATAATAGAAGAAGGATGAATTAAAGATGAAAAATTATTATTCAAACTCAATTTTTCAAATATTTGTTGCCTTAAATAGTTATCTCCTATAGCAATGAATAAATTTGAATTGGATTTAATTATTTCGTTTTCAGAACCTAAATAGTTAATATTGTATGGATTCTCTAACTTTTCTTCAATGTCATAATAACCAACAACATCAAAACCAGATTGATTTGCGGTTTCAATACAAACATAAGAATGACCAGAATAACCAACTACAGCAATTCTCATTTTAATAATTTTTCTATTTCAAAAATATATTTCTTTGAAAGCAGTTCTCTATCAAAGTTTTTTCTTGAATAAATATATCCATTTTCACCTTCTTCTTTTAATCTTGTTGGATTTTTTAAATATTCTCTAATTATTTTATTAAACGACTCTGGATTCTCTGGAACAACAAAAGAGCCAGCTTTAGCATCTTCAACCAAAGCTCTGGAAACGCCGTCAATTGCCATCAATATTGGTTTTTTACAAGACATATAATCAAATGTTTTATTTGAATAGACTGTTTTGAAAGTCTCAACATTTTTTAATACTGAAGTACCCATATCTGAAGCTAAAATATATTTAAAAACTTCTATTTTAGGAACTGGGTCAATAAATTTAACATTGCTAACCTCCATTTCATTTGCTAATTTAATTAGTTTTTCTTTTTGCATTCCTTGTCCAATTAGTAAAAATAGAACATTGGTATCCTCTAATTTTTTTCCGGCTTCTAAAATTTGTTGTAAATGATTTGCTACACCATGTGCACCCACATACGTGATTACAAATTTATCTTCAATACCTAGTTTTTTTCTGAATTTATTCGCATCAAACTCATTTAATAATTTTTCTGATAAGCTAAAGTCTGCTGCATTGGGAATCATCAAAAGCTTTTCTTTAGAAACATTTTTTTGTGTGTTTAAAGTTTCATAAAATGCTGGTGTCAAAACATTTATTAGGCTTGCTTTTTTATAAATAAATTTTTCTATTGCATAAGCAAATTTAATTATTACTTTATTAGTTAGCACCCCTGTATCAATAGCAGACTCTGGCCATAAATCTCTTATTTCGAAAACAAAGGGCGCTCTCTTAAATTTTGAAATTAAATAACCACTTACTCCAACAAAAAGTGGAGGAGATGTAACAATCACAACATCAAATTTTCCTTTCACTTTAAATGTACCACCCCAAAACGAAGAAAACATAAATGAAAAATAACCCCATAACCTTCCTGCAAAACCCGTGTTATAAGATTCAGATACATGACATCTTAATACATTAATATTTCCTTGTTGTTTTTTTACAAAATATTTACCTTTGTATTCAGATAGTTTTTCTTTCCCATTATAGTGCATCATTCCAGCTAAAACAGTAATGTCATGGCCTAAAATTGACCATGCCTTTAATATTTCATTCCATCTTGAGCCTCCTGGATCATTTTCTTCTAGAAAATATTGGTGTAACACTAAAACTCTCATTTTTTTATAGTTATATAGGTTGTAATTGACTTATTAAATGGAAATGAAATGGCATCCTGAACTGATTTTTCACCATAATAACTTGAAATATAAGATTTTAATTTCGAAGGTGTGATTTCATTCTTATTTTCAGTTGCATGAAAATCAATTTTTGATATTTTTCCATGCCACAATTGTTTTTTTAAAAGATGATTGCAATTAGTAATCTCGTCAGAAACAATCCATTTTGGTTCGTTCTTTATTTTTTTTATTTTTCTTTTGTGGGTTATCTTTTTATTAATGTATTTAAACGCAGAAATTTCACCTTCAAATAAATATTCAGTTTCAGTTTCGAGATTTTTTTGATTGATTTTTTGTGTCCAATAATACCAAATAAATCTACTTCCCTTTAACATTTGTGATTTATCTTCTATTGTTACTGTATTGTGACCTTTAGTCCCCATAAAAAAATCAAGGTTTTCTCTCGAAGTATTGTATTTATAACTTCCAGAATCTCCAAGTATATTCATTCCTTTATACCATAAGTCTATGTGTAAATTGTCCGATTGCGCAGGTCTATCTTTATGATTTCCACATCGTATAAAAGTCAGATAATCGTTTTCTTTGATTAGATAAAACCCTCCTTTTGAATAGGATAAAATTCCATATGATGGTTGAACAGGAGCAAACTTTCTATTTGATTTATTTATACTATACCAAAAAAAATCTTCATTAATACTTTCTAAATCAGAAATTCTTTCTCCTGTCAATAAGTAATGTAGAGTGTTTAATTGTGGTCTGAAATCGCGATAATTTGTTTCTGAAAAAGGAAAAAACCATGCTCCATCATTCGAACCATATAACGGAAGAAAACCAGAATTTGCATCCATACAGTTCATCAAAAAACCTAAAGATTTGTAAGCTTTTAAATATGTTTTTTCACTAAATGGTTTATTATGTTTTTCAGTTAAAGATATACCTAGAGTTAATAATTGGATTACAACACGATGGTAATTCATACTAAATTGCAAATAAGTACCATCCTCATAGATTTGATAATCAACTTCTTTCTCTAACCATTTCCTACCTTTTTTTGACCATTTTTTTGTCTTGTTAATAAAAGGAAACAATAATTCCGAAAGGGTTAAAAAAAGTGTTTCAGTTATAGCGTGATTGTTTCGAACTGCAATTCTTGAAAAATTTATGTGTTTGTATACATGATCTAAAGACCAATAAACTAAGTTCTTAATTTTAAACCATCTAGCATCAGTTAGGTTCGGGCTGTTTTTGTAAAATTCAAGTAAAAAATAAAGATTAAAAATACGCAAGGAAATTTCTTGACTACATTTCCAGTTAGGTCCCTGATTAGTTGGGTTTGAATCAATCCAACTTTCTATTTCATCAAAAACAAATGCACTATGATCTTCTTTTAAATGAAAATCAGCTCTCATAATTGTTATTAGATAAGTAAATCTTGACTTTTCCCAAACAAATTTTATATCACCAGATTCTTGATTAAAATCATTTATAATAGACCAATGTTGTAAATTATACTTATATCCAGTCTCTGGATTTGTAATCCAATCATAATTTAATCCAATATTCATCCATTTATTATTAAAAAATTGAATATTTCCAGTTAAAATTTTCTCTTTTTTCACCTGTAAAGATTCTTTTTCATTTTTGTTTAAAATGAAATTATTTTCAATAACAAAATTTGAAGCAGATTCCCTCCAATCTTTTAAATTATAATCTATTTTTACTATTTTTTTTGTAGGATGTTTAATTTTTAGTAAACCTAGTTTTTTGTCTAATTCATGTAGAATTCGATACGTAACGTATCGAAAACCCATATTTTTTAATAGTTCAATTTTAAGTTTAACAGACCCTAACATAAAATAAATCAATTCAAATATACTGAATCTTATAAATTCTGAATTATTTTAACAATTCTTTCAGCCGTTTTTCCATCCCAAAGTTCTGGTATTGAACCTTTCTTCCAATTTCCTGAAAATAATTTTTCAAGTGCTGGTTTAATTGCTTTTGGATTAGTTCCAATTAATTCATTAGTACCTTCAGTTACTGTTTCTGGTCTTTCAGTATTATCTCTTAAGGTTAAACATGGTATACCTAGTACTGTAGTTTCTTCTGTAATACCACCTGAATCAGTTATTACAGCCTTTGCATTTTGTACCATATAATTGAATTCCAAATAACCCATAGGTTCTATAAAGTGTAATTGATCATTTGTTACACCAATTTGAGATAAAATTTTACGCGTTCGTGGATGAACAGGGAATAATATAGGTAAACCCTCAGAATTAGAAATTATTTCATGTAAAAGATTTTTCAGCTTAGTTTCATCATCTACATTAGCAGGTCTATGAAGAGTCAAAACAATATACGCATTTAATTCTAGCTTCTTCTCATCCCAAAATTCTGGTTTGATAAACCTATCTTTTTGTTTTAAAAGAGTATCAATCATTGTATTTCCAACAAAGAAAATTGAATTTTCTTTTACACCAGATTGAATTAAATTCGAGTTTGCAAGTTTTGAAGTAGTGAAAAAATAATTTGTGATAGCATCTGTTACTAGACGGTTAATTTCCTCTGGCATCGTCCAGTCATTCGATCGAATTCCTGCTTCAACATGGGCTACCTTAGTATGTAATTTTTGTGCAACAATTGCGCATGACATTGTTGAAGTTACATCTCCAACAACTAGAACCAAATCCGTAGGATTTTCTATAAGCTCTTTTTCAAATCGAATCATAATATTGGCTGTTTGTTCAGCTTGCGTTCCACCACCAGATTCTAAATTTGCATGTGGTTGTGGTATTTCTAATTGATCAAAAAAGTCACCTGACATTTTTTTGTCGTAATGTTGGCCCGTGTGGATTAATCGATAAGATAAGTTTTTTCCGTTATCAATTTCTTTTTGAATTGCATGAATAATTGGGGCTATTTTCATGAAATTTGGTCTAGCACCAGCGATTAGAGTTATTTTATTCATATAATTTGATTATTTTATACTTATCCATTTATTTTCTTTCAAACTTTCAATAGCTGCAAAAGAAGCTTTTGTTGTATTGATAATTTCATCAAAAGGAATCAAGGCTTTACCTCCAGTTTTTACTTGATTTATCAATTTTTCAAATTGATTTTTATGCCCCTTGTCTAATCTAGTTTTTAAGTTTGAAAAACCTTTAAAACCATAACCTTTTGTAGTAATAAAATTATCCATTACTAAAACTCTTTCTTGAGAGAAAACCTCTATCCTTTCTTTTGCATAGGATTTTGATCCATTTGAAAAATAGTTTATCACGCCAGTAGAACCATTCTCAAATTTTAGTAAAATTGATGCATTATCTGTGCTTTCAGAAGGATTACTACCCATAGCATTCATACAAACGGATACTATTTTGTGACCAGTAAGGTAAATCATTAAATCCATGTAATGGCAAGCTTCTCCAATGATTCTACCACCACCAATTTGCATGTCGTGTACCCAAACATTCGCAGGTATAAATCCAGCATTCATAGTAGCGGTAATATTCATTTGAGAATTACCTAAAAGATTTTTCATTTTTATAATATGAGGAGAAAATCTTCTATTAAATCCAACAGTTAAAGTAGTATTACTTTTGTTATAGGTTGCTATAATTTCATTTAATTCGCTTTCATTTAATGCTAAAGGTTTTTCAACGAAAACATTTTTATTAGCCTCTAGAGCTTCTATTACCATCGAAGTATGTTTGTTATGTCGGGTAGTAATCATAACTAAATCAACTTCTGAGTCTTTGAATACTTCTTTATAATCTGTAGTTGAAAATGAAAAATTATATTTTTTAGCTACAGAATTTCCCGAAACACCTCCTTGACTCGCAATAATTTTAAAGTTTGCATTTAACTTTTTCAATGCGGGCAACATAGTCATTTTGGTAAAATTACCAGCCCCAATAATTCCTAATACTCCTTTGCTTTGTCGGAAATCATTTGAAGCGATAGAAATCGTATTGTTTCTAGAAGAATTAATATCTGAAGAATAAGTTAATATCGAAGCTATACTTTTATTATTTCCTATTTCTCCATAAACTTTTAAATAATCTTCTAAAGGGATGTCTTCTGTAATTAATTCTTTAACATTAATTTTTCCAGAAGCGATTGCTTGTAAAATTGCTTCAAAATTTCTTTTCTCAGTCCAGCGAACATATGGAAGAGGGTAGTCGTTCCCTCTTGATTCATATTCCTCGTCATATCTTCCTGGTCCATAGGAACAAGAAACTTGAAAGGATAACTCTTTCTCATAAAAATCAGCTCGACTAATATTTAAACCTATAACACCAACGAGTACAATTCTTCCTCTTTTGCGAGACATTTGTGCAGCCTGTGCAATAATCTCATTGTTTTTAGCTGAAGCAGTTATTACGACACCATCACATCCTATTCCATTAGTTAATTCCAAAACTTCTTTAACACTATTACTTTCAATTGGATTTATGGTTTCAATACCCCATTTTCGTGCTAATTCAAGTTTAGTATTGTCTATATCAATTCCAATTACTCTACAACCATTTGCATGTAACATTTGAGCAGTCAATAAGCCAATTAGACCCAAACCAAATACAACAATAGTTTCACCAAAAGTTGGATTAATTAGTCGAATACCTTGTAAACCAATTGAACCAATCACAGTAAAAACAGCCTCTGAATCTTCAATATTATCTGGGATCTTTGCAACTAAGTTTTTTGGTATAGAAACGAATTCTGCATGCTGTCCATTAGATGCCACTCTATCTCCTACTTTAAATTCTGAAACACCAGCTCCAATGGCTATTACTCGTCCAACATTACAATAACCAAGAGGTAGCGGTTCTCCTAATTTGTTAAAGACAGCCTCTAATGTTGGTACTAATCCTTCAGTTTTAACTTTATCGAGTACTTGTTTAACTTTATCTGGTTGTTGGCGAGCTTTGGAAATTAAATTTGATTTTCCAAATTCTACTAACATTCTTTCCGTTCCGAGAGAAACTAAGCTTTTAGAAGTTTGAATTAAAACACTTCCTGGTTTAACTAAGGGAGTAGGAACTTCTTCAAGGATAGTTTCTCCAGATTTAAACGATTGTATAATTTGTTTCATTTTACTTATAATATTTTTTTGAGTTTATCAACAGCATTGGATACTGTAAAACTCTGTTTAACAGTTTCTACAGCATTAGAAGCAAGATTTTCTCTTAAAGTTTTATCCAACAAAAGCTTACAAATAGCATCTGCTAACATATTTTCATTTTTGGAATCAATAAGGATACCATTTACGTTGTTAATTAATATATCTTCAACTGCCCCTACGTTAGTTGCTATTACAGCAATTTCAGAAGACATCGCCTCCAAAAGAGCATTTGGAAAACCTTCAAAATGAGAAGGTAATACATAAATATATGCAGATTTAAAAGTTTCTATTTTAGTAGGATGATTTGCCCAACCTTTTAATTTAACTAAATTGGATAAATCATTTTTTTCGATAAAATCTTCGCAAAAACAATATAAAGAACCATTTCCATATATTTCACATTCAAAAATTAGATTTTTGTCTCTTACCATCTTCAATGAAACTAATAAATCCTTAATCCCTTTATATTCTTCAAGCCATCCAACATAAATTATTTTAGGAATTTCATTTTTACATTTTAACTTGGTTTCATTGAAATAATAGTTAAAATCAATCCAATTATTTATAATAATAAATTTATCTTCGTTTTTATTACTGATTTTCTGATAAAATTCTTTCCAAGTGTTTCCTTGACAAATTACAAAAGTAGCTTTATTAATCACGATAGGCATGTACCACTTCATGAATTTAGATTTTTCATAATCAATTAATGATAATCCTGATCTCGGAGCAAAAATGACTTTTTTTCCTGCTAAACTATAGATAATAGCCATTAATCCTTTTTCTATAAAACTTAATTTAGCACTAGAAAAAATTAAAATTGTATCTATTTTCTTAAAAAACAAATAAAATAAAATTCTCAACAATCTTCCGACTACTTTTGACAATCTTTTATATACAGGAGGTGCAGGTACTGTCTCTGCGGTAGTATCCAATTTTATAAAATCAAATAGATTTGTAAGATTGGATTCCATCAAAGAAGTGCATGCAAATAACTGACCTCCAGAACTACCGTCTTTAGTTTTTCTATTAAAAGCGCCTACGAATAGTATTTTCCTTTTTTGATTCAAATTCTATCGATTTTATCCTGTTTATTAATCCAAATAGCTAAAATAAGGGTTTTCCATAAAATATATCCATAATTTCCCTTATCAGATTTATGAAAGTTAAACATTTTAAGAAGTTCATCTCTGTCTAAAATTTCCATAACTTTAGTTGTAGAAATTTGATATACAAAATACTCTTCTAAATCATTTTTTAACCAATATGCATATGGAACACTAAATCCAGTCTTTTTACCATAAAGTATCTTATCTGGAACAGTACCCTCCAACGATTTTTTAAGTAAATATTTTGAAATACCATTTTTAACTTTAAGTTTAGCAGGAACACTTAACATAAATTCTGTTAAATCTTTGTCTATAAATGGAACTCTGACTTCTATCGAATTGGCCATAGTAGATTTATCTACCTTTTCGAAAAAAGTATCTTTCAAAATAATCTGGCTATCTGTATAAAATAAAGCTTGTGTTTTATCTATTTCCTTAGGTAAATCTTCATATACTTCTTTATATCTTGTAAATGGATCAATATCATTTAATTCTTCTCTCACTTTTTTATTAAAAATCCTTAAAGGATTTGTGAATTTAGATTCCATTGTTAATAATAAAGCATTCCTTAGGGCTGGAGATTTTTGATTGATTGCATTCACAAATCGTTGAAATCTTAGTATTTTTTGATTTTTTAAACCAGAAAATTCAATCAAACGAATTAAAGCATTATATTTTTTCCATTTATCAATCTCTTGAATTGTTGAATAACGACTATAACCGCCAAAAAATTCATCTCCCCCATCCCCTTGAAGAACAACTTTTATGTCATTTTTCAATTCTTTTGTTAAAAGATATAAAGGTATATCTGCAGCATCACCAAATGGCTCATCATGAGAATCTACTAACGACTCTATTGTACTTATTAAATTTTTTCCAGAAATATGAATTTCATGATGATTTGTCCCAAATTTTGATGCTACTTCAGCTGCCAATTCTAATTCATTTGGACCTTTAGCAAAATCAAAACCAACACTATATGTATTCAGTGTGCCTTTATAATGTTTAGATGCATATGCTGTTATAGCTGATGAATCAATTCCTCCACTTAGAAAAATCCCTACAGGTACATCACTTATTAAATGTCTTTGAATACTTTTATCAAATAAATCTTTAATTGTTTCTATTGCATCACTTTCCGATATGTTTTTTTCGGTAATCGAATTTATATTAAAATATTTTTGAAAATCTACTTGTTTATTTGAAATTTTCATAAACGAACCTGCTGAAAGTTCTTCAATTTCCTTATAAATTGTATTATTTCCAAGTGGGTTTCCAAACCAAACATATTCAACTAAAGCATTCTTATCCAGGGACAAATTAATTTCCGGGTATGCAATAATTGATTTCATTTCTGAAGCAAAAATGAATTTCTCTTGATCTTTTAAAAAATAAAGTGGTTTAATTCCAAACTGATCTCTTGCGATTACTACCTCATTCTTTTCAATATCATAAATGGCAAGTGCAAACATTCCATTTAATTTTGAAAAAACTGATGTGCCATATTCAATATACGCTTTTAAAACTACCTCTGTATCAGAATTTGTTTTAAAAACAACACCTTTTCTCAATAAATCTACCTTGATTTCCTGATAATTATAAATTTCGCCATTAAAAACTATTGTGAATTTATTATTATCATCTGACATAGGTTGATTTGCTTCTACAGACAAATCAATGATACTTAATCTTCTGTGTGCTAAACCAACATTATTATAAATTTCATAGTTACCATTATCAGGTCCTCTATGAATTATCATATTGTTTATTTTAATTAAATCTTCAGATTTAACTTGTTTGTTATCAAAAAGGAAAACTCCTGAAATTCCGCACATATTTTAAAAAAATTTTAGTACTTTTTATAAGAATTGCTATTTGTAGAATTTATTTATTTTTTAGTAATAATACTTTTCTTTCAACGAAAAACCACGAAAAAATACTTAGTATAGTTGTCAATACAATAACAATATAAAGAAATTTAATATTTCCAACATATCCTTCAGTAACCAAATAATTTATCACAAGCATATGGTAAATATACATACCATATGAAATATCATTCCCTTTTAAAATTTTACCAATTTTAGGTAAAGTATAAGCCAAAGAAATCGTTAAAATTGAAAGAAGAATATTGGAAATTAATTGAAAGTTCTGAGGGTAGTAATTAGGAAAATTATTTGTAAGAATACAAAAAAGTAAAAATATTATTAACCAATATAACGCTTTCCCTTCAACTATCATTTTTATTTTACTCCAAAACATATATAACATTGCACCAATTATAAATGAATATAAATAAGGTGCTAAACTAACTGTTGAAATTTTAACAAGAGTACTTTCACCATTGCCTAAAAAATTTGAAATATAAATATTGAATAAAATAGAAATAAGAAACAGAAAAATGAATTTATATATAAGTTTAATTCTTTTAAAAGAAAGAACAATTATTGGTAAAAAAATATAAAATTGAATTTCAACAGGTATAGTCCACAAACTCCCATTTGGAGTGCCAACTCCCCAATCTCTTAAAATATCTGGAGTCCAAAATTGAAAAAAAGAAATTTGTGTTACACTCCAAGTTATCAAATCCTTACTAAATAAAGAAGATATATTTATTACTCCAAAATAGAACAATAAAATTAAAGTAATAAAAAAACATAACCATAAAGCAGGAAAAAGACGTAAGAAACGATTATAAAAATATTTTTTTAGATTTTTATTCCTATCAAAAGAAGAAAATATTAAAAAGCCACTAACAGTAAAAAACATCAAAACTCCTGGAAAGAAATGTAAAATTTTAGACAACAAAAAATCATTACTAATTTTCAAATGTGTTAGACTATGTTCAAACAACACTTGAAATGCTGCAAATAAACGTATTAAGTCAAAATTATTTTCTCTTGAGATCATATAAAATGTTTTTGCATTTGAGTTAAAAAACAGATTTTTAAAATTTAAGATGATTATTCTATTTAGTTAAATAATATACTTTTAATTTTTTTACTAATTGGTACTTCAAAATATTTATTTATTAAATAAGAAATTAATATCATCAATAAAAAAACACTTAACAATAATATATTTTTATTTACTTTTTGATGAAAATAATTGAATAATATAAAACCAACGTATTGATGAATTAAATATAAAGGATATGTTATAACACCTAAATTTAAGAAGAAAGATTTATTCAAGATATTTAAATTGTGAGTACTTATTAAGTAAAATAATATATAAAAGATTGAAATAAAAATAGAAATTATAATGATTGAAAAATTCACCTGATAATGATCATTAAGAAAAGCTACATGTTTATTAATTGACAATAGAGATAAAATAAATGAAAATAAAATCGCAAAACTATATTTTTTGGAATTGCCGTATTTGAAAATTTTATAAAACATAACACCTGAAATAAAATAGGAACTATATTCGAAAAAAAACAAGTAATTAATAGCCTTAAAAAAAATATTACTCTGAAAATCAAGCACAAAATGCAAATAAGAGATTAACAACCAACCAATCATTATATAGTAAATATTCTTTTTAATCTTTGAATTTAACAATACTAAACTAATTATAATATAAAATTTAAGTTCTAAGAATAGTGACCAATAAACTCCATCAATATTTTCTATTTTAACAAAACCATTTAACATAGTTAAATTCGCTAAAAATTGAACGAGATTCACGTGGTATCTATCATTCCCTAGAAAAATAATTATAAATGATGTAATAAATAAACAAATCCAATAAGCAGGAAATAACCTTATAAATCTAGATTTAACAAAACTAATGAAATCAGATTTTTCGATTGAAAAGGCAATTACAAAACCACTGATTATAAAAAAAAGATCAACACCTAAATAACCATATTTAAATAAATTAGCTAAGAAACCAAATTTTAAATCAGATAAATTATCTGCCATATGACCTCTAAAAGTGTAATGATATAATACTACACTTATCGCGGCAATAAAACGTAATAAATCAATATGATACAACCTTTTTTTTTCCACTTTAAATTATTTTTTTAAAAGATTTAGATATAAATTTATTATTGAAGATTTATCAAAGTATTTTAGAGCAATTTGTCTATTTTTATTACCAATCTTAATGAGTTCTTCGCTACTAATATTCAATATCTTTTGTAAAGCATTTTTTATAGAATTAACATCTACCGCCTCACATATTAATTCATCTTGATGAGTCAAAAATTTGGAGATATCAGAAACATTTGAACAAACGATTGGCTTAGCACAAGCCATTGCCTCACAGACAACATTAGGTAACCCCTCATAAAAACTAAACAAACCTAAGGCATCTGCATTTTTTACTTTTGAAGAAATATCAGTTGTTGCGGGATGGAAACTAAAAATATCATTTAAATTATAATGATCTATTTTTAAAATCCCTTTTTCTAATGAGTCATCTCTCTCATCACCATACCATTGTATAAAAATTTTTTTCTTTTCTGCATCTGACAATAAATTTACAGCTTCAATCAAGTTATTTAAATTTTTTAATTTATGATGACTTGCAACAACGATTAAATTAAACTTATCATTTTTAATCGGAATGTTCATATCTAAATTGTTCCACTTTTTAAAATCAATAATGTTATAGACAACACTAGTACTTTTAAGTTTTAGAAATGGACTAACTTTTAAAATTAAATTCAAGTTTTCTTGTGAATTAGAAACAATATGATTTGAAAACAAATGGAACCATTTATAAAAAACCAATTTAATAGATTTCTTAATATCAGGATTTGCACTTCTTTCACCTATAATTAAATTCCAACTTTTAAAAGGTAAACTTGCAAATTCACATATAAAATTTGCTCCATCAAGAAATGATAAAACTGCATCCGGTTTATGATGCCTTATGAATTTTCTAATTTTAATTAATCTTTTTAAATAACTCGGTTCAATTATTGTATGAACGGGTATATTAAAATTATCAAGTTCATGAGTAAAGAAATTATAATCATGGTAAATTAAAAAAGAAACATCATGTCCAAGCTCTTTGAAACCAATACATAAATTTACCAATTGTCTTTGTGCGCCTCCTGAACCTAAACTATCTATTACTAATAAAATTCTCATATTAAAACTAAATAAATCAAACCATACTTTTTTCGATAATTTCTTCCCATTCACTACAAATTATAGATTTATCAAGAACTTTATGAATTTCGGATGCATTTATACCTAACTTATTTCTTTTATTGTCATCATTTACTAAAGATAGCATTGCTTTAGAAAGTTCTTCAATATTTCTATTTTCAACCAATAATCCGTTAAAATTATTTTGTATTAATTCACTAGGACCGTTAGGGCAATCAAAACTAACAACAGCACAACCAGTTGCCATAGCTTCACATAAAACATTTGGAAAACCTTCAGTTTTTGACGGTAAAACAAAAATTGAACATCGATTTAAATAATTAATTACATCTTTCTTTTTACCAAGAAACATTACTGAATTTGATATCCCTAAATTTGTAGCAAGAGTAATAAGTTGTTCTTTATTTACACCATCTCCAATTATTTGTAATTTCCAATCTTTTAAATTTAAATTAGCAAAACTTTTTAAAAGTAAATGATGACCTTTTTCATCAGATAATCGACCAATACTTAAAATAATTTTCTCCTTTTGTATCTCATTATTTCTTATAAAACTTTGATCAATAGGATTAAAAATTATATTTTTATTTTTAGGTAATTTAACTCCCAATTTAATAAAGGACTTTTCTACTTGAGCTGTTTGTAATATAATTTCAGATGCATATTTATATGTTTTTTTTCTCAAAAAACTATTTAACCTACCTGGATTATAATATAACGGTTCATATCTTTCTGAAATCAATACTGGTATTTTTAAAAATTTACCAATAATAACTGAAACAATATTTACAAATGTTGTAAACGAAATCAAACATTTAATATTGTGATTTTTACAAATTTTTTTATATAAAAAAAATGCCTTAAAATGTTTTTTGATTAAATCAAATTTTCCACTCTGTTTTTCATCGAATAAATAATGAATTTTAACATTATTATTTAATGGATAGAACGATGGAGTTTCGCTATATATAAATAAATGAACATCAAATTTTTCAGAAAAAAAATTGACTAGAATAGAAATAACTCTCTCAGCACCGCCATTTCTCATTGAAGAAATAGCAAATCCAATACTTATCTTATTATTAACCAAAACAAATCTTTTTATTATTAAAATATTTTTTATTTAAATAAACTATTTTAATAAATACTAAAAATAATAGTAAACGTTCAGAATATAAGACATCATGAGATGATAACATATAAATTGAAATACTAAATAAAACTGCTAAAACTAAAAACTTATTATAATCAAGTTGATTTTGTACAACTTGATTATAAACAAACCGAATGAAAATAAATAAATAAATAATAAAAACTAAAATCCCAGTCTCTCCCATAACTTGTAAATAAGAGTTATGTATACCTACACCACTGTCTAAATCAACAGAAAAAGATCCTAAACCTGAACCTATTAAAGGATTTTGATTAATTTTTTCCCATCCTTTCAATGCAAGTTTATCTCTAAATGAATAATCAACATTTTCCTGTTTATTTGTGTTAGCGAAATCAATAATATTAATAAAATTATCAATTTTTTCTTGCTGAATTTTTGGTATATCATTTGAAATATAATATTCATCAACAAAGTCTTTTAATAAAGGAATTATAAAAATTTGTACTAAAATAAAAATTAGAACAAGCTTACAAAATAGATAAAATTTACTTCGACTTTTGAAAATAAAAAATAGGAAAATAACAACTAAAGCATTTAAAAACCCTGTGTTTGAAAAGGTTAAATACAAAGAATAAAAAATTACTAAAAGAATTAATAACAATCCTAATTTGTAATATTTTTTTGTTACATTATGAAAATAGTATAGAATAAAAATTAGTCCAAATACACAAAATTGAGCTGCAATATTAGCATTTCCGAAAACCCCTGAAGCACGACCAATATCATCGTTCAATAATTCAGTATAAAGTAAATAAGATATTTCAATGTTTAAATATTTTAAAATTGGAATTGAAAAAATAGAGATAATAATAATAATCGCCAGCCATTTAATATAGTTTTGCATTTGATTATGAACTAATATAAATGAAAACAACCATGAAAAAACGCCAACCATTAAAACCGATTTCAAAACAATTGGGAGATAAATATCTAAATATTTAAAATTATCAGAAATTAATCCTGAAATAAAAGATAATAGATAAAGTATATAGAAAAACAGTATAAATTTTGATAATTTACCAAAGATAAATTTAACATCCTGTAATGGTTTATATATTGAAATTAAAAATGATATCAAAATACTAACTATACTTGAATAATATAATAAAGCTGAAAAGGAAGAATTACCCAATATTAAATCAAAAGAAATATTTAAATTTAATATTGTTATAATAATGTAAATTGTAAAAAAGATATTTACTAGAAATACTCTATTCATACATTTATTTTTTTTAATTCTTTCATACTTAAATAAAAATTTAAGCCCATATTGAATAATACTGAAATTAACATTGACCAAGCAATACCATATATTCCATAATATTTTGACATAAATTCATTAGAAATATAAATAACAATCAAAGATGCTATTGACGCATACAATGTCGATTTGTTTTTATTCATAGAAGTCAACAATCTAACTGAAACTATTGAAATTAGATAGAAAGGTACCTGTATAAAATAAATAATTTGAAGATTACTAATAATTTGTATTTCAGAAAATTTAATATTACCTCTATGAAATAATAACTCAATTATTGGATGTGAAAATAAAATTAGAATAAACACTAACAGAGTTGCTGAAATAAATAATTGAATTGATATTTTAGTAAAACTCTTTGTTTTATAACCACTTTCACTATCATAAAGTTTTCTTGAAAAATAAGGTAAGATAGTGATACCTATAGACATCGTAACAACAACATTTATAAACAAAGGAATTTTTTGAGCATAATTTATCATAGACAAACTACCTTCACCAACTTTAGTTGCATAAATTTGATTTACAATCATAACACATGCGGCAAAAAGACTTGCATTAATTTTATATATAGACTGAATCATTAGATCTTTTACTGATTTTGTAAATTGAAATTGAAATTGAAAAGGAATTTTGGAACTATTTAAACTTAAAACCATAACTATCATTTCAATAAAATAACCGATTGTAAATCCAATCGATAGAGCAAAAACACCTAATTTTTCAACATAAAACAAACAAATAATTGTAGTCAGAATTGTTATAACTGGAGTAGATGAAGTCAGCGTATATTTATTTTTTGAATTGTAAATAGCACCAATAAATGAAGAGATTGAAGAAAAGATTACTGTAGGAATTAAAAAATAAAAATGAGTTTTGGCTAACATCATTGCTTCATAGGAGGTCTTAGACCCCGAAAATAACATCAATATGTTGTTGTAAAATATTAATGAAATAAAAGTAAGAAGTAAACCAAATAACAAACTAATTACCAAACATGTAAACGTGAAAGATCCTAAATCTTTATTATTTTCTTTTGCTTCTCTTAAATAGTTTGGGACTACTATACTATTTATTGAATAAATAAAAACACCTAAAATAAATTGTGGTATAATTAATCCGATAAAAAAAGAATCTAATATTTTATCAAAGACGAAAAATTTTGTTATAAAAATATCTTTAAAAAAAGTAATTATCTTAACTAGAATGGATATTAAAGACACTTTAATAGTATTAACTAGAAATGAATTATTCCTAATTTGATTAAATTTTTCTATTAAAACGTTTTTAAGTTTAAAAATCACGTATTAGTTTTATTTTTTTTATAAAAGCCAAATTCTTGATACCATTTACTTAACACATACACTCTCCAAATAAAAGTTGAGTAATCTGTTTTATTATCCATGTGTGACTTATATATTCGCTTAAACTTTTTAACATTTAAATTTGGCACAAGATCAAGAAAATCATCTTGTAAGTTATCTTCAAATTCAAATTTTAAATCTTTTCTTATCCATTGCCCCATTGGAACACCAAATCCTTTTTTAGGTTGATCAAAAATTTCTTCAGGAATATATTCTTTCAAAATATCTCTTAAAATTCGTTTTCTTTTCCCTGGAATAAACCTAAATGAAATAGGTAATGTTCTGGCGAATTCTAAAATTCTATAATCTAAAAATGGACTTCTAACTTCTACTGAAGAAGACATACTTGCCCTATCAACTTTAACATTACTGTCATTTTCAAGCCATAATTTTATATTTAAATCCGCTGCTTTTTGAAGAGGTTCTTTTGAAAGTGTTTTAAAAATATCAAAGTTAGAAATCCAATGTAAATTTCTCTTTTTTAACAATGAGGTGTGACCAACGAATATGTTTCTAATATAATCGTTAATAGATTTAATTTTGAAAAATTTATTGTAATATTCAGTTCTTTCACCAATAATATTAAAAACAAAAAAAAATGAAATAAATAACCTTATAATATACGGTATTTTTTCAAAACGCAAAAATTTTACTACACCTTCAAAATGGTTATATCCTAGAAAACTTTCATCCCCTCCGTCACCAGACAAAGCCATAGTAACATGTTTTTTTGTGACTTTATTTAGTAAAAGTGATGGTAATGCCGAACTATCTGCAAATGGTTCATCGTACGCTTCAATAAATTTAGGAATCATTTCTAATATCTCATTCACACTACAGATAGTTTCTATGTGATTTGATCCCATTATATCAGCATATTTTGCTGCTATTTTACTTTCATCATACTCTTTTACATCAAAACCAATAGAAAAAGTATTAATTGGAGTTTCAGAAATTTTTGATGCAATACTAGAAATTAATGCAGAGTCTATTCCTCCCGAAAGAAAAGATCCAAAAGGAACATCAGATTGTAATCTAATTTTTACAGCATCCTTAATTAATAAATGTAATTTTTCTTTTGCTTCTTCGTATGTGAATTTTGATTCTTCAACCTTTTTAAGATTCCAATATTCTTTTATTGAAAGACTTTTAGTTTCTAAATCAATAATTAAATTATTTCCAGGTGAAAGCTTATATACTTTATTGAAAATTGTATGAGGACTTGGAATATAAGAACAATCTAAAAACATAGAGATTGCACTTTCATTTATATTTTTATTATTACTGATTGGTCTTAATTGACTACAAATCTCAAATATACCATCCTCCCAAAAATAATAAAATGGTTTTACGCCTAAACGATCTCTAGAACAAAACAATATATTTTCAATAGAATCATAGATTGAAAAAGCAAACATACCGTTTAATTTAGGAACAATTTTATCCCCCCATTCATTATATCCTTTAAGAATAACTTCGGTATCTCCAGTGGTATTAAAACTATAACCTAGATCAATTAATTCATTTTTAATTTCTAAAAAATTATAAATCTCACCGTTGAAAACAATGGTAAGATGTTCATATTGCATTGGTTGATTGGATCTATTATCTAAATCAAGAATTGACAATCTAAGATGTCCAAATATTAAATTATTATGTTTTAAAACTCCAAGATAATCTGGACCTCTAAAATTAATTGACTTTAATTTTTCTCTTACATTTTCCTCTGTAAAAGGAAGATTAGACAAATAAATCCCACACATTTCTTTAACCAGCTTTTGTACGAATGATTTTTATTTATTAAAATATTAAAAATTCAATAATTCAATAAATAGATATAATCTATTAATTAAAACAATTAATAAAAGTTAATTTTTCAAATTATCCCAATACCAATTTACAGCTTCCTTCAATCCTTCTTTGATATTGAATTTAGGTGAATACCCTAACATTTGCTTTGCTTTTTCAATACTAGCTAAAGAATGAGGAATATCACCTTGTCTATTTGGACCATGTATGATTTCAACATCTTTAATTTTTGAATCAAATTCACCTAAAAATTCTTTCAAATAATTTATAAGTTCATTTAAAGTCGTACGATCTCCGTATGCCGTATTATATACAGTATTGTTTGCATCAGAATTAGAATTCAACATCGCTAATTCATTCATTTGAATCACATTATCGATATATGTGAAATCTCTAGAAAAATTTCCATCACCATTAATTACTGGACTTTCATATTTCATAAATTGCATTACAAACTTTGGAATAACAGCAGCATAGGCACCATTAGGATCTTGTCTTCTACCGAAAACATTAAAATAGCGTAACCCAATCGTTTTTAATCCATATGTTTTTGAAAAAATATCTGCATACAATTCGTTAACATACTTAGTAATAGCATAAGGTGAAAGCGGTTTTCCGATTATATCTTCAACTTTTGG
>Ga0172372_10004420_pt1 | contig 19981 bp, 20 predicted proteins | sample LakKiv5m_2_FD_114544 | JGI IMG/M metagenome (GOLD analysis project Ga0172372, IMG submission 114544) | Freshwater microbial communities from Kabuno Bay, South-Kivu, Congo - kab_092012_9.5m | ecosystem: Environmental > Aquatic > Freshwater > Lake | place: Democratic Republic of the Congo...
CCAGGCCGCAAAAAGCGCCTCGTCATGGGTCCAGGCGATCGCATCGTATTCGGGGCGGAATGCACGCTCCACCACGCGCGGGTGGTGCCACAGAATCTGAAAGTAGAAATCGCGCCAGATCAGTTCGGACAGCCAGGTTTCGGCGCCGGCCCGAGCGGCAGCGTCGTTTTCGATGGCATGGCGGGCGAGGCGCGCCGCGTGGCGCACCGACAGCGTGCCAAATCGCATGTGAACCGACAGATACGAGGGACCCTTCAAACCGGGAAAGTCGCGCGCCTCGCCGTACCGGCCGATACGGCCGCCAAAATCTGCCAGCAATTTCTCGGCGCCTGTACTGCCAGGGGTGATGCCCGCCTCGGAGAGCTGAACGGGGGCAAAGCCCAGCGTCTCGATTGTGGGTACGCCTGTCTGGCGCCATCCGTCGGGCTGTTCAGTGTTCGATTGCGGGGCAGGCAGCCGCCCGGCAATCGCCGCATCATGTGGGGCCAGGGCGCCCGGGGCTGCTTCCAGCGCGCGAAGCCAGGCGCGCTTGTAGGGCGAGAACACCGAGAAGGGGCGACTATCCAGCGTCAACACCTCACTCCGGTCGAAGATGGCGTGGTCTTTACAGGTAATGAGTTCGCGGCCCGACGCAGCGAGCCGTGCGGCCACCTCGCGATCACGCTCGATCGCTGCAGGTTCGTAATCCTGGGCGGCCACGACCACGCGCGCGCCCAGCCTTTCGGCGAGGGCAGGAATGGCCTCGGCTGGCGTGCCGTGGGCCACCCATAGTGCGCCACCCAACTGCCGAAGCCGGGCCTCCACGTCGACCAGCGATTCGCGAATGAACGCCACCCGCCGGTCGGTACGGGGCAGCGGATCGAGAATGCTGCGGTCAAAGACAAAGCAGAGGGCGACCCGGTCGGCGTGCCTGAGCGCGGTGGCGAGCGCCGCATGGTCATCGAGGCGCAGATCGCGCCGCAGCCAGACCAGTGCGAGACCGGCATCAGAGGAAGATGGGGCGGGAGAGTGGTCGGTCATTAGGGTCTCGGTTTCAGGCCGCGGTCGGCGATCATATAATCTGACGATGATGACCGAATCAGCGAGCGACCTCAGCAATCACTTTCTCATCGCCATGCCCAGCCTGGAAGACCCGAATTTTGGGGGTAGTCTGGTGTTCGTTGCCGAACACAACGAGCAGGGTGCGCTGGGTCTGGTGATCAATCGCCCCATGGAAATTGATCTGGCGACCCTGTTTCGCCGGATTGATCTCGAGCTCAACCCTTCCGGCCTCGCACTGTCCGCAGTGATGCAGGGTGGGCCGGTCCAGACCGATCGCGGTTTTGTGCTCCATCAGCCGGTGGGTGAGTGGGGTTCCACGGTCGTCGTCAGTGACGAGATTGGCCTCACGTCCTCAAGAGACGTGCTGGAGGCGGTGGCAGCTGGCAGGGGGCCGGAGCGCATCCTGGTCATGCTGGGTTACGCGGGTTGGGGGCCGGGGCAGCTCGAAGATGAGATCTCGCGCAACGCCTGGCTTACCGTCGAAGCGGACGCCTCAGTCATTTTCAATACGCCTGCCGACGAGCGGCTGGCGCGGGCGTTTGCGCTGCTTGGCATCAATCCGGCCTTCCTCGCGTCGGCGGCTGGGCATGCCTGAGCAGGATGAAACGCTTGTTGGTTTCGATTTTGGATCGGCACGCATTGGCGCGGCTGTGGGCAATACGCTGACGGCGAGCGCGCGGCCGCTCGCGCAAATCGATAACCGGGTGTCAGCGCGCGGTTTTGAGGCGATTGGACGGCTGCTGGCCGAGTGGCAGCCTCAGCGTCTGATCGTGGGGCGCCCGCTTCATCCTGACGGTACGCCTCACGAGATGACTGCGCGGTGCGAGCGCTTTGCGCGGCAGCTGCACGGCCGGTTCGGTTTGCCGGTCAATCTGGTCGATGAACGCTACAGCACGGTGGAAGCCGAAGCAGGCGGAGAGGGCGGTCGCAACATCGATGCCCAGGCTGCGGCCATCATCCTGCGACAATATCTTCAGAACCGATGACTACGCTCGACGTCGAAAGCGCCTACGCGCACCTGAGAGATTCGATCGCCGCCGTCCTGCCCGAGGCGCGCGACTCGCTATCCGTGGTGGGAGTGCATAGCGGTGGGGTGTGGGTGGCCGAGCGCCTGCGTCGTGATCTGCAACTGTCGGGTCCTGGCGGGGCGCTGTCGAGCGCCTTTCATCGTGATGACTACGGCCGCCGCGGTCTGCCCGCTGATCTCAAGTCCACCCGCCTCGCTTTCGAAGTGGAGGGGGCGGACATTCTGCTGGTCGACGATATTCTGTTTACCGGGCGTACGGTGCGAGCGGCCTTGAATGAAATTTTCGACTATGGTCGACCGGCGCGTGTGCGGCTGGCAGTGCTCATTGACCGCGGGGGGCGCGAGTTGCCGGTGACGGCTGATTTCTGTGGTGTTCGGCATGCGCTGCCTGCCGATCGGAATTTTGTGCTGAGCCGCGATGACGCGGGTCGGTTTTCTCTTGTGATCGAGTAACGGTCGGCTCATAGCAATGCCCTCTCGTCATCCGCAGCTGAACACCCACGGCGAACTCAAGCATCTGCTCACGATCGAGGGCCTGTCCCGTGATCTGATTCATCACATTCTGGATACCGCGGCCGGTTTTCTGGGGGTGTCCGACCGCGAGGTGAAAAAAGTTCCGCTGCTTCGCGGGGTATCGGTTTTCAATCTGTTCTTTGAAAACTCCACGCGAACGCGCACGACCTTCGAAATTGCGGCCAAACGCCTGTCGGCCGATGTCGTGAACCTCAACATCAACACCTCGTCCACGGCCAAGGGCGAGTCACTGCTCGATACCATCGACAATCTGGTTGCCATGCACGCCGACATGTTTGTGGTGCGGCATGCGCAAAGCGGTGCGCCATTTCTGATCGCCGAGCATGTTGATCGCACTCGAGGCAATGTTCATGTGATCAACGCCGGTGATGGCCGGCATGCGCACCCCACGCAGGGGCTGCTTGATGTCTACACCATCCGGCACTTCAAGAAAGACTTCACCAATCTGCGGGTGGCCATCGTGGGTGATGTGCTGCACTCGAGGGTGGCGCGCTCTGATATTCACGCGCTCACCACGCTGGGTGTGCCCGAGGTGCGCGTGATCGGTCCCCGCACGCTGATTCCGGGTGGCCTCGAGCAGTTGGGTGTGCATGTCTTCCATGACATGCGCGAGGGGCTGCGCGGGGTGGATGTGGTCATCATGCTGAGGCTGCAAAGTGAGCGCATGCGGGGCGCATTGCTGCCGTCAGCGCAGGAATATTTCAAGCACTACGGTCTGACTGAAGACAAGCTCGCCCTCGCCAATACCGATTGCATTGTGATGCACCCCGGACCGATGAACCGGGGCGTGGAAATCGACTCTGCCGTGGCGGATGGCCCGCAGGCTGTCATTCTTGATCAGGTGACCTTCGGTATCGCGGTACGGATGGCGGTCATGAGCCTTCTTGCAAAGTCCTGATGATGAGTACGCCCCCCCGAATCTCGATTGTGAACGCGCGCGTGGTGGCGCCTGGCGGTGAGGCCACGAGCGCGTCCACCGGCGATGTTCATGTTGCTGACGGCAGGCTGGTGGCCCTGGGCGCAGCGCCCTCCGGGTTCGTCGCCGATCGGGTGATCGATGGCACGGGGTGCCTTCTCATGCCTGGGGTGGTCGATCTGGCGGCGCGTCTGCGCGAGCCGGGGTTCGAATACAAGGCAACGCTCGAATCGGAGATGCAGGCGGCCCTCGCGGGTGGGGTGACTGCGCTCGCCTGTCCGCCCGACACCGACCCGGTGCTCGATGAACCGGGTCTGGTCGAAATGCTCAAGCACCGTGCGCGGGGAATTGATGGGCCACACCTCTATCCGGTGGGGGCCCTCACCGTTGGGCTGAAGGGCGAAACCATCACCGAGATGGCCGAACTCGTTGAGGCGGGTTGCGTCGGCTTTTCGCATGCCCTGGCGCCCATTTCTGATACCCAGGTCCTGATGCGGGCCATGCAGTATGCGAGCACCTTTGGCTACAGCGTCTGGCTTCATCCCCAAGACCCGCAGCTCGCGCGCGGCGGCGTGGCGCACGCCGGCCCCTACGCCAGTCGCCTGGGCCTGTCGGGTGTGCCAGTCATTGCCGAGACCGTGGCGCTGCACACCATCTTCGAGCTCATGCGGGTTACCGGTTGTCGAGTCCACCTGTGCCGCCTGTCCTCGGCCGCAGGGCTGGAGCTGGTGCGGCGCGCGCGCGCCGAGGGCTTGCCGGTCACGGCCGACGTGGCGATTCACCATGTTCATCTGATTGATCTGGACATCGGATTTTTTGACAGCAATTGCCGGGTCGACCCGCCGTTCCGATCGCAGCGCGACCGCGATGCCATTCGTGCGGCGCTCGCCGATGGCACGATCGACGCCATCTGCTCCGATCACACGCCGGTCGACGACGATGCGAAGCAGCTTCCGTTTGGTGAGGCCGAGCCCGGGGTGACCGGGCTCGAGCTGCTGCTTCCGCTTGCGCTCAAGTGGGCGGCCGAAGACGGCCTGCCAGTCGAACGGGCGCTCGCCAAGCTCACCACCGGGCCCGCGGGCATTCTGGGGCAACCGGGAGGCCGACTGGTGGTGGGCGAGCCTGCCGATCTGTGCCTGGTCGATCCTGGCGAGCACTGGGTGGTGTCGCGCGGCTCGCTTTTGAGTCAGGGCTCGCACACGCCGTTTCTGGGCCGCGAGCTGCAGGGTCGGGTGAGGGCCACGCTGGTGGCAGGGCGGGTCGTGTTTGAGCGCACAACGGGGGCTTCCCGCGCCTGAAGCAAGAGTGTATGATGCGATCGCATCACGATGCGATGATGCTTTTTCGCTATGCGAACCACTCTCGATCTCGACTCCGACGTTCTGGCAGCTGTGAAAGAGCTTGCCGCTCAGCGCAAGGTCTCCGCAGGAGCGGTCGTTTCCGATCTGGTTCGGAAAGCGCTGGCAGGTCCGGTTTATGTCGTCGAAGACAGCGCGCCGCAGGTCGGAGGTTTTCATCCGTTTGCTTCGCGCGGCGCGGTGGTGAGTGACTCCACGGTCAATCTGCTGCGTGATCAGGAAGGCGTCTGATGCGGGCGTTGCTCGATGTCAACGTCCTCATCGCCCTGCTGGATTCCGACCACATCCACCACCGGCTCGCCACGCGCTGGATGGCCTCGGCGCAGTTCGGCGGCTGGGCCTCATGCCCCATCACCCAAAATGGCTGCATTCGCATCATGTCGCAGCCCGCATATCCGGGGGCTTTGCCGCTACGCAGCGTGGTTGACCGCCTGGGCATGGCCACCCGGCATTCCAGTCATCAGTTCTGGGCCGACAGCCTCGCCCTGGTCGGTCATCCGGGCATTTCCTGGGATCACCTGTCAGGTCACCGTCAACTTACCGATGCCTACCTGCTTGCACTGGCGGTGAGTCAGGGCGGGCGCTTCGTCACCATCGACTCGCGGGTAGCGCTGCGGTCGGTGCCCGAAGCGAAACCCGAACAACTGGTGGTACTGGCAGCCCTACCCCAGGTCGGGCGAACGGCCTGACCCCGTCTGAGCGGCTTGCGAACGCGCTGCACTCAGCGCGGTGCGCAGCGTATCGGGAACCGCATCATCCATGGGAAGCGCAAGCTGCTCGGCGATTGCCGCGCGCGCGCTTCGTGCAGCCAGTTGCCGCGTTGCAGGTTCATGCAGCGCGGGCAGCGGGTTGAGCGCAGCGATGAACCCTGGCGCACCCAGCACCCGCTTCATCGACTCGCCGAAACTCATGTTGCCGGTGAAGTCGATGGCTGGGCTGTAGCGACCCTGCAGGTCGGTGTAGCGCACGCCTACCGGAATGATGGGCGCCTTCGCGCGAAGGGCGGGCTCGAGCAGATTGCCGTGGAACTGCAGCAGGCGCAGCCCATCGCTGGTGGTGCCCTCCGGGAAGACCGCCACGCGACGACCCGCAGCGAGCATGCTCTCGATGCGTTCATTGAGTTGATGGACTGCGTGGCGCTTGCCCCGTTCGATGAAGAGGGTGCCGGCCCCGATCACCAGTCGGCCCACCACCGGCCATGATGCGATCTCGATCTTCGCGACGAAGTGCGCAGAGGTGGTGGCCAGCATCAGAAAGATGTCGATCCAGCTGATGTGGTTGGCAACGATTAGCGCAGGCCCATGCAGCGAGGCAAGCGATTGCGCTGCGGGAGCAGGCTTCTCGATCAGCCTGATGCCGCAGGCCCTGAGCAGCCAGCGCGACCAGCGCGCGATGATCCGGTCGCGACGGGCGCAGCTCACGCGCGGGAAGACGACCGCAATCGTGAGGAGTCCGCCGAGAAGAAGCGCCATGGCAAGCGGTGCGCGCCGAGCAATGCGAAACGCGGCAGCAATCACAGCCACCTCCCACGCGGTGGCGTCTTGCGGGCGCTCCTGCTGCGACTGCGGTCAGACACCATCGGCTCCGCAGTCCGGGCACTGCACCTGAATGACTTTTCGATCCGCCAGCCGGATGGCGCTCAGCTGGCGGCCCCAGACGCATCCCGTGTCAATCGCCACCAGGTCAGGGCGATTGATGAGGCCAAGTGCCGACCAGTGCCCGAACACCACCGGGGTGCCTGCGGTCATGCGTCCGGGTACATCAAACCAGGGCATGAATCCGGGCGGTGTAGCGCCTATGCCTTCCTTGGTGGTGAATTCCATTCGACCCGTGGCATCGACAAAGCGCATTCGGGTGAGCGCATTGATGACGATGCGAAGCCGCTCAGGGCCCCGCAGCGCATCGTCCCATTTCGAAGGCTCGTTGCCATACATCTGCGGCAGGAACGAGGCCCAGTCAGGCCCTGCGAGCGCCTGTTGAACTTCGCGGGCGAGCGAAAGCGTCTGGGCTACCGACCACTGCGGCAGGACGCCTGCATGAACCATCAGCCAACCGTGATCGAAGTGAGCAAGCGGGCGGGTGCGGATCCAGTCGAGCAGTTGCGCGCGATCGGGCGCGGCGAGAATGTCGTCATAGGTGTCGGTTCGGTGGGGCTTACGCAGGCCTGTCGCGATCGAAAGCAGATGGAGGTCATGATTGCCGAGCACGGTGGTGACGCGTTTGCCCTGTGCGATCACCCAGCGAAGCGTGTCAAGCGAGCGCGGGCCGCGATTGATCAGGTCGCCGGTGAGCCAGAGCGGTGCATCGGGCGGAAGTTGATCGACCAGGGAAATGAGCGGGTCGAGACAGCCCTGCAGGTCGCCGATGATCCAGGGTGAATGCATGAAGGATGTCAGGTCAGCCGCGCACCCGGTCACCGTGGCCGGATCCGGTCAGGGTCTTCACGATATAGCCAAGGTAGGCCGCCATCCCAAGATTCGAGAGCATTCGCGCATCGGTGTCGGCGAGCAGCGCGGGGGTGGACATGTCGATGCCTTGAACCTGGGCAAGGCCGGTGATCCCAGGCCGGGCCGCAAAGACGCCGCGTACGGCTCGGGCCTCAAGCAGTTCCTCCTGATTGAACAGACAGGGGCGCGGGCCCACCATGCTCATCTCACCCTTCAGCACATTCCAGAGCTGCGGCAGTTCGTCGAGCTTGGTTCGGCGCATCATGGCGCCCAGCGGCGTGACGACCGCCGGGTTGACGAGATGCGTAGCCACGGATTCGGTTCCCTGCCGCATGGTGCGAAACTTGATGAGCGTAAAGGGTCGCTGGTGCCGTCCTACACGGACCTGGGTAAAAAGCGGCGACCCGGTGTCGAAGTAGCCCAGCACCAGGATGATCAGCATGACCGGTGCGGTGACGATCAGTCCGATCGCTGCAAGCACGATGTCGAGTAAGCGCAGCATCATTCCTGCCTGAGGCGGTGCCGGGAGTGCGAAGTGTATATTCTTCGGTCGGGCGGCGTTTTCAGGGAACCATTCACCGATGCCGGTGGCTTCAGCTTTTAATCGGGTAATCACGCAACTGGTGGGCTTGAGCCGCCCTGCCAAGCAGCGGGCCATGGTGGGCGTAGACCTCTGTCTTCTGCTGGCCGCCGCGGCTGCCGCGTACTGGCTGCGCATGGGTGAGACCTTCCTCCCCAGCGTTGAGCAGTGGCTGCTTATTCTGGCCGCGCCGCTCATTGCAATCCCTGTGTTTCTGCGCTTTGGCCTGTACCGCTCCATCATCCGGTTCGTGGGTGAACACGCGCTCTGGGCCATTACCAAAGGGATGACTCTGGCCGCTGTGTTGTGGGCGGGGCTCGCGTTCCTTACCCAGATGACCGGAATCGAGGGTCTGCCGCGCACCGTGCCCATGCTCTACTGGCTGGTTGGAACGGGGTTTGTGGTGGCCTCGCGCTTCATTGCCCGCACCCTTCTCTGGATGCCGCTTCACCGGCGCTTTGCGGGCCGACAGGCGCTGATTTACGGCGCGGGCAGTGCCGGTCGCCAGCTTGCGGCTTCGCTTCGCCGGGGGCGCGATCTGTTTCCTGCGGGCTATCTTGATGATGACCCAGCGCTTCACGGCAAGGACATCGGCGGACTGCGCGTCTACTCGTCGGCGCAACTGCCGATGCTGATCGAAAATTTCGACATCCGGGATGTGATCGTCACCCTGCCCAACGCCACGCCCGCGCGCCGACGCGAAGTGGTGACGCTGCTTGAGCAGTTCGCGCTCCGGGTGCGCATTCTCCCGGCGCTCGCCGATATTGCCTCCGGTCGGCATCTGGTGAGCATGATGCGCGAGGTGGACATCACGGATCTGCTGGGTCGTGATCCGGTGGATGCCGACCCCTCGCTCCTAGGGCAGTGCGTCACGGGCAAGGTGGTCCTGGTGACCGGGGCGGGTGGCTCCATTGGCTCTGAAATCTGTCGCCAGGTCTCTGCGCTCAAGCCCTCGCGGCTCGTCCTGCTTGAGATGTCCGAAGCGGCGCTCTATGAGATTGATCGTGCGCTGCGGCCCGTGGCCAGCTGCGAAGTGCTGAGCCACCTCGGCTCTGTGGGCGATCGCGACCTGGTCAACCGATTGATGCGCGACTATCGCATCCAGAGCATTTATCACGCTGCCGCCCACAAGCATGTGCCCCTGGTCGAGCAGAACGTGCTCCAGGGGGTGCGCAACAACGTGCTGGGCACCCGGACGCTCGCACAGGCCGCGTATGACCACGGCGTGGAAACGTTTGTGCTCATTTCCACTGACAAGGCTGTACGACCTGCCAATGTGATGGGGGCGACCAAGCGCTGGGCGGAACTTATTCTTCACGACTTCGCCAGAAGAGCGCGCGAAGAAAACCGGCGTCAGCGTTTCTGTGCTGTGCGGTTTGGCAATGTGCTGGGGTCGTCGGGATCAGTCATTCCGCTCTTCAAGGAGCAGATCCTGCGTGGCGGTCCGGTCACCGTCACACACGCCGAGGTCACGCGCTATTTCATGTCGATCCATGAAGCGGTGCAACTCGTGATTCAGGCGGGCAGCATGGCAGGGGGTGGCGAAATCTTTTTGCTCGACATGGGCGAGTCGGTTCGCATCATCGATCTTGCACGCAACATGATCCGGCTTGCGGGGCACTCGGTACGTGACGAGAACAACCCGCATGGCGATATCGAGATCGTGATCACTGGGCTGAGGCGGGGCGAAAAGCTCTATGAGGAGCTCACTCTGTCGCAGAGTCAGGTTGAGGGCACCCCGCATCCCAAGATCATGCGGGTGAGCGAGCCCGCAGATAACGCCCGGGTGCTGGATACCAAGGTGGCGCTCCTGATGGAAGGGCTGCGGGCCGATGATGAGTCGGCGGTGCGCGATCTCCTCATGGCAACCGCTGGTGCGATCGACCCGAACGTGGCCCGCGTGGTTCCCCTTAGACGGTTGGCGCAGTGAGGCCCCTGTTTTTCTGTGAGTTCCCATGACATCTCCGATCAAGCATCCTGAAATTTTCAAGGCTTACGATATTCGCGGCATTGTTGACCAGACCCTCACCGAGCCGGTGGTCGAGCAGGTGGGTCGCGCGCTGGGGCAGCTTGCAGCGCGCACGGGTCAGCGCGAGTTCGTGATCGGTCGTGACGGTCGTCTGTCTGGCCCCCGGCTGTCGGCGGCGCTTGCGCGAGGCATTCTCTCAACCGGGCTCAATGTCGTTGACATTGGCATGGCTCCCACCCCGGTGGTCTATTTCGGTACCTTCGAGCTCAATACCGGCACCGGTGTTGCGGTCACCGGTAGCCACAACCCGCCTGACTACAACGGGCTCAAGATGGTGGTGGGTAAAGACGCCCTCTACGGCGATGCCATTCTTGCGCTGCGCCAGGCGATTGAAGGGGGGGCGCTGTCCACCGTGCCGATGGGTGCGCAAGGCACGCTTCGCCAGGTTGACCTTTCCGAGCGATATCTCGCCCGTATCACGTCGGATGTTCGTCTCTCCAGACCGATGAAAATCGCCATCGACTGTGGCAATGGTGTGGCGGGCGCGCTCGCGCCGCGGCTTTTTCGAGCGCTGGGCTGTGAGGTGATCGAGCTCTTCTGCGATGTCGATGGCAATTTTCCCAATCACCATCCTGATCCGGCTCATCCCGAAAATCTGCAGGACCTGATCCGGTGTCTTCGCGAGACCGACGCCGAGCTCGGCATTGCTTTTGATGGCGACGGCGATCGGCTGGGCGTGGTGACCAAGGCGGGGAGCATCATTTACCCCGATCGGCAGTTGATGCTGTTCGCCGCTGATGTGCTGTCACGCAATCCAGGGGCCGAAATCATCTACGACGTGAAGTGCAGCCGCAATGTGGCGCGTTGGATTCGCGAGCAGGGTGGGCGCCCCACCATGTGGCGTACGGGCCATTCGCTGATCAAGGCGCGCCTCAAGGAAACCGGCGCACCCTTTGCGGGCGAAATGAGCGGGCACCTGTTTTTCAAGGAGCGCTGGTACGGCTTTGATGACGGCCTTTACGCCGGCGCCCGGCTTCTGGAAATTCTTTCCCGCCACGCGGACCCCTGCGCAGTGCTGGAGCGCCTTCCCGATTCCATCACCACGCCCGAGTTGCAACTGGCCACTGCCGAGGGCGAGAACCACTCCCTGGTGGAGGCCTTGAAGCGGAACGCACGATTCCCTGCCGCGTCCGAGATCATCACCATTGATGGCATCCGGGTTGAGTATCCCGATGGCTTCGGTCTTGCCCGGCCGTCCAACACCACGCCGGTGGTGGTGCTTCGGTTTGAGTCGGATACGCGCGAGGGGCTCGCGCGGATTCAATCGGACTTCAGGCGCGCAATCACGAACGAAAAGCCCGACGCGGTGTTGCCGTTCTGATACGGCTCGGTGGCGTAAAGCGCAGCGCTCAATCAAGAAGCCGCAGCGGTTCGGACAGGTCGACCAGGCCGGTTCCGCTCCAGTGGCCGAACGATGTCAGGTCGAGTTTCGGCGATGCGATGGCGTTCCAGTTGTCGACCATGTTCACGAACCGGATGTCATCGATCACCATGACGCGACCGGCAAGCGGCGCGAGCCGGGTGAGCTGCCTGAGCAGGCGCTCTTCGAAGCGGCCATCTTTTGGCCCGTCAAGAAAAATGAGCGTTGCGCGATTGAGCAGCGACTGGTGAGCGCTGAACTGATCGGGGTCGGCAAGATCGGCAAGATGCTGGATGACCCGACCACTGGAAAAATCGGCGTCAGTCAGGTGGCTTTCGAAATTGCGCCACGGCACTACATCAAATGTATGCAGGCCTGCCCGCGCCGCCTGTGAGAGCGCGAACGAGCCCATCCCGGTAAAAGTGCCGATCTCCACCATTGACTCAGGCTCGAGCAGGGTCACCAGGGCCTTCAGGAGTCGATAGTGCTCACCGGGGAAGCGGTTATAGAGCGTGCTATCGCCAAGCTCGGGGCGAAAGCCCGTGATGGGGGTGCATGCTGCCAGCGCGGCCGCCTTGAGCGCGAGGTCGATGAGGTGCTGGGGCGGCGCATCGGGGCTGGCAGCCGAACAGATGACAGAGGGCAGCGCGTGGCCGGCCCGCTCGGGGTGGGCAAGCACCCATCGCGACAGGGCTTTGTAGAGCTTGCGAACGCTACGTTTGGGTTCGGTGTCTGCCATGGGCAACCTCATCGAGGGGTTGGCGCTTGCACAGGTCCGGCCAGTCTTGCCTGAACCAGTACAAGCGCCACGCTGATCACCAGCATCAGCGCGTAGTAATTGTGGGCCAGGTTCACACTGGTCAGGTTGGTGACGGCATGAACAAACGCGATACCCCACATCTGCAGGGCCGAGGCGGGGTGACTGGTCTTGAGGCGGACTGCCATGATCCCGAGCGCGCCCAGGGGAAGCAGAAAACCAAGAAGCGCGATGACGCCGCCATCCATGCCGTGATGCAGGTAGGCGTTGTGGGCGTGTCCGAGTTCGCGGACATGGGTGAGTGCGGCGGCCCTCTCATCTGATTCACCGATTCCGCTGCCGTGGATCAGCGTGAGCCGGTTCTGCGCGCCAATACCGATCCAGGGCGACGCGCTGAAACTTCGCCAGGCGAGCGCGAAGAGATAAATGCGGGCCCCGGTGGGCGTGTTGTATTGCTGCGTCTCCCTAACCTGATGAACGCTTGCGAATGCTTCGCGCAGACGCAGTGGATCAGACGGTTGGGCGATGGCGACTGCAAGCCCGATCGCGATCGCGAGCCCGCTCAACGCACTTGCGAGCAGCACCCGCGCGCGGCTTGCGCCGCGGCGGTACCCCCGCACAAGCATCACAACCACGCACCACACGATCACGGGATAGACGCCTCGCGACTGACTGCTCAGGATCGCGAGCAAGCCGCACGCGAGGCCGAGCGCCGCCACCGCGCGATGCTGGGTGGGTTGTGTGAAATCGGTGACTCGCGGGACCAGCAGCACCGTGACGAGACCGATGCCCGCAGCCCAGGCGATGGCATTACTGGGGAGTTGTTCGCGATCGGTGATCGTTTGGGCGACCGCCAGGGCGACGATGGCCGCGATCGCAAGCGCCAGGGTCACGGCCTGGGTTCCCCTTGCTGAGGCGGGCAGGCGCACGACGCGCGTGAGCCAATAGGCAGCCAGTGCGCCGGTCAGCAGCCGGATTCCAGCATTGATCTCGGATGAGTGCTGGTGAAGAAGCTCATTCCAGATGATGGCGCTCGCAATCCAGCAACCGAGGCCCAGCGTCGTGGCGATGACCCAGATTCGAGCGGTTTGATCCAGAGCATCGGATGCTGGCCAGGGGCGCAGCCGAACCGCCAGAATGGCAGTGACAATGAACGTGAGGCCCCACAAGGTTCCCGCGATTTTGGAGTTGAGACTGGAGAGCGAGAGGAGGCAGAGCGCAAGGCCTGCTGCGGCATGCGCCGGCCGGATTGACGACGGCGTGATGGGCACGTCAGCCGTCTTGCCGCTGAAAAATTGCAGACTGCCCCATCCGGTCGCTCAACAGGTAGCCCGCGCGCTCGAGGGTGCGGCAGCTTGGTGAATCAAGCAGGTCGCGAAGATTTTTGTACGGGATCTCAATGCAGATGACCCGTGGGAGAACCTGCCATCGGTCGATGGATGCAATCGCACGTTCGTCGAAGCCTTCGATGTCGATATTGAGCAGGTCGAGCCCTGCGCCTCCCGACGCACCGTAGCGATTGATGATCTCGGTGATTGAGGTGCAGGGCACCTGCTCGGTTCGCGTGGTGCCTCGCTGTTTGGCGAGTTCAGGATCGCAGGTGGCGCCGAGGTCGAGCGCCATGTTGGAGTGAAGAGTGATCTCGGACTGGTTCGCCGCGGTTCTGTCGTCGACCACCGCAGTCCAGAGGTTGACATCTCCCGGTCGTACACGCTTGAACAGGTCGATGGCGGTACGACTGGCATCGACGTTGACGCCATTCCAGCCCATCAGCCACAGATAAGCCGTGTTGGATTGCCGGAAGGGATGATGGGCGCCGATATCGATGTAGAAGCCTGTGGACTTCTTGCGCCCGAACAGCTTGTGCAGCATCACGTCTTCGCCGTGCTGGCTGAAGTGCACACGCAGGCTGCCCTGGTGAATGAATCGGAGAACTCGCGACAGTTTCATGAGAAAGGGCCTTGCGCGGGGCCACACTGAGGCGTGCAACCGTGCCTGTGCTCAGCGCTTGACCGTGTCATTCAGTATCGCCCGATCATACTTGAGCGCGGCATAGCGAAAAAAACACTCGAGCGCGATGAAGAAACAGAACAGGAATCCTTCAGCGCCGCAAAGAAAGCCGCGCCGAAAGAAATAGAGACGGATGAAGATGGCAAGCCCCGAGCCCACGCCGCGAAGAAGCCCCCCGGTCTTGCCGGCTGCGGCGCGTTTGGCCGCGCCCAGCTGAACATATTGCGCAAGCTTGAGCAGACTGTCGTAAACCGTTTCGCGCGAGTAATGAAGAACCCGGTTGCGCAGGGTGATGAGCGGTATGGAGGGCGAACTCAGCACCGCGCCTTCATGCACCACGCCCTCGAAGCGGAGCAGCGTATCGGTGCGAAACAGCCGCTCGATACCCCCGGTGGATTTCATTGCGCTGAGCGGTCGGCCGTAGGCCACCTGGTTCCAGAGGATGGCACCGCGGACCGGTTGGTCGCTCGCGATCAGTGAAAGTATTTCGTCGCGAAGCTCAGCTGGAATGACTTCGTCGGCGTCCAGGAAAAAGATGTACCGGGTCTTTACGTTTGCGAGCAGCCGGTTACGCTGGACGGCAAAGCCCTCCCACTGCGCGTAGACGTGCACGTCGGCGCCAGCCGACTGAGCGATGTCCCGGGTGTCATCGGTACTGCCGGAATCGATCACCACCACCTGATCGGCAAACGATGCGCTCTCGAGACAGGCTTTGATGCGACGCGCCTCGTTCATGGCCAGGATGCCGATGCAAAGCGAGGGCCGCTCTTTCGCGGAATCAGTCATGGGGTCTCCATCGCAACAGACCAGCGATTCGTCCGCTCAGGCGGGCAAGCATTCGGGGCGAGAACGCAATCAGTCGGAGTGGCCAGACCATCAGCGCAAGCGCGAGCGTGCGGGTGCGAAGACGGCTTGCCACCGCTACATTGACGTGCTTTTCCGCAAACAGCAGCTTTGACTGCGCATGATGAAAGCCGCGCAGGTACTCGGCGCGCAGCCGCCGCCTGCCGCCTACCGAGCCGCGCGAGCGATGGAGGGCGGTGACGCGTGGAATGAGGATGATGGCGTGCTGTTGCTCGAAAATCCGCAGACAAAGATCGTCGTCCTCGTAGTACAGGAAAAACCGCTCATCAAAGCGATCCGCGCCACGCATGTTGGCCATCACGAACAGCATGGCCGCGCCGCACACAAAGCCCACGCACAAGGGAGCGGAAGCGCCCGGGCCACGTGATTCCCAGCGTGTGCTGGGCCAGCGGTAGCTGAGGTCGGGCTCGCCCCTGGCATTGATCAGCTGTGGCGCCACGATGGCCGCATCAGGAAAGCGCATTGCCTCCTGCACCAGAATGACCAGATCTTCGGGCTCAATCTCGCAATCGGGGTTGAGGAGGAAGGCATAGGGTGTGCGCACCCGGTCGAGTGCCCGATTGTTGGCCGCGCCAAACCCCAGGTTTTCTCCCAGTGCGATGACCTGGGCATGCGCCAGCATGGATTGCGCAATGGATGCGCTGCCGTCGCCGCTGCCGTTATCGACGATGATGACGTGCGGACAGACGGCCAGCAGCGATGCGAGCCTGGGCAGGCAGTGCGCGCTTTCGAACGTGACTACGATGACCGTGACACGTTCGAGTGGCGAGAGGTCTGCGTTCGAAGCCGCGCGGGACATGGTGGCGTTCAGGCTCTCGCAAACAATTGTCGATACACCGCACCGATACCCTCGGCTTCGCGCTCAAGCGTGAAGTGCTCTCTGACACGGTCCAGGGCACGCGTGCCGATCTCCGCCGTCGCAGACGGATCGGCCAGCAGGGTCGATAGCGCCTGCGCAAGTCCGTTGGCATCGCCCGTATCCACCAGCAGGCCGTTGATGCCCGGCTGTACCAGGGCTTCGAATGCACCGGTTCGGGAGCAGATCAACGCGCAGCCCGTGGCGGCGGCCTCAAAGGGCGTCAGGCCAAACGGCTCGTAGCGCGGGCATGCGACGCAGATGAGGCAGCGCCTGTACCAGTCCGCGACCTGCGACGCCGGGACTTCGCCAAGAAAGACGATTCGCTGCGATAGCCCGGCGGCTTCGATTCGTTGCCGCAGTGCCTCCTCGAAAGCATGGTGTTGCGCCTGGGCGAGACCAGCGATGACGGCGGTGGCTTCGGGAAATTTGGGGAGCACCGAGATCATCGCCTCGACATACACGTCGGTGCCCTTGTCGGGGCGGACCCGCCCGAATACGCCGATGCCATAGCGGCCCGGGAGCCCGCTATCGGCCCAGGCGGTGAGCTTGTCGGGCGAGGGACTGAAGCGGGCGAGGTCGATGCCGTGGGCGACGACTGCGGTGGTGTTTGGAACAAAGCTCGCCGCCTTGTCGGTGGTGGAGATCACCGCATCCATGCGCGAGATCAGCCAGCGCGGAAACCAACCATGGCGATGCTGGGCGGCCGAGGTGAAGACCAGGCGGATAGGGAGCCTCAGCGCATCGCGCGCCCAGAGGCCTGCCATCATCTCGTGGTCGCGGCGGACATGCCAGATACGAAACGGCCGGCCCGGCGGCGGGCGACGCGAGAGCCTGATCGCCTCGCGCAGCGTCATGCCCTGGACCCCGTTCGACAGGGTATTGCCACAGTAGCCGAGTGGCCACTGTGCCATCTGCAGCGGCACCAGCGCATTGACCGTCGCGGAGACGCCGGTGTAGCGCTCTTTGAGATTGAAGACGATGACTTCGGGGTTGGGGCTGAGCGGCATTGCACGCGCTTGATCAATCGGGCTGCACAGGGTGACTGCCCACCCCGCCGGAGCGGGCGGAACCCGGGCGGCAGCATGGGTCTGTGCAGGACTCGGGCTGCGCTTGCCCAGGGTGCGGCCAGAGCATAGCATCCGGCCCCAGTATGGTCTCAATCAAGCGAATCACGGTGGGTGAGCGTCTGGCACGACTGCTTTACAGCGTGGCCTGGTGGCTGGTCACACCAGCGCTGCTGCTCTGGTTTGTTGCGCGCGGGCTGCGCCAGAGGGGTTATCTGTCGGCGATCGGTGAGCGCTTCGGCTATTGCCCGGTAACCGAGGCCGGGGCCCGGGTGGTTTGGGTGCACGCTGTATCGGTGGGTGAAACCCGCGCGGCCGAACCCCTGATCCGGGCAATTCTGGACCGCTGGCCCGACATCAGCGTTCTGCTTACCCACATGACACCGACCGGTCGCGAGACCGGCGCTCGCACATTTTCTGACCTTCTGGCCGCTGGAAGGGTGAGGCAGGCCTGGCTGCCATGGGACTACCCGGGCGCAACGCGCCGTATGGTGTGGCGGGCCCGTCCGGTCCTCGGACTGGTCATGGAGACCGAGCTCTGGCCCAACCTGGTGGCCGCCGCCCGCAGTGCGGCGCTACCGATGGTGCTTGCGAATGCGCGCTTGTCAGAGCGCTCGCTCCGAAAGGGGCTGCGGTGGCGCGCCCTGATCCGTCCCGCTTTAAGGAGTGTCGATCTGGTGCTGGCGCAGACCCATTCTGACGCTGCGCGTCTCGCTCAGTTGGGGCGGGAGTCGGTCCCGGTGATCGGCAACCTCAAGTTTGACAGTGATCCACCCGCCCTGATGCTGGCCCGCGGTGCTCATTGGCGTGAGCGCTTGCTATCGTCAAACGCAAAAAATGGCGTAGTCGTGGCCGCGAGCACCCGCGAGGGTGAAGAGGCCATGCTGCTGGCTGCCTGGCGTACGCTGGTCGACTCTGCGAAGGGCGCGGCCTGCCCCCTGCTGGTGATCGTCCCGCGCCATCCGCAACGATTTGAGGCGGTCGCTGATCTTGCGCGCCAACAGGGCTGGCGGGTGGGCCTGCGTTCGGCGTTCGCGGACGAGGGGCCTGAGGCAGATGGCATCGACCTGATCGTAGGCGACTCGATGGGGGAGATGTTTGCCTGGTACGCGCTCGCCGATCTGGCCATCATCGGTGGCTCGCTTGCGCCGCTTGGGGGCCAGAATCTGATCGAGGCCTGTGCTGTGGGGTGCCCAGTGGTGCTGGGGCCGCATACCTTCAACTTTGAGGAGATCAGCCAGGACGCTGTTGCGGCCGGCGCCGCGCTTCGGGTCATGGATGCCGCTCAGGCAGTGGCTGACACCGTCCGCGTGCTGGCGGACCCTGCGCGCAGACAGGCGATGTCTAAGGCTGCCCGCGAGTTTGCCGCGCAGCATCGGGGGGCTACGGCGCGAACACTTGATGCAGTGGCGCCCCTGATCGAATCGCGCGAGGGCATTCGATCCGCGGCGTCTCAGGCGAGGCCCGAGGCCTAGAATCCCGGTTATTTCCCTGAACGCCGGAACGCCCATGCCCCCGGATCAAGTCCCGCCCACCACCCAGCCCGCTGGCTTTGACGCCGGCTACCTCGACTGGAAGCAGTGGAGCGCCACCAATTTCGGCCGCCTCAAGAAGGCTGACTCGAAATATTTTGATGCCGAACTTCGTCGCGCCCGCCGCGACTTCGGACCCGGGTCGAATGTGCTCGAAGTGGGGTTCGGAAGCGGCGCTTTTCTGGCCTATGCCCGAAACCGTCAGTGGCGGGTTCATGGACTTGAGGTGAATGCTGACCTGGTCGGGCTCGCCCGCGAAGCAGGGTTCAGTGCCGAATGCGCGCGGGGCCTTGAGGGGTGCGCTGACCAGAGCTTTGATCTGGTGATTGCCTTCGATGTGCTCGAACACATCGCCCAGGATCAGCTTCGCGACTGGCTCATGCAGGTGATGCGGGTGTTGAAGCCTGGCGGCGTGTTCATTGCGCGGTTTCCGAACGGCGACTCGCCCTTTGGGCTCATCCATCAGAACAGCGATCTCACGCATGTCACCGTGCTGGGGAGTGGCAAGGTTGAACACCTCGCCCGCGCGGTCTCGGCGGAACTGCTGTTTGCAGGCGGGCAGGCGCAGGTGCTCTACAGCTCCAGCCCTGTCCGTTGGTTGAGAAAGCTGCTGGCCTGGGTATTCCGTTGGGCCTTGAACACGCTGGTCTACCTGCTTTACTTCCGGCGCCGCGATTTTGCTTCGGAGAACATGACCGCGGTGCTGCGAAAGCCCTAGCGCCAGATGTCGTAGCGATCGCGCAGGTAGTCAATGCACATCCGGTTGGCGCCGTCGCGGTCTACGCCCTGCTCCACGTGATCTTTCAGCGCCGAGGTGCGGTCGAAACGACTGTCGCGCGGCATGGTGCGGGCAACAGCGTTGACCCAGACCTTGACACCGTTTGCGCGAGCCATGCCCGACAGCCACACGTCGTCGACGGTCCAGAGGATGTCGGGAATTGACCAGGCATCGGCGTGAAAGACGCGGGGTGACATCATCGCGCCATAGACACCCATGAAGACGTCGACATAGCCCGACTGCGAATAGATGTGGATTTTGGGCGTGTAGAGCTGCAGGGTGAGCAGGCGCTTCAGGCGGTAAGCGAGATTCTTTCCGAGCCGGGGCGAGACCTGTACGCGAGGTGAATCGATCTCGGTGCGAGGGTGAGGCGAAAAGCTGTCAACGAACCAGCCTGCCTCGCAGAGGATGTCGTCGGGGCGGGTGTGGCGGGCGCGTGCGAATCGCTCTACCCAGTCGGGATCTTCGGCCCGGTCGTCGTCACAGAGCAGTAGATCAACGTCCTGATCTTTCCAGCGTTTGCAGGCGGGCAGCACCTTCGTGGCGGGGCCGAGATCATCATCGACTTCGATCACGCGTACGCTTGCCGGAAGCGGCGGGAGCGCCGGCCGCGGACCGGGGAAGCGCCGATAGCTGCGTGCGACGTAAAGCTCGATGGCATCGGGCTTGACGGTTTGCCGCTCAAGCGAAGCGAGCTTGCGCGACAGATTCTCGAACCGGGGCGGAATGCTGGTCAGGGTGACGACGATGGGCCGGACTTTCATCGGGAAGGGCCGGCCTCGCGAGGCGCCGTCGGTGGTGTGTTCACTTCCTGGCGGGATCGCC
>Ga0172372_10004421_pt1 | contig 19980 bp, 13 predicted proteins | sample LakKiv5m_2_FD_114544 | JGI IMG/M metagenome (GOLD analysis project Ga0172372, IMG submission 114544) | Freshwater microbial communities from Kabuno Bay, South-Kivu, Congo - kab_092012_9.5m | ecosystem: Environmental > Aquatic > Freshwater > Lake | place: Democratic Republic of the Congo...
AGCCGATGCCGCGCGCGATGAACGCCATCGAGCGCGTGCCGGGGTAGTTGGTCTCCGCCCACGAGCGGTAGACGTCGTAGTCGAGGTCATAGCTCTCGGTCTTGTGCACGCCGCCAAACTGCAGGTAGTTCGACTTGGCCTGCTTGTGCAGGAACTCTGGGATCAGCTGGAGGTTGCTCGCGGTCACGGGACGCACGTTGGTGACCGCCTCGGTGTAGCCCGGGATGATGCCGCCGGTACCAGTGAAATTGCCGGCCGCGTCGACCCCGGCCACCGACTGGTTGGTCTGCCATTGCTCCCGGTACTGGTCCTTGCGCTCGTCGCTGGCGTCCATCGAGCCGTTGAGGAAGAATCGCACCTGGTTGCTGAGTTTGTAATCGAGCTTGAGGTTTGCCCCGCCGCGGGCGCGCAGGATGCGGGAGTCGCGCCAGTCGATCTGGTAGACGTACGCGGGCCCCGGGTTGCCATTGGGCAATTGCTGGTAGGACTGCATCGATTCCGACAGGATCGAAGGAACCACGCGGTAACCGAGGTTGATCGCCACTCCCAGTTGGTCCCGGAACACTTCCGAGTAGTTGAGGGAGTAACTCCGGACCTTGGGCCACTTCGTGTCGCGCGGATCCCAGGGGCGCCAGATCGAGCCGATCGAGCCGCTGATGCGCCGATCCGGGGAGCTGTCGAAGGCGCTTTTCGTCACTAGGTTCACCGCGCCGCCGATCGAGTCGCCGTCCATGTCGGGCGTCGGGGATTTCACGACTTCCATCCGCTCGATGGCGTCCGCGTTGGTGTGTTCGAACTGGTACTCGCGGCTCGAGCCGGCGGAGGCGGCGTTGGCGGCGCGGTTGCCGTTGATGGTGACGGTGTTGAGGTTCTGGCTCATCCCGCGGATGCGGATGAAGCGGATGTCGCCGTCCATCGATTGCCCCTCGACGCCGGGCAGGCGGATGAGCAGGTCGGCCGGATTGCCCGCGAGGTTGCCGAAGGCGTCGGCGGAGACGACGCTCTTCACCCCGCGGGACTGGCGCTGGAGGGTGATGGCCTGGGCGTTGCCCTCGCGCTCGCCCGAAACGCGGTACTCGCCGAGGGTGTAGATGCTGGAGGTGAGCGCGATGTCGCGGCGCACCGCGGCGCCTGGGGGCACGGCGATCTCAATCGTCTGCGCGTCGAGTCCGGTGTACGAGATCTCGACCAAGGCAGTGCCGGGCGCGAGGTTGGCGATGCGGAAACCGCCCTGCTCGTCGGTTAAGACCTCGCGGTTCGTGCCGCGGAGGAGGATGCGGGCGCCGGCGAGGGTGCGCGCGGTGGCGGCGTTGGTGACCGTGCCGCTAAGCACGGCGAGGTTCGCCCCCTCGGCGGGGGTTGGGGCCGGTTGCGCCGCGAGGTGGGCGGAAGGGCACAGGGGCAAGCAGAGCAGGACGGCGAGGAGACGGAGGCGCGGGGGCATAGGGCTTCGATGAAGCGAGGTGGGCCGTCCGACGGACGGCGCGCCGGGGGTCAGGCGCGTTCGAGGAACAGCGGCGGAAGGGGCGGCGGGCAACCCGAAATTTCGCGCCGCGGGAGCGGTCTTCTAGGCGGGAGGAGACCAAGGAACTGACCGGATCGGAAACGTGGACATCGATTTCTCCGCGAATTCCGTGGGCCCGGTCGGGATCTGCCTTTAGCCGACCGGAGCGCGGCGGTGGGATCAGGAGGAGTTCGGCTCCCGCCGCCGCGCCCGCTGGTGCGGGCTCTGAGCCGGGACGAGTCAATCGGAGGCGGAGCAGCGGGTGAGATGGCGGGCGCATCTCGGGGCGAGAGAACGAGGAATACCCGGAGGGTGATTGCGACGGGAGAGAGCCACCCAAAGGTCCCGGCAGCTTACTTCGATGCGACCCGATCAACTGAATCGTCCCGTCTGAGAGGTACGATCCCTTCCCGGCGGAGGATCGTGGGTGCGGCGCCGGCCTTGTGCGCGTCCGTCCGGGCTGCTGATGGTGACTTACGATTGAGTCAGCTGCGGCGGTCTGGCCGTGTAATTTTTATCGCTATCCGCGCGACGCGTCTTGAGGGTCTCGTCGAGTTTCAGGCTCGCGGATGGATTCCCCCCAGTTTCCCCGCCGCGCGCTTTTGGCTTTCACCCTCTATGTTTCACCTTTTCCGGCCGGGATCCCGCCGCCTCCTTGAGGTTCCGCACGGGCCATCCAACCGCTTCTGCCGCTGCTAGCCCCGGCCGCACCGCATCCGAATTTCCCATGGCAAAGACCCAAAACGCACGCAAAGCGACCAAGAAACCGGCGAAGAAAAGCCCGAAGCAGAAGAAAGCCACGAAGAAGGCCAAGAAATAGGCGCCTCTTTCGTTCACCCGTGCCCGCACCCGGATTTGGGGCGGGCATTTTTTGTGCCCGCGCGACCCTTGGTCGAGCGGGCCGGGCACCAGTTCCTTCGGCACCACTCAGGGGGAGCGGCGCTTGCGCTCATACGACGACGGGCCCCTGAAGTGGTCTGGAACGGCGAAGCAGTTGCGCAGGCGGCATCGAGATCGGTGGACGGGCACTTCACGGCGAACCTCGACGCGCAAATCGAGGTCCGTGAACCCGGCTGGCTGGCGCTGCGCATCCCGATGAACCGGCCGTATACCGACCGGGCACAGTACACTGGTCCGGGGGCCAATATCTTCGGCAAGGCTCTGTTTGCACCTACCAGCCCAAGCTATGTCACGATGGGCGGTTGCAGTGTCCGCCAAGCCACGGCGGTCGCACACTTGGTGGCGGATCTCGAGGAATGTATCGAACGAGTGCGGGAACTGGGGGCGTTTGCCGCCGAAGACGAGCGCGAGGCGGTGCTATCCATCTACCGAAACGCGATTCGCAAACTGCGGACCAGTAGATAGCTGGGGATGCAGTTGATAGTTGTCCCACCGACTCGGGATGAAACGCGGCGTGCGCCGCGGGATCGGCTCCGAGCCAGGCCAGCAGGCCGATCAACGCCACGCCGAGCCACGCCGTCCCCCGCCCAAGCCGGGTCTGGCGCCGGCGGAGACCGGGGGCGTTGAAGGGGTAAAGTGGCAGCTCAGCGCGCAGGATGCAGAAGTCGTCAAGCCCCCGCGATTTCGTTGCGAGTCCCCCGCGAAGGGCGGCCGCCGATGGCGGGGCTCCCCGCCCCGCTTGACGACTTTGGTAGGGTCTCCGCACGCACCCCATGCCCACGCCCGCCCAGCTCCACAAGGTCAACCATCTCCTCACCCACGTGCTCACCGCCGCCGTGGCGCGGCGCTGGCCGCAGGTGCGGCCCGGCGACGGCGGGGAGACCTGCACGGGCTTTTACGTCGACTTCGGCTTTGGCGATTTGCCGCCGACCGATGCGGAGCTCGCGCTGATCGAGGCCGACATGCGGAGGCTCCTCGTCGAGTGCCGGCACTTCGCGCACTTGGAGAAGAGCCCCGCGCAGGCGGCGGCGTTTTTCGCCGACAATCCCTACAAGCTCGAAGTCGTCGAGACGCTGGCGGAGCTGGAAGAGCGGGTGGGGTTTTACCGGCTCGACGAGTTCGTGGACGTGTGCCCCTGCCAGATCAAGGTCCTGGGCGAGCTAAAGGCGATCTCGCCGGATGCGTTCGCGCTGACAGGCACCACGCCCGCGCTCTGGCACTCGCGCGGGCGAGAGGTTTGGCTGACACGCATCCACGGCGTGCAAGCCGCGGCCCTCGTCGGCGGGCGGATTGGCCAGGCGGAGGCGGGCCGATGAGCGGCGCGGCCATCCCCACTGGGGCCGCCCGCCCGCCGGTAACGGTGCTTTGCGGCTTCCTGGGCGCGGGCAAGACCACCCTGCTCAATCACCTGCTCGCGCAGGCGAACGGACGGCGCTGGGCTGTCGTGGTCAACGACGTCGCCGCGATCAATATCGACGCGTCGGTCGTGCGGGTCGCGGACGACACGCGCGCCAGTCGCGACATCGTGGAATTGGGCCACGGGTGCGTGTGCTGCTCCAGCAAGGACGATCTCGCCGAGACGATCGCGGAGCTCGCGGCCGCGGACCGGGGCTACGAGCACATCCTCGTCGAGACGACGGGCGTGGCCGAGCCGCGCAGCATCGGGCATCTTTTTACGCAGCAGAATCCCTTCGGCCGCAGCCTGGGAGATTGCGCAACACTGTCGGCACTGGTGAGCGTGGTCGATGCGGCCGACTTCCTCCGCCGCTGGCGCGAGGATCGGGCGCGGAGCGAGGGCCGGGAGGTGCTGGCCGGCCAGCAGCGGCCGGTCTTCGAGTTGATGATCGAGCAGACGGAGTGCGCCGACGTGCTGGTGCTCAACAAGTGCGACCTGGTGAACGCGGGCGAACGGCAGGAACTGGAGGCGTTGGTGCGCGGGCTCAACGCCAGGGCCGAGGTCGTGTGCGCCGAGCGGTCGGGCGTGGATGCCGGCTGGCTGCTGGCGCGCGTGCGTTTCGAAGCGAAAGGGACGCTGCGTTCCGCGGCATGGCTGCAGTCCCTCACCGCCGCCCTGCCGGCGGTGGGGGCCGGGGCGGGAACACGTTCCGCCGTCCTCCATCCAGCCCGTGCCCGGGCGCGCCCGAGCCATGAGGCCAAGTACGGCATCCGCAGTTTCGTTTATCAGGCGCGCCGGCCCTTCGTGGCGCGGAGGTTCTTTGCCCTCGTCGAAGGCGGCATCCCGGGGCTGCTGCGGGCCAAGGGCTATTTTTGGACGAAGGAACGGCCGGACGAGATGGGATTCCTCTCGGTGGCCGGCGGCGCGACGCGCTACGATTTCCTGAGCTACTGGTGGGCGGCGCTGGTCGAGAACGGCCGGGTGGGCCTGGCGCAGCGGCCCGAGCTGGTGGTCGCGCTTTGGGCCGAGCCGGATGGCGATCGCCGACAGGAACTGGTGTTCATCGGGGTCGGCCTCGACGAGCCGGCGATCCGCGCGGAGCTGGAGGCCTGCCTGCTTCAGGACGACAGCAGTCCGGCGAGCGCCTGTTGAATCATGATTTTGGTGACGGCAACCTTCGGCCGGTGGAGCCGCCATTTGCGCGCGCGGTCCGCTTCGAAGACAGCGATGACAGTTTCGAGGAGCGGGCAGCCGGGATCGGCGCAGGCAAGCTCGGTTACGATCACGACGGCGTCGTCGTCGAGATGCAGGTAGTCGCGCGTCCACTGCTTGATCGCGAGGCTGGAGGCAGGCACCGTACCGCCCGCGGAGGACGGGAGGCCGTCGTCGGCCAGCGGGGACGGGAGGAAGCCAGACATGGGGCGAAACGCGATGCGGCGTGGCGCGCGATCACGGGCCGGACGCCCGCGGCCCGCGCGCTACGCAAGGCACGCTTTAAAGCCGGCATTGAGGTGGTCGCGATCGAGATTACGACCGATGAAGATCAGAGTATTGGCGCGGGGCTCGCCGGGCTTCCATTCGCGGTCGAACTTCGCGTCGAAGATCATGTGCACGCCCTGGAAGACGAGGCGCTTGTTCGCGCCCCGCACGGCGAGCACACCTTTCATGCGGAAGAGGTCGGTGCCCTTCGTCCGCAGGAGCTGGCTGATCCACGCGTTGAGGCGCCCGCCGTCAAGTTCGCCCGGCGTCGTGATGCCGACGGAAGACACTTCGTCGTCGTGCTCGTGATCGGGTTTGAACACGTGCGACCACGCGGGCGCGACGCCCTCGGTGGCCGCGTGGAGGCACGCGTTGAACTCGTCCGGGTGGTGTTGCGTGAAGAGCGCGTAGTGGCCGGCGCGGGCGATGCGCACGGGGAACTCCGCGGGAAACGCCGGAAACCGGAGGCGCTGAAGCGAGCCGCCGGGCACGAGGGCATCGCCGGGCTTCAAAGCGGTTTCCCAATCCGAAAAGATGAGCACGGCCGCCTCGCGGGCGGCGGCGAGGTCGGCTTCGGCGAGGCTCTTCACGGGCAGGAGCGCGACATCCATCTCAGGGTCGGGGCCCTCGTTGATGGTGAGGCCGAAGGTTCCGGCAGGCAGGTCGTAAACCCCACCCCACTCGAACGGATACTCCGGCTCCAGGAACTGCGGGTCGACCTCGAGGGCACGATCGAGATTGAAGCCGCCGAGGTTGAGCACGCGATCCAGGGCGATTTCGGCGTTCTGCGTCCGGTGGAGCCTGGCGACGGCGTTCATGCCGCGAATGCGCGCCTCGAGGGCGTCGAGCTCGGCGGGTGCGACGAGATCGGTCTTGTTGAGGAGAATCACATCGGCGAAGGCGATCTGCTCCTTGGCCTCGGGGGCGTTGTCGAGGTGCTGGGTTAGGTGCTTGGCGTCGACGAGGGTGACGATGCCGTCGAGGCGGAATTTTTCGCGCAGGTCGCCGTCGGTGAAGAAAGTCTGCGCGACAGGTCCGGGATCGGCGAGCCCGGTGGTCTCGATGAGAATGGCGTCGAGCGGGTCTTTGCGCATCGCGAGCCGGTTGAGGATGCGGATGAGATCGCCGCGGACGGTGCAACAGATGCAGCCGTTGTTCATCTCGAAGAGCTCCTCCTCAGCCTGGATGACGAGCTGGTTGTCGACGCCGACCTCGCCGAACTCGTTTTCGATCACAGCGATCTTCTTGCCGTGTTGTTCGGTGAGGATGCGGTTGAGCAGCGTGGTCTTACCGGAACCGAGGAAGCCGGTGAGGACGGTGACGGGGATCATGGGTGGAGAGTGCGAGTGAAAGTGGAGGTGAGGAGGCCAGAGGCGGGTTCAGTGGGAAAACGCGAGGGTGGCGACACCGAGGGCGGCGAGCAGGGTGCCGATCGCGCGGTGGTCGAGGCGATCGAGCCAGCGTAGGCGGAGGCGGTGGGCGCCGAGTAGCGTCAGCCAGGTGAGAGTGAGCATTCCGCCGAGGGTGGCGACGGCGAGCACCACGCTCAGCCAGACGATGCCCGGCCAGCCGAAAGGCACCGCCGTGAGATAAACCGGCAGGAACAGCTCGCAGGGCGACAGCGTGAGCGTGAAGAAGAGACCGCACAGCGCCGCCCGATCGGTTGCATCGGGCACGAGCTTCTCCGGATGCCCCTGGCAGTGGCGGCAGGCGGTGCCGTGCGGCGAGCGGAAGGCCAGCCACGCGCCGAGCCCGATGAGGATCGTAGCGACGGTCCAGTGAAAGACCTCGTGGAAGCGCTCCTCCAGTTCGAAGCCAAACCAGGCGAGGCCGATGCCGAGGGCGGTGGTGGCGAGGATGTGGCCGCCGCCCGCGAGCGCGACCGCGGCGAGGGTGCGATGCCGGCGCCAGCCGCGGGCGCGGCCGATGGCGACGAAGGGCAGCCAATGCGTCGGGATGGCCGCGTGCAGGAAGGCCACGCTGAAGCCGGTGGTGGCGAGAGTGAGGATGTAGGAGTTGCTCATGAAGGTCACGGGTGGGTGCGGCCCTTGGGGAAGTTGAAGGTCGTGTCGGTGAAGGTCTCGCCCCCGATGACGAGCTTGGGCAACACGCCGTCGAAGTTGGTCGCGGTCTTCAGCCAGTCGGCCCGGGCAAAGAAGACGGACGTGTTGCCGGGCTGCTCGCCGGTGGCGGGATCCGCCTGCGCCTGGAAGACGAGGGTCTGCTTCCGGCCATCGATGGTGACGTGCGTCTCAAACGAAGGCATAGCGATCCGCACGCGATCGTCGACGCCCTTGGCGTGTGCGCCGAGGATCCAGCCGTGGAGTGTGCCGGTGGCGCGGTCGAGGACGAGGTCGACGTTGTACTCGTGCTCGCCGATTTCGACAAGCGTGCCGCCGCGCGGGGAGTCATGAGCCGGGGGTTTCTCTTTCTTCTTTGCGCCGGAAGCGTGGGCGTGATCGGCCGCAGCTTCCGCCGTGGGCGCGGCGATGGAGAAGGCCACGTCGCGGTAGGGCGTGCCGCCGATTTCGACGGTGAAGATGCCGGCGAAGTCGGGGGCGGTTTTGAGCCAGTCGGCCTGGATCTCGAATTGGGAGGTGTCGCCGACGGTTTCGCCGGTGGCAGGATTGGCGACGGCGCGCAGCTTCAGCGGGGTGTATTGACCGCCGGGCATGGCGACCAGCGCGAGTTCGGTGGCCTTCACGCGCACGAAATTCTCAGCGTGGGCGTCGAGGATCCAGGCGGTCAGCTTGCCGGCGGAGCGGTCGCGGAGGAGCTCGACGTTGTAGACGTGTTCGCCGATTTCGACCAGGGTGCCGCCGTGCGGGGCGACGTGCACGTGCGCGGAGTGGGCGGATTTCTTGTCGTGGTCGTGGGGCTTGGAGCAACCGGTGATTGCGATGGGGAGGACGGCAGCGAGGAGGCGGAGGAACGGTTTCATGATGCGGAAAGAAAGGAAATCGACTGAAGGAGGTTTAGGCGGCACGGCGCGTGAGGCCGAAGCCGAAGAGAGCGAGGGCGGTCGCGCCGAGGCCAAGCCAGAGCCAGGGGAGAGCGGTGGCGCTTTCGGCGGCTGCGGCGGCGGGGTCGGGCTTGGGGAATTTGTCTTCGAGGACTTTGCCTTGGACCATGGGTGGAGCGCTCGGGGCGGCGGCGGGCGCGGCCGAGGCGGCGGGTATGGTGGCGGCGGGTTCGGCGTCGGGCGCAGGTGCGGACGGAGCCGGGGCCTCGGCGAGGGCAGCGGCGACGGATTGGATTTTCTCCAGCGCGCCGCGGTAGGCCTGCATTAGCGCGGCGGCGTCCGGGGCGGAGCCGAGGGCGGATTCGAGGGCAGCGGTGAGCGCGGGGTTGCGGCAGAGGTGCGCATCGCAGGCGAGGCCGTGGGCGGCGGCGCTTTGCGCGAGACGACGGGAGACCTGCGCGAGATCAGTGGCGGTGGCCTGCCAATGCCCGCGGGTCGCGGCGGCGACGAGGTTTCCCAGCAAGATTTGGTGGGCGTAGGGATTATTTTTTTCGAAAAACGCGTCGAGGCGCAGGCCGAAGCGGTCGTCGACGTAGGTTGCTTTGACCTCGGCCCAATCCGCGCTGGTGACGGTCTGGCTCGCGGTGGAATTCCAGAGATCGAGGTGGTCGGTGAGATACATGAGTTTGCGGGCGCCGTCGTAGCCGTGGGCGATGGTTTCGCGGAGCCACTTGGGGTTGAAGTAACGGGCGCGTAGCTCGCGCTGGATGGCACGGGCGGCCGGCTCGACGGAGAGGTCCGCGGCGTCGCGTTGATTGGCGACGTAGAGGTCGATGTCGCGGCCGGTGACCGCCTTGGCCGCGAGATTGAGGCCGCCGAGAAAACCGGCGGGCATCGGACCGTCGAGGAGACCATTGACGTGGGTGCTGCGCGCGAAACTGGCGGCGTCGAGCCGAGCGAGATTTTGCTCAAAGGCGGGCCGGGCGGATTCCCCGTAGAAGCCCTGGCCGTAGGCGAAACTCATGCGCCGCGTGTAGAGGTTGGCCATCTGGGCCTCGTCGCCGCGCTGGTCGCCGGAGCGGGCAAGAAACTGGATGCTCGGAGAGTAGGCGCCGGGGGCGGGAGAAAATACGCGCGCGAGCGAGAGCGCACGGGCGCGCTCCGGTGATTCACCCTGGCTCCGCCATTTCTCGGCGGAGGCGTGCGCGGCTTTCGCGATGGGGTTGTCGGCTTCCGGGCTGGCTGCGGCCAAGCGAGTGGCCTCCGAGATCAGCTCGATCTTATCAAGGTAGTGATCGCGGTAATGGCCGCTGGTGGACGCGAGGACATCGACGCGTGGGCGACCGAGTTCCTCGCGCGGGATCAAGGCGACGCCGGTAACCTTGCCGCGGGGGTCGCGAACCGCGCGGGTGCCGAGGAGATGGAGAAGTTTGGCCTCATTGATCCCGTGGGTGCGGGCGATTTCCGTGGACCAGAGTACGACGGCCACCTGCGTGGGCCACGCGCCGCCGTGCTTTTCGCGATGGGCGGTGATAAGCGCCTCGGCCTGACGGATGCCGAGGGCCTCGGCCTCGGCGGTGGGGACGGCAGTGGAGTCGAAATTGTAAACGGAGCGACCCGGCGGGACGGAGTCGGGCTGGCGCACGGGTTCGTCCATGGGACCGGGCTCGATCCACCGGCCGGAGAGGGCGTCGAGTAGCGAAGCGATCTCGCGCGGAGCGGCGCGGAGCCGGTTGGCGTAGTCGAGAGCGCGGGCGAGCGCGGTTTCCACGGCGGGGGCGGCGCGGCCGAGGTGGACGATGGTCGCGTTGGCCGGCGGTCGGCCGTCGAGCAGCACGGCGGCGACGAGGGTGCGGGCGGTTTCGGAAACGGCGGCGCCGGCGGGCAGCAACGGGGCGAGCGGACGCCGCAGGTCGTCGCCCAGCATCCCGACCACCATGTCGGCGAGGACGGGCCCGGTCGGGGCGTCGCCAAGGATCTTCGTTCCGGCGGGAGTGCGCGCGCGATCGAGATCGGCGAGGAGCCGCTGGAGCGCCGCCAGCACTTCGCCGAACGGGGCGACCGCGACGTCGAGCGGGGCCAGGGCACGATCCAGACCGGTGCGTGTGATCTCGGCCCGGATGAGGGGCTCGGCCTCGCGACGAAATTCAGGTTCGGTCTGGGCATCGTAGCGGGCCAGCCGGGCGCGGAGCTCGTGCAGAGGCTCGTCGGCATCGGCGGGGACGACCGGATTGAACCAACTGACGGTTTGGGCGAGGGCTTTGCGCTTGTAGTCGATGCTGCCGTTGGTGCCGAGGCGCGCCGGATGAATATGGGGCAAGGCACCGAGTAGAATGCCGATGGGATCGTCGGCGGCAGGGCCTTCCGCCTTGCCGATCTGATGGTCGAGATTGGTGAAGAGGCTGACCCAGGCGTCGGCCTTGAACTCACGTTGCAGCCACAGGAAGAAGGCGAGGTAGTAGTGGTTGGTCGGGAGCGCCTCGGCGGAGTGCAGCGCGGCGGAGCTTTGCAGGTAGCCCCAGTCCGGATGGGGGGCGATGAGGACATTGCCGAACTGGAGCTTGGGGATGACGAGAAAGCGCTTTCCGTCAGATGACGTATGCACCATAAACGCGCCGGGCGGGGGGCCCCACATGGCGGTCATTTCCGCGCGCCGGGCGGCGGGCAGGGACTCGAACCAGCCGAGGTAGACGGCCTCGGGCACGAGGGCGACGTCCGCGTTTTGGAGGCGGCGGGCGAGTTCGCCTGGGGCCCACGTGCCGACGTTGGAGGCTTCGAGCGCCATGCGCCGCGTGAGGGTGGCGACGTCGGGCAACGGGTCCGGCCCGGTGTCGTAGCCTGCGGCTTTCAGTTCGGAGAGGATGCGCACGAGACTGGCCTGCACATCGAGAAACGAAATCGGCGAACCGCCGAGGTTGGCCTTGCCGCCGCCTTGGCTCCAGTAGGTGAAGACCAAGCGTTTCTCCGAGTTGGGGCGGCGATGCAGGCGAGCCCAACCGAGGGCCCGCGCAACCCGCCAGTCGATTTGGGCCGGCAACGGAGCGATGAGCGTGCGGCCTTCGCGCTGGGCGCCTTTCGCCGCGACGACGAGCGGCTCGATCATGCCGTCCCGCTCGGCCAGCGTCACGAACGGGCTGAGAAAGGGATGGAGACCATGTGGAGACGCGGCGAATTCCTCAGGGGTGAGCTTGTAGTGGACGTGGATGCCGAGGATGGGCACGCCGAGCAGGCGGGCTTCGGCCAACCCGGCGTCATAGTCGGCCAGGTTGAGGCGGTCGCCCCCGAAGAGGAGCGCGTCGACAGAAGCGCGACCGTCGATGCGAAGAGCGGCGCCCCAGGGTGGTGAGCCGCGGGCAAGCAGCGTAACGGCATTGCCGCCTTGTCGCTCAATCGAACGCACACTCTCGTCGAGCAAGGCGGTGTCGCCGGCGTCGAAACGAGAGCGCAGAGAATAGTGGCCGACCGTGGGGGCGGTGGGATCGAAGCGACTGCCTTCGGGCCGGGTCCGATACCACGTGAGATACTCCGCCAGCGACGGGAAAGTCCGCGGCGGCGGAGCGTCGGGGTGGTAGAATACTGCCGACAAAGCGGCCGGTGCCGAGGGGGCTTCGGCACCGGACAAGTGCGATCCGGCTAGGAAATTCGCGCTCCAGACAAAGGCCAGGAGGCAGAAGCTCAGCGACCCGCGCGCGAGGGAAAGTCGGACGTTGAGTTGTCGTGGCATGACGGATCAGGCGGCGCGGCGGGTGAGGCCGAAGGCGAAGAGGGCGAGGGCGGCGGTGCCGAGGCCGAGCCAGAGCCAGGGGAGAGCGGTGGCGCTATCGGCGGCTACGGTGGCGGGGTTGGGCTGGGGGAATTTGTCTTCGAGGACTTTGCCTTCGACCATGGGTGGGGCACTCGGGGCGGCGGTGGGCGCGGCCGAAGCTGCCGCAGCGACGGGAGTGGCGTCGGGTGCCGGTGCGGCGGGGGCCTCGGCGAGGGCGGCGGCGACGGATTGGATTTTTTCGAGTGCGCCGCGGTAGGCCTGCATCAGCTCGGCGGCCGCGGGGACGCCGGCGAGGGATTTCTCGACGAGCGCGGTCAGGCGGGCATTGCGGCAGACGTTGGCCTCGCAGACGAGGCCGTTGGTCTTGGCGGACTCGGCGAGTTTCTGCGCGAGGTCGGCAAGGTCGGCGGCGCTGGCCTGCCAGTGGCCGCGTTCGCTGGCCTGGAGCAGATTCGCCATGATCATCTGCTTCGCGAACGGATTGTGCTTCTGGAAAAAATCGGCGAGGCCGAGGCCAAACTCGTCGTCGACGTAGACTTTTTTCAGTTTGCCCCAGTCGGAGCTCTGGACGGTGTCGGGCGAGGTCGTGTCCCAGAGGTCGAGGTGCTCGGCGAGGAACATCGGGTAGCGGGCGCCGTCGTAGCCGCGCGCCTTCAGGGCCTCGATGAACTTGGGATTAAAATAGCGCGTGCGCAGCTCGGCGGCGATGGTGGCGGCGACCGTCTCGACCTTCGGCGTGTCGCCGGTGCGAAGGTCGGTGGTATAGAGGCCGGGGTCGCGGCCGGAGACGCGGCGGACAGCTTGGCCGAGGCCGCCGAGGAAGGCGGCGGGCATGGGGTTGTCGAGGACGCCGGCGTTGACGAAGCCGGAGCGCGGGAGCGTGGCGGCGTCGACGTTGCCGAGGTTTTTCTCGAAGAGCGGGCGCTGGAAGTCGCCGTAGAGACCGCCGCCGTAGGCGTGGCCGAGGCGGCGGAGATAGAGTTCGGAGATCGCGGTGTCGTCGCCGCGGGCGTCGCCGGATTTGGCGAGGAACTGCGTGCCGGGCGAATAGGCGCCGGGCGCGGGCGAGAAGACGCGGGCGGTGGCGAGTTGGGTGGCGCGCGCGACGGATTCGCCGGCGGCGGCGAGTTCCTTGGTGCGGGCGGTGACGGCGACGGCGACGGGGTTGTCGGGCTCCGGCGAGGTCGCGGCGAGGCGCACGGCCTGCGTGATGAGGTCGACCTTGTCTTGGAAGTGATCGCGGTAGGTGCCCGAGGTTGTCATCAGGACGTCGATACGCGGGCGGCCGAGTTCCTCGCGCGGGATGAGAGCGACGCCGGTGACGCGGCCGCGCTCGTCGCGGACGGGGCGGGTGCCGAGCAAGTGGAGCACGGCGGCCTCGGGGGCGCCGCCGGTCTTGGTGATGCCGGAGGACCAGAGGACGTACGCGAGTTTCTGCGGGTATGCGCCGGCGTGTTTGGCGCGGTGCGCGGCGATGAGTTCGTCGGCCTGACGCCGGCCGCTGATCTCGGCTTCGGGCGTGGGGATGATGCGCGGATCGAGGCCGTAGAGGTTGCGGCCACCGGGGACGGAGTCGGGGTTGCGCAACGGTTCGTCGAAGGGGCCGGGCTCGATCCAGCGGCCCTCGAGGACCTCGAGGATGGCGGCGAGTTCGCGCGGGGCGGCGCGGAGATTTTCGGCGTGGCGGAGGATGTCGGCTTGGAGGGCCGAGAGCTGGGCGCGCAGCGGTTGGAGGGCGGCGGATAGCTCCGTCGAAGGGAAGATCACGGAGGCGACGAGGCGACGGTAGTCGACCTCGGCGAGGTCGGCGGGCAGGCGCGGGCGGAGCTCGGGTTTGACCATCAACGCGACCATGTCGGCGAGGGTGCGGTCGGAGGGCGGCTCGCCGATGACGTGGCTGCCGTGGGGCATGGAGGCGCGCTCGAGTTTGGCGAGGTGGGCGCGGACGCGCTCGACGAGGAGCGGGCCGGGGGCGGTGCGGGGATCGAGATCGAGTTCGCGGGCGAGATCGAGTTTCACGACTTCGTCGCGGATGGCGGTCTCGGCGTCGGCGCGTTGAGTGGCGTCGGTGACGGCGGAGGTGCGGCGGACGCGGGCGGCGAGCTCGGCGAGGGGCGCGAGGGCGTCGGACGGGACGACGTGGTTGGCCCAGCCGGGGGTGATGGCGAGGGCTTTGCGTTTGCCCGAGATGGCGCCGTTGCCGCCCATCTTTTCCGGATGGATGTGGGGAATGGCGCCGAGCATGAGGCCGATGTGGTCGTCGGCGGCAGGGCCCTCGCTCTTGCCGGGTTGGAGGACGATGTTGCTGAAGAGGCTGACCCAGGCGTCGGTCTGGCGCTCGCGCTGGAGCCAGAGGAAGAAGGCCATGTATTGATGGTGCGGCGGGAGCGCGTCCTTGGAGACGAGCACGGTGTCGTCCTGGAGGTAGCCCCAATCGGGATGCGCGGCGATCATAACGCGGCCGAACTGGAGGCGCGGGAAGACGAGGAATTTTTTCCCGCGTTCGTCGGTGTGGACCATGACGCGGCCGGGCGGCGGGCCCCAGGCGGCGACGATCTCCTCGCGGCGGTTGGCGGGGAGGGCGTCGAACCAGGCGACGTAGGTTTCGGCCGGGAGCAGGGCGAGGGCGCCGGAGCGGACGCGGGCGGCGAGTTCGCCGGGCGCCCAGGTGCCGATATTGGAGGCCTCGCGGGCCATGCGGTCGGAGAGTTGGTCGCGCGTCGGGAGCGGGCCGGGGCCGACGTCGTAGCCGCGGGCTTTCAGCGCGGGCAGGAGGGCGGCGAGGCTGCCGGGGACGTCGAGGAAATCGTCGGGATCGCCGCCGACGTTGGCCTTGCCGGCGCCCTCGCTCCAGTAGGTGAAGACGAGGTTCTTGGCGGAGTTGGGGGCGCGGCGGAGTTTGGCCCAGGCGAGGGCGCGGTCGATGCGCCACTCGACCTGGGCGGGGATGACGGCGGCGGGGGTGCGGCCGGGACCGGTGGCGGTGCCCTTGCCGGCGATGAGGAGCGGATCGATGAGGCCGTCGCGTTCGTGGTCGGCGAGCGGGCCAGTGAAGACGGGCGCGAGGCCGCCGGGGGATTTGACGAATTCGGCGGGCGTCTGGCTGAAGTGTTGGAACGTCGAGAGCACGGGCACGCCGAGGGCGCGCAGTTGGTCGAGGCCGTCGCCCTTGCGCGCGAGGCTGAGGCGCTCGCCGATGAAGAGGAGGACGTCGAGGACAGGCGTGCCGTCGGCGCGGAGGAGCGGGCCGTAGTCGGGGGCGCCTTGGCTCATCCAGGCGAGGGGGCGGGCGCCGCGGGCCTCGATGGCGCGGATGAGGGCGTCGATGGGTTGCCGGGTTTCGCGGAGGAAGAACGAGCGGTGGAAGGAAATGCCGACTGTGGCGGGGGCGTGTGGCGCGGCGTTGAGCGTGGAGAGCTGAGAGTTGAGCGACGGAGTGGGAGCGGCAGGTTTGGGGCGGGTGGCAAGCCAGGCTTCGTAGGTGGCGAGATCGCGAAAGAAGCCGGGGGCGGGGGCGTCGGGGTGGTAGATCGCTTGCAACGGGTAGACGATGGGCGCGAGGGCCGCGGCGGTGACGGCGAGGCCGGGCGGCGGGGCGACGTGCAGCTCGTGCACGGCGAGGTGCGAGACGAGCCGGCGGAAGTTCTCCGTCGACGGCACGGCGAAGTAGGCGTCGAGCGTGGATTCGGAAACGGCGGGCGGTTTGGCGCGGACGAAGAGCACGCGGACACCGGAGGCGCGAGCGTAGGCGAGAGCTGAGGTCGCGGCGGCGGAGAGATCGGTGGAGGCATCAACGACGACGAGGTCCGCGTTGAGGTCGGTGGGCGCGGCGCCGCTGGGCACGACTTCGACCACGAGGCGGCCGGACCACGGGGTGGCGGCGGCGCGGAGTTCGGGTGTCGGATCGAATTCGCCGCCGACAGTGAGAAATACGAGACGCGGTGGTGCGGCGAACGCGGTGGTGGCGAAGGCGACGGAGAGGAGGAGCAGACGGGAGAAAAAGTTCATGGCTTGGCGGTGGATTCGGGGACGTAGACGACCTGACCGTTGGCGAGGCGATAGGCGGTGCCGAGGCGGGTGCCCTGGCCGGAGAGGGTCTTGTCGGAGACCTTCTGCACTTTGATCTCGGCGCCCTCCTTGGTGATGATCTCGGTGGAGCCGTCGGCGGAGGTTTTCACGAGGGTGACGTTGGAGTTCTTGTCGAGCATCGCGCCCGACGAGAAGAGGGCGAAGAGCGCGATGAGGAGGGCGACGATGAAGGCGACGGAGACGTCAAAGAGATTGGCGAGGCCGGCGAGCGGGTCCTCGTCCTCGCCGGGCGCGGCGCCGTGCGGGGAGATGCGGTGATGGCGGACGAAGCGCATGGTCAGGAATTTTCGATCTCCGATTTTTGATTTTCGATTCGCGGGAGGATGCGCTCGGCGTGGAAGGCGAGTGCCTCGGTGTCGGCGCGGACCCAAGACTCGCGGGCGGCGGCGAGGAGGTAGGCGGTGACGCTGATGGTCAGGCCGATGACGGTGGCGGCGAAGGCGGTGACCATGTTGCTGGCGAGCGCGGGGAGGTTGCCGTCGGCGAGGCCTTGCAGGGCGTCGGCCATCGGGATCAGCGTGCCCATGAGCCCGAGAGAAGGACCGACACGCACGGCGAGGCGGAGGCGGCCGAGCGAACGCCAGCGGCGGCGCTCGGCCGCCTGGAGGATTTCCTCAAGCTGGAGCTCGATGTGTTCGCGCGGAGCGAGGCGCGCGGCGGAGTCGAGCGCCTCGCGGTCGTGCGTGAGGGAGAAGCGCCGACCACCGCGCCGGTCCCACGCCTCGCGGGCGAAGGTGCCGCAGGCGACGAGCATGGCGGCAATGAGGCCCAGCAGGCCGGCCAGCACGGGCCAGACGAGGACGCCGGCGATGGCGTGGAAAATTTCGCGGAGGTGGTCGACGGAGTTCATGGTGCGTGGCTCAGAAGCTGAAGCGGTAGCGGGCGTAGAGGGCGCGGCCCTGGAACGGGTAGTCGTTCTTCTCGTAGTAGTACTTATCGAGCACGTTATCGACCTGGAGGGTGACCTCGTGGGCGGCGTTGAACTTCCAACCGGCATCGAGGTCACAGACGACGAAGCTCGGGTAGGTAAAGAGGCCGCCTTTGCCTGCGGTGAAGACGAGCAGGCGGGAGTTGTCCTGATCGATCATACCGCGGACGTGGCGGGCGACGACGCGGGCGCGGAAGTGGCGGTGATCGTCGTAGGCAATAGCGACGTTGAGTTTGGCGCGGGCGACATTGCGCAGGGGTCCAAGGCCGGCGGGGAGGACCTGCTCACGGCGGTCGAAGTAGGTGGCGCTGGTCGTCGCGACCCACGTGTGGGCGGGGGCGGACCAAAGGCGGCCGAGGTCGCCTTCGAGCGTGGCCTCGAAGCCGGAGGCGGTGGCGGTGGAGGCATTGACCCACACGGTCTCGCGCAAGGTGGGCGTGTTGACGGTAAAGAAGGACTCGATCTTGTCGGAGACCTCGGTGCGGAACCAGGTGAGATCGGCGCCCCAGGTGGCGGATTCGTAGCCGAAGCCCAGATCGTAGGTGCGGCTGGATTCGGGCTTGAGGTTAGGGTTGCCTGCGCGCCGGCGACGTTGGCCAGATACCGTCTCGTCGCTGAGGCCGGCGAGCTGGTCCCCGAGCGGGGCAACGAAGCCGTCGCCGGCACTGGCGTGCAGACGGAACGGAGCGGTGGATGACGGCTTGAAGACGACGCCGGCGCGTGGATTGGTGGTCGTGAAGGAGGAAGAACCTTCGAAGACGGTGGGCAGGAGCGGGGTGGCCCGGATGGTGTTCGTGGCGCGGTCGCGGCGGGCGCCAAGGCTGAGGATGAGACGTTCGTCGAGGTATTTGGCGGTGGCCTCGGCGAAGAGACCCATGGTTTCGCGGGTGTCGTCGGGCGAAGAAGGACGGGTGCGCAGGCCGGTGGCGGCGTAAGTCTTGCCGTTGTTTTTCACCAACTCGTAGTCGAGGCCGTAGGTGAGGGTGTAGGCGGGAGAGATCGTCCACGCATCCTGCAACTGGGCGCCGCGGAAGGTGGTGGAGCGGATGCTCGCACGGTAGGCGGGGATGCCGCCGGTCTCGGCGCGGCGGACGGCGTATTCGCGGGTACCGTGGACGACGAGCTGGGTGGCGTGGGTGCCGAGACGGCCGAGGAGGCGGAGGTCGGCACCGGCGACTTCAAAGTTATTGGAGGCCTGGGCGGCGGTGAGATCGGACTCGGGGCCGGGCGACTCGATATCGTGGCCGTTGAAGCCGTGGAGACGGAGCTCGGCGCGCCACACGGGGGCGAGTTGCCAGCCGAGGCGGCCGTAGGCGGAGCGGTTGTTGAAGGCGGTATTGGGGCGTTCGGCGCCGCCGCCTTGGCGGAACGTGCCGATGGTCTTTTCCTGTCGGCCGAGCTTGAAGTTGTCGAACTGGCTGCGCTCGGTGTAGGCGAGATCGAAGTCGAGTCCGCGGGCGAAGGAGCCGCCGTAGCGAACATCGGCGAGCAGCGTGGAGAAACTGCCGCCGCCGAGCATCACGCTGCCGGCGAGGGGGCCGCGGGAATCGCGGCTGATGAAATTGACGACGCCACCCATCGCGGAGGAGCCGTAGAGCGCGGAGGAGGAGCCTTTTAGGACCTCGACGCGGCCGACGCCGGCGGCAGGGAGATTGCCGAGGCTGGTGGTGCCGGAGGCGCGACCGTCGACGAGGACGAGCACGCGCTGGTTGGTACCGGAAAATTCGGGGCGGAAGCCGCGGAGACCGATGCCGGCGAGACCGCCGGGATACTCGATGAGGTCGACGGAGGCGTTTTTCTTGATGAGGTCGGTGAGGTAGGTGCCGGGCGTGCGGTCGAGTTCGCGGGCGGTGACGACCTCGACGCGCGGGGCGATGTCGGCGATGGCCTGCTCGATGCGGCCGGCCGTGATCACCAGACTGTCAAGCCGGGTCGGTTCGCCGGGCGCGGCGACCGGCTTGGTCTGGGCGCGTGCTGTCGAAACAGCGAGGGCGCCGCAGGCAAGAGCGAGCGAAAGGGAGCGTAGAACGTCGCGGGAGGCGGCGCGTGAAATAGAAAGAGAAAGGGACATGATTGAGCTGAAGGCGGTGGACGGGTGCGCGCGCACGGTCGGCGCGAGCGGTTGGGGCACGCGAAAACAGGCGGGAGCAGAGGGACGGAGGACGACGCGGCCGCGCGGGGACGCTGTCGGTTAGCGGAGGACCAACTTACTCAGACCGAAGGAGGGCCACAGCTCTGCGGCAGCAGAAAGACGCGGGGCGGCAGCGCGAACCGGTCGTCAAACCGGAACAACTGGACGCAGAAACGGCTGACTCCAAGCAGCAGGAGAACACACAAAACGGCCAGCAGGTGGCCCTGCGCGAAAAGAGTGATTACGCACCCGGCTTCCGTCGTATCGCCACCGGCGGGATCGGGCGCACCATGATGATTATGGCCGCAGGCCGAGACCGGATGGTGATGGTGGCAGAGGTTTTCATGCCAATCCCTACGTGCGGCCATCAAGCTCAACCACAGGACCAATGCACCCGCCACGATCGCGATCAGGCGAAGGGAAACTGGCAGGCGTTGCGGGGCGAGAGTGAACATGCGGCGACCTAAAGAACCCGCATCGTAGCAGAGTCGTCAAGGGCGACGGCTGCGCGATTGCGGATGCCCTCCGTCAACCGGACATGTCCGGGCTTGAGGCGGGTGATTCCGCCGGTTGAAGTGGTCCCCGAAAGTTGGACAGGTCGGATCGTTAACCCAGAGTCCGAAATACGATCCCTATGTCCAAGAAACGACGTCAGCACAGTCCCGATCTGAAAGCCAAGGTAGGTCTTGAGGCCCTCAAGGGCATCGAGCCGGTGCACGCGATCGCGTCGCGGTACGAGGTGCACCCGGTGCAGGTGAGCCAGTGGAAGAAGGAGGCGGTGGAGCGGCTGCCGGAGGTGTTCGCCCGGAAGGCGGACCGCGACGC
>Ga0172372_10004422_pt1 | contig 19979 bp, 16 predicted proteins | sample LakKiv5m_2_FD_114544 | JGI IMG/M metagenome (GOLD analysis project Ga0172372, IMG submission 114544) | Freshwater microbial communities from Kabuno Bay, South-Kivu, Congo - kab_092012_9.5m | ecosystem: Environmental > Aquatic > Freshwater > Lake | place: Democratic Republic of the Congo...
GATTGCTATAAAAAAATTACAATAAAATAAATTATTGGGGCTTGAGGTTTGTGAATCGAGTTCTAGCTATAATTTGATGATGAAGATAATTCTTGAAGGGCAAAAACCTCAAATTTGCAATTATTGTTTTTGTAGGCTTCAATTGCTCCAACTAAAGCTTTGGCGCCTGAAATGGTAGTGGTGTATGTAATACCGCGCATCAATGATGTTCTGCGAATTGAAAAGCTGTCTTTGGTAGCTTGAGCGCCTTCTGTTGTGTTGATTACGAGAGTGATTTCTTTGCGATCAATCATATCAACGACATGGGGTTTATCTTCGGTAATTTTGTTGACAATGGTAACGGCGATATTGTTTTCAGCTAAATATTTGGCGGTGCCACGAGTTGCAACAATTCTAAAACCAATATCAATTAACTTTTGAGCTATTTCTGGTAAATATTTTTTGTCAGAATCTTTGACTGACAAAAAAACCAAACCAGAGGTTGGAAGTTTTGTGCCAGTAGCGATTTGAGCTTTAGCAAATGCAAGTGCAAAACTTTTATCGATACCCATTACTTCGCCAGTTGATTTCATTTCGGGGCCTAAAATTATATCGACATTGCTAAAGCGGGCAAATGGTAAAACTACCTCTTTAACAGCGTAGTAGTTGAGTTTCTTTTCGGTAAGTTTGAAATCGCTTAGTTTTTTGCCAACCATTATGAGTGAAGCAATTTTAGCGATTGGAATGCCGGTGGCCTTTGCAACGAAGGGAACTGTTCGAGAAGCGCGTGGATTAACTTCTAAAACATATAAAATGTCATCTTTTAGAGCATATTGAACATTCATTAAGCCACTAACATTAAGGGCCAAAGCTAGTTTTTGGGTAGCTTTTTTGATTTCAACAATAGATTTTTCGCTAAGTGAATAGGGTGGAATTGAGCATGCTGAATCGCCAGAATGAATACCAGCTTCTTCGATATGTTGCATTATGCCGGCCACAAAAACTTCGTGACCATCGCATAGCGCATCAACATCAACTTCGATGGCATCGGTAAGAAATTTGTCAAGCAATAGCGGGCCTGTATCAAAAACTTCTGAATATTCGGCTAGATATTTTAGTAGATAATTTTCGTCGTAAATTATTGCCATACCTTTACCACCTAATACATAAGAAGGTCTCACAACTACTGGAAAACCGATTTCTTTGACTTGCTCAATTACTTGTTGCTTCGAATAAGCAATAAAGTTTTGAGGCTGATTAAGATTTAATTTTTGTAAAAGTTGTTTGAATCGGTCGCGATCTTCGGCCAAATCTATCATATCGGGCGAGGTGCCGATAATCGGAATATTTTCGTCTTGTAAAAATTTTGCTAAACTCAAAGGTGTTTGTCCACCAAACTGAACATTTACTCCAAGGAGCTTTCCGTTGCTCATTTCTTTTTTAATTAGCTCAATGGTGTCTTCGGCAGTCAGTGGTTCAAAATATAGTCTATCCGAAGTATCATAATCGGTTGATACTGTCTCGGGGTTGCAATTTACCATAATAGCCTCGATTCCGTGTTCTTTGAAAGCAAAAGAAGCGTGAACGCAGGTATAATCAAACTCAATGCCTTGTCCAATACGATTTGGACCCGAACCTAAAATGATGACTTTTTGGCGATTTGATGGCGCAGACTCGCAAGAGTCGATTTCGGGAATTGAAATAGAGTTTTTGATTGAAGACATTGTTTGGGCTGATTGAATTTTTGAGGTGATTTTAAAAATATTCTTTTTTATCAACAAGGATTTTTTGTAGTTTTTTTAGATAAATTTGACCAAATTAAAAGCTAATAAATTATTTTTATTATCCTAGAAAATAAAGGGCGCGCGACCATTAAAAAAACTTGTGAAATTTTTTTTGCAATCTAATATTTATAGCCGTTCCTTAAAAATGAACTATAGCAATAAACGCATTTCGTAATAACCGTTATGGACCTGGGGGCAGTACCCAGCACCTCCACCAAATATTTTTAAGTTATCGACTTTTAACTTTTTGGGGGTGAATAGCTTTCGACATTCGCTAAAAGTTATGTTTTTGCTCGGTTGAGAAACTGCCGGTTGCATTAATTTTAGTTTAATCAAAAACTAATGCGATATCCGTTCAAAAAAAGTAAACGCAAATGATAATTTTGCTAATGACAATTTCGAACCTGCTTTCGCGACAAAAGTTGCTACTGCATAAGTGAAATAGTCGGGGTTTGCTCGGTACCCGTCAAAACAACACCGAGCGCTTAATCAAACAATTCTTATTCCAAATGCAAGACTTAATCGGATACGATGAAATCATTGAAAAATCAATGCGTTCAGTGATTTACGAAACTCTCAAAAAAATTGAAAAATCTGGCTTGCCCGGCAAACACTATTTTATTGTAACTTTTGCAACTAAGTTTCCGGGGGTTGTGGTTCCTAAATCAATTCTTGAGAAGTATCCCGAAGAAATGACCATCGCCATTCAATTCCAGTTCAAAAATTTGGTGGTCGAAGAAGACGGTTTTAAAATTTCTCTTAGTTTTGCCGGAAAATTTGAAAAATTAGTCGTGCCATACAAGTCCATTACTTCATTTGCGGATCCATCAATGAATTTTGCACTTAAATTTAGTATGAGTTATGGTGATCTTGATGAGACTGGAGAACAATATAATGAATCAAATTTAGCTAATAAATCAAAAGAAAAATCCTCCGAAAGCAATATTGATTTATCAGCCAAGGTCATATCACTCGATGCCTTTAGAAAAAACCACAAACCAAATTCTGGCGCTAATTCATGATATTTTTTTACCAATTTTTATATCTAATTTTCACTTATTTAGTTGCGTCCATACCTTTCGGTTTGTTATTTGGTAAGATTTTCGCTAAAACCGACATCAGAAATTTAGGTTCAAAAAATATTGGAGCCACAAATGCCACTCGAGTTTTAGGAAAAAAAATCGGCTTTGCAACCATAGTTTGCGATGCTGGAAAGGGAATGATATTAGTTATAATTGGTAGATTTTCTTTTGTTGATTCCAACAATTTACATCTGTTTTTGGTACTAGTTTCGCTTGTTTCAATTTGTGCTCACATTTACCCAATTTATCTGAAGTTCCAAGGTGGCAAAGGCATTGCTACAACAATTGGCACAATTATTGCGCTTGATTTTAGTGTGGGAATGTTGGCAATTTGCTTTTGGATCTTAACTTTTGTGGCATTCAGAATATCGGCGGTTGCATCATTGGTGGCGGTTTTTTCAACAACAATTTTTTCGACCGCTTATGACGCGCCTTTCTCGCAAATAGTTATGTGTTGGGTGGTTTTTGTTTTAGTATTTTTTAGACATAAAGAAAATATTCTACGCATATTAACCGGTGAAGAAAAGAAAATGTGATATGACTGATAAACTGATTGTTGCTCTCGATACTCCAAATTTTTTCCAAGCCAAAAATTTAGTCGAAAATTTAGGCGAAAAAGTAAGTTTTTATAAAATCGGTTTAGAATTGATGGCCAGTGGCGACTATTTCAAAATCATCGAATACTTAAAATCACAGCATAAAAAAGTTTTTGCCGATTTAAAATTATACGATATTTCGCAAACAGTTGGCAAAAGCGTTGCCAATCTTGCTAAATTTGATATTGATATTTTAACAATTCATTGCGCAAATCACGAAATTATGTCCCGAGCGGCTGATAACAAAGGCAAGATGAAAATCGTCGGCGTTACCGTTCTTACAAATTTAAATGTTCAAGATTTAGAGCAGATGGGTTTTGATAAAGATTTGTCAATCGAAAAATTAGTTCTGAAAAAAACTCAATTAGCTCTCGAATCTGGTTTAGATGGAGTTGTAGCATCGGCTCAAGAAACTTTATCTTTAAGATCCAAACTCGGCAATAATTTTATAATTATAACACCTGGAATTCGTCTTGAGGCGATTGAAAATGATGATCAAAAGCGCGTGGCCGATGTTAAAACTGCTTTAAGTTTTGGCTCCACTCATTTAGTGGTTGGTAGGCCAATAACTCAATCTAATAATCCCATAATTAGCGCCCAAAAATTTTTAAATCTAATCCATGAATTTGAAGCAAATACTCGCTAACATAAAGCAACCTTTTGAGATCTTTGGTAATCCAATAAATGCCTCGCAAATCAATATTGACGATATTTCACTAGATTCTCGTAAGGTAAAAAAAAATACTATTTTTTTTGGTATAATTGGTGCAAAAAATGATGGTGCAAACTATCTTGAGGAAGTCTCACAAAAGGGCTGTGTAGTTGCTGTAATATCAAACCAAACCAAATTCGATTATCAAAACTTTATTATCAAAAATCCTCAAAACATAATAATTGTTGGCAATTGTCACGAGCTTTTGCAAGAAATTCTCAATATTTATTATAATTCACTGCCAAAAAATATTTATGCGGTTACGGGCACAAATGGCAAGACCTCAACCGTTGAATTCATCCGTCAAATCCTTGAATTCATCAACATAAAATCAGCTTCAATTGGCACTTTAGGAGTTAAAGCCAATATTTATTGTGGAGATAATTTTGCTGATTCCGGCCTTACTACTCCTGATATTGTTTCGCTTTATAAAAATTTATCACTCTTAAAAAATCATGCGATTGATGATGTGGCGATTGAGGTAAGTTCGATTGGGTTAGAACAGGGAAGAGTTGGTGGACTTGATATTGAAATTGGAGCTTTTACAAATTTTACTCAAGATCATCTCGATTATCACGGCGACATGACCAAATATTTTGCATGCAAAATGATTTTATTCAAAAAGGTGGTTTTGAATCAAGGTTTTGCAGTGGTTAATGCTGATATTACTGAATTTCAAGATATTCAAAAAATTTGCCAAAACCGAAAAATCAAGATTTTTGATTATGGTTTTAAGGCCGAAATTCTCAAAATTTTAAAAATTAATCGTGGAGATGTTAGCTTCAGATTCGACAACAATGTCTACAATTTTTCTACCAATCTAAAAGGTGATTTTCAGGTTTATAATATTTTATGCGCTTTGGGTTGTGTGCTCTCAAAATATCAACTAAATCACCAACAAATTAACCAACTTCTTTTGCGATTTTCTGAATTAAATCCTGCGGTTGGAAGAATGCAATTAGTAGGTGAGGTGAGGGGCGCTAAAATATTTATTGACTTTGCCCATACGCCAGATGCCCTAGAAAATGTTCTAAAACTTACGCGTCAAATAGCAAAAAATCGGGTGATAATATTGTTTGGTTGTGGCGGAGATCGTGACAATAAAAAACGTCCGATAATGGGTGAAATCGCCAGCAATTTAGCGGATTTAATAATTATTACCGACGACAACCCGCGTACTGAAAAGCCTGAGATAATTCGTCGTCAAATTATTGATAATTGCGCAATCTCAAAGACAACTGAAATCGGCGATAGAAAAAAAGCTATTGCTAAGGCAATCGAAATTCTACAAGATGGTGATGTTTTGGTAATTGCTGGTAAGGGTCATGAAAATTATCAAATAATTGGTTCGCAAAAATTTGAATTTAACGAAGAGCAAATTGTAAAAGATGTCATCAAGCAACTTTCTTAATCCGGATTATAGCATTGATTTTGTTGACCTATATGAAGTTAATGGTCTTCAAAGAATTCATCAAAAATTTTTAGATTTTTTACAAAAGAATTCACCGGCTTTTTTTGACGAATATAACTTAAAAAACTCTCAAAATTCGACCTATTTAATTGAATTAGCAAAAATTTTAGAAATTTTTTTAGCGGATTTATTTCAAATAAATCAACCGAACGCTGATTTACAAAAAATTTATTTAAATTATAAAATTATTTGCGATACCAGAAGAGAGTATATTCAAAGGCACATCTCTAAAAAATATTCTTCATTTGATTTGGCTAAAATTAGCGATTTTAATCATGCTAAAATTTTGGCGGAATTGGAAATTAATCACGCGAATATCGATCAAGTTGAATTGCAATTAGCGCACAAAATAAATACTAATTTTAACGATGAATTGATCGAGAAATATTGTGTTTGGGCCTTATTTGATAATATTGGACAAGAATTTCACAAAGATGGCGCGCTTTTTATTTTACCGAAAAAAATCGCGATTAAAAATTTAATTAGTGATTTTAAGCCACGCGAAAGAAAGGGTTTTGATCTTACTGATTCTGGTTGTTCTCAACTAAGAGTTAGCGCAGAAGCAAATTATTGTATTTATTGCCATAATCAAAATAAAGATTCGTGTAAAAGCGGTTTAATCGATAAAGATAGTCAAAAAATTAAAATTGATGAATTGGGCATCGAGCTTGGCGGGTGTCCACTTGATGAAAAAATTTCGGAGATGAATTTTTTAAAAAGTCGCGGGTTTTCTTTGGCAAGTTTGGCGATGGCGATTATTGACAACCCAATGATTGCTGGCACTGGGCATCGAATATGCAATGATTGTATGAAATCATGTATATATCAAAAGCAAGAGCCAGTTGATATTCCGCAGGTTGAGTCACGAATTTTGAAAGATGTTTTACATTTACCTTTTGGCTTTGAGATATACTCTTTGTTGACGCGTTGGAACCCTCTTAACATAGAAAAGCCTGTTGTAAAAAATAATTCTGGTCAAAAAATTTTAGTATGCGGTTTAGGGCCAGCTGGTTATACTTTAGCTCACTATTTATTAAATGAGGGTCATGAAGTTGTAGCAATTGATGGTTTAAAAATTGAACCACTTGATGCGAATATAAGTGGTGTCGATGCGCATCACAATCGTCAAAAATTTCAGCCTATTAAAAATATTGATGATATATTTGAGCCTTTGTCATCAAGAATTATCGCTGGCTTTGGCGGTGTTGCCGAATATGGGATCACTGCGCGATTTGATAAAAATTATTTAAAAATAATTCGTTTGCTTTTGGAGCGTAGAGCCAATTTTTCAATGTATGGCGGTATTCGATTTGGCTCATCAATTACCGAAAAAATCGCTTTTGAAGATTATGGTTTTGATCATGTGGCGCTTTGTGTTGGGGCGGGTCGTCCTCAATTTTTAAAGCTCGAAAATAATTTTGCCAAAGGTGTAAGATTAGCCTCTGACTTCTTGATGGCCTTACAACTAACGGGGGCTTATCAAGATCATCTTTTTACCAATTTGCAAATTCGGTCGCCAATTTTAGTGATTGGTGGAGGGCTTACCGCAGTTGACTCTGCAACTGAAGCTCAGGCATATTATCGCATTCAAGTTGAAAAGTTTGCTCATAAAATTCAAAAATTTAAAGAATCGGGTTTTGATGAGCAATTTTTTAATGCCCTAAATGATGAAGAGAGAGTTATTGCTAATGAATTTTTATTTGATGCGCAAAAATTCCAAAGTGATAAAAATTTTAAAATAAATGCCCAGATTTTATATCGCAAAAAAATGATTGAATCGCCCGCATATCGTCTTAATCATCAAGAATTAAAAAAAGCTTTTGAAGAGGGGGTTGGGTTTGTTGAAAATACACAAATATCTCAAATCATTGTTGATAAATTTAATCATGTTTGTGGAGTTGAAACGCAAGATGGCAAATATTATCCATGCAAAACTTTGTTGATGGCGATTGGAACGATGCCGAATATTTCGTTTGCACTCGAAGATGGCCTTGATTTCGCCCATGATGGCAAATACTTGCAAGAAATTTCGCTGGATCGCAAAGTTTTTAATCATGAAAATTTTACCAATTCTCCACGCGCCAAAGAGTTTTCAGTTATTACTAAATTTTATAATAATTCTGCTAAAGCGGTAAGTTTTTTTGGGGATTTACATCCAAATTTTGAGGGCAATATTGTTAAAGCAATGGCCAGCGCAAAAAAGGGTGTAAAGCAGGTTAATACTTTGTTGGAGTTGTTGGCAAAAGACGAAAAAAAGCCCCAAAGTTTTAAAAATTATCATCAAGATTTCTTGGTGAATATTGTTAAAGTTGAAAGATTGTCTGATCATGTTGTTGAAATATTCGTTAAATCAAAGTTATTGGCCTCGCAAACTCGAGTTGGGCAAATATTTCGTTTACATAATTATCATGCGCTTGCCTCAGAAGCTCAGGGTCAAAAAATGGCCATGGAAGGTGTTGTAGTCACGGCTTTATCAATTGATATTGAGATGGGTATAATTAGTGGAATTGTTGTTGAAACCGGCGGTTCGTCGAGCTTAATAAAGAATTTTAAAGTAGGTGAGCCATGTGTTTTTATGGGTCCAAGTGGCAAACCAACCGATATTTCTAAAAATGAAACCGTAGTTTTAATTGGTGGTGGCCGTGGTAATCAACCCCTTACTGCCCTTGCTGAAGCTTTTAAAAATAACGGCTGTAAGGTAATATTTTTCGCTGGATATAAAAAATCTGATTTTATTGTGCGCCTCAACCGAATGCAAAACGCGGTTGATGACTTGATTATCGCAATTGAAGATAAAGAATCAGCTTATGAATCAGGTTTTTATAACGGGACAGTAATTGATGCGATTAAAAATTATTTTAACAAAAATTTGGATAATCGTAAAATTGATCGAGTTTTTGCGATTGGGAACGATAAATTAATGCACGAAGTGGCACGTTTGAGGTGCGAAAAGGTTGTTGAAGAATTTTTTAATGCCAAATATTCAATAACCAGTCTAAACGCTCCAATGCAATGTATGATGAAGGGTGTTTGCGGTCAGTGTTTACAACGCAAAACCAATGCAAATGGCGACCCAGAATATTTTTATGCTTGTGCCAATCAAGATCAATCGAGCGATAGTATTGATTTTAAGCATTTGCATGCTCGATGCGAGCAGAATTCGTTATTAGAAAAGACCACCAAATATTGGATTAAAACACTGAGCTAGAAAGGTTTGGGAATGGATAATGAAAATAGATGCCTTAGTTTATAACTGTAACAGCGCGACGATTTTTGGCATGAATTTCATCTGAGTTGCCAACAAGAGCCGGCCTTTCTTTACCATAAGAAACAATTTTGATGCGTGAATCAGCAATTCCTCTTTGTTTAAGAAATTTTTTAACCGCAAAAGCACGTTTTTCTCCAAGAGCTATGTTGAATTCGCGAGAACCCCTTTCGTCGCAGTGACCTTCGATGGTAACATTTATTTTGCTGTCGCTTTTGAGCCACTCAACCTGAACTTCAAGGATTTTTTTTGCTTCATCTTCAATTTCAGAGGAGTTTAATGAGAAAAAAACGCGATCCTGGACCTCAACTTCTTGCTCTTGATTTGCTTTGTTGATTTCTTTGGCTTGTTCTTCTGAATTGATAGTTTCGTAGGGTTGTTTTTCTTGTGGATTTTTATCGTTTAAATTAATTTCTTTTGTGGCGTCATTTTTATTGTTGTTAAGTCCTGTTTGACAAGAAAATAAGAATATGGATAATACGGCAATTAATATGTGCTTGAACATAGGTATAACGTAAAAATTAGTTGGAGAAATTTATGAGATTTCCAAAAATTAGTTATAACCAAATCTTTGTCAAGTGTTGTAAAGTGTTTTTTTAAATTTGAAGTAATTTACATTTATACCAAAAAAAATATTGAGAAAAATATGGAGAAAAAAACAGATAATGAAGACAACTCAACTAAATTTAATAGCCTAAAAACATTTTCTAAGAAATTTGTTGAAGCTTATCTTATTGTTCCAGATACTTTCCATCACCTTAACGATCAAAATACTCTTGATGGCACAACGCGCCAAATTTTGCAACGAGTTGAAAATTTTCATAAAAGGCAAGAAATTTTTAAGCATGTCGTTGATTTAGTTTTTCAAGAAAAAAGCGCGGATTTTCATCAATATAGAGATAAATCTGACGAGATGATTTTTAGAAATCACGCAGATGATGAAAATTCTCCTAAAGAAATTTTGGCCCTTGAGAAAGATAAATTTGTGGACATTTATGATAGGTTGGACGAATTATCGAAAATTGAAATCAAAAGAAAAAATGCTGAACTTTTTAGTGATTTGAATCAATCTACAAGCTCCATAGTTCAAGAAAGAGAAGAGCTAGATAATAAAAATTTCAATCAAATTTATAGTAGAATCTTAATCTCCATGGTTCTCGCAGGCCTAGATGTTTTAGAAATTTTTAGTGACATATTAGATAATTTTGGTGGAGATTTTGCTCAATCGGTTGGTAAAACTCTTCGCGATCCAGAGGTTATGCAGGGTTTTGCTCAAGTTAATGAGGCGTTTCGAATAGACGATACTTTTGAAGGTTTATCCAAAATGCCGATTCTAAATGACATAAATCAGGTCGCTGTCGATGCCCTTAATTCCGACTATCTGTCACCAATTTCAGGTTTAGCGCACGATTTTATTGGAAGCGAAATGGCTAAATTTGCTTTCGGAGGATTGGTGTTAGCAAATTTTATTAATTCTGAAGTTTCATTATTTTTGGAATATAAAGATTTTGATAAAAAACACAAAGATGCACTCGAAAAAATATCTACACGTCTTGATGAAAAAATAAACAAAAGTGCCGAGCAATTTTCAAAATTAATGGCTCACGAGCATGTTGATAATGTCAGAAATTATGAGTATCTAAAAAATTATTTTGTCAATAAGGGTCTTAAAGATAATAAAGAAATCGAAGATTTACATTTTTTAAATAGCCAAAATCATAAAATAAAACTTCAAGATTTTACCATTGATCAAATTGCTCAAATCGATTTCAAAAGCCAAAATTGCAAAGATCACAATATCAAAATTTGTAAAGATTTAATTGAAAAAGCCAAAAAATTTGCTTCTAATCAATTTGCTGACGGCAAAGAATCAGTCAAAAAAAAGATTGATGAAAAAATTTTTGAACATTTGATTCTGAGCTACAGACATAACAAAATATCCAATATCGATCCTGAGCCTAGCAAATTAAAGGAATTTAATAAGCATATGGCAAAAATTAAGGACATGGATGTGGATGAAAAAATTAAAATTTTTTGTGAAGAATATTTGGCGCCAGAAATTAAAGAAAAAATTATCAATCTAAAAAACAAAATTGAAAAAAGTCCTGCTCCTACTGAAAACCCATCAGCCCAAGATTCTATCGAATCTAGCCCAACAACTCCCGCATTGTCTAAAACTCCCGCATTGTCTACAACTCCCGCATTGTCTACAAATTCTGCTTTGGCGGCAAATTCTTCAAATTTGGTAGATAGCGGTAACGACACAAAACTCGTTGATTTGAGTGATATTGAGATAAGTTTAGTGCCCCCTATACCGATTCCTATCAAGCCTATAGAACCGTCATCACCTTCTCAACCGCCATCACCTTCTCGATCGCCTTCTCCAAGAAATAGTATTGATTCCAATGCTTCTTCAAAAAGTGGTGGTAGTTTAGGAAGTGGTGGTAGTAATGTTAGTGTAATTCCGCTATCTAGAGCAAGTTCAGTATCTAGTCAAGGTTCGCATCATAATAATTAATACTGTTTAATCTGGGAAAAGTATTTTCCCTCAAAACATAAACCCTGTCACAGAATCTCCATCGCGAAGTTCATCACCTAGATTTGGAGCGTAGGATGGTGGATTTCGTTATCATGACAATGTTGCAGGAGTTTTGGGTCATTATTAAGAGAGAAGAAGTACTACAGATTCTTTCGATGGAAGAACAGAAAATCAAACTAAAACTCCCTCTCGGGGAATTCAGGTTTAGGTTAAATATTAAAAATTTTTAAAAAGTCTTAATAAAAATTTAATGAACTTTACCACCAAAAAAATCCATGAAATTGATTTCGATTTTTGTTTAATTGAAGATTTGGCAAGCTTAAAAAATTTTGTCCAATTAATCAGCGATGATGACATAATTGCTTTAGATACCGAATTTACTCGTCGTAGTACATATTACCCAATCTTATCAACCGTTCAAATAGCTTTAAAAAAACCTAATAACAAAAAAATTTTAGCATTAATTGATGTAATAAAATGTCCTGCAATAGGGGATATAATCTCTGTTATAAATCATCCAAAAATTATCAAAATCTTTCATGCTTCGAGTCAGGACTTGCAAATATTTTATAGAATTTCAGGCCTAGAAGCGCAAAACATTTTTGATACACAGATTATGGCTAATTTTTGCCAAGAAATGACTAATATTGGTTACTCAAATTTGGTTAAAAAAGTTGTAAATGTTGAAATCTGCAAAAAAATGCAAAGTAGTGATTGGCAACGCAGGCCACTGAGTAGTGCGCAGATTGACTACGCTCTAATTGATGTGATTTTCTTGCACGAAATCTATGATTTTTTTGCAAAAAAACTTTTCCAAAATCAATCTTTTGAATGGTTTTGCGAGGAGATGAATGAATACATAAAAAAAACTTTGAGTGACAATTCAAAAAATTTAATATACAGCTTTAACTTAGCTAGGCTTAATCATAAGCATGTTTTACAGCTTAATAAATTGGTTATTATTCGTGAAAAATTTGCGAAAATTTATGACTTACCTCGCGAACATTTAATTTCGAATAAAGATTTGGAATTTATAGCTTTTAATTTTCCAAATATTGATTTGGTAAATTATAAATTGCCTCATGATTTTAGTAATGAAGCTTTGAAATCTCTGGCCTCAGAGCTTAATGAACATCAAATAAATATTCCTCAAAAACTCAGCACAAATGATAAAAATTTGATCACAAAAATTAAATCTCTTGTTGCTAAAACGGCAAAAAAATATGGTTTGAATGAACAATTTTTGTTGAACAATAACCAAATCAAAAATATCGTTACGGCCAATAATATTGAGCAAGTTAAATTTCTTATCAGCCATTGGCGCTATACTTTGTTGGGCAATGACATCAATCAAATTTTAATTAAAAATTATGAAAATAATCGTCGCAAACTGGAAAATGAATCACGGATTTGATGATGTTGACGATTGGCTGGAAGGTTTTTACAAAACATATTCAGCAAATTCTAAAAACCCCGATGCTCATGAGGCCGTTGTTTGCCCGCCAAATATTTTGCTTGATTATATCGATAGCGAATTAATCGAAGACGGTTTTCATTTTCTTGAATTTGTGGCTTCTAAACAAGGTCGCGATGCCGACGATTTCACTCCCGAAGAAATTGCAAAATATGTTTACGAAGCCAGACCAATAAAGCTTGGTGCCCAAGATTGTGGCATTGAAGAATCGGGTCAATTTACTGGCGATGTGAGCGCTAAATTATTGAGAGAAGTAAATTGCGATTATGTAATTTTAGGTCATTCGGAGCGACGCATTAATTATTGCGAAACCAATGAAATGATCGGCAAAAAAGCCACTCAAGCCTATAAAAATTCAATCACTCCAATTATTTGCGTTGGTGAATCAAAGGAAATGCGTGATCAAAATCGTCATTTTGATTTTGTGAAAGAGCAACTCGAGCAATCAATTCCATTAATTGAAGCGCCAAAACTAGTGATAGCTTACGAGCCAATATGGTCAATTGGCACTGGCAATACCGCTTCATCGACTCAGATTGAAGAAATGATAAATTTTATCCATCAATTCTCTAGCCAAAAATTAGCTAAAATTGTCAAAAATTTTTATGTAATTTATGGCGGTTCAGTAAATTCTTCAAACTCATCCGAAATTCTTAATATCAAGGGCGTAGACGGTTTACTTGTTGGTAAGGCGAGTTTAAATATTGAAGAATTTTCCAAAATTCTTTTGAGTCAAAATCAGTCGAATGTCGAATCAAAAAAATAGCCATTCCAATCAACATAAAAGCACCCCTTCTAAACTTTTTCTTTCTTGGCTTGAGCCTCTAGAAATTGCCCAAAAAATATCGGCAAATTATAATGGTAATTGGGTTTTTTTATATTCGGGCTTGTCTGATTCTTACAAATCAAGTCGATCATTTATTGCATTGTTTGAAAGTGAAAAATATCGTGGCGATAATTTTGATGAATTGCAAAAAATTATTAGCCAAGATCAAGCAAATATGTGGTTTGGTGGCATATCATACGAGGCTTTAGAGCAGTTTTATAAATTTAATCAAATCTCAAATTCATCTAAAAAAATTTCTGAGCCAAAAATTTTTTTTAGTAAATTTGATGTAGTGTTGGAATTTGATCACGACAAAAAATCTCTTTTAGTTCATGCAAGCGATAAATCCTTAGTTGAAAAAATATTATCATTTCAACGGATAGAAAATTTTAATGAGATTTTAGTGCAAAATATACGCTCAAATTTTAGCGATTTATCCTACAAAAAAACTATTGAAGACATCAAGCTGATGATCGCTAAGGGCGATTTTTATCAAGCCAATTTAACCCGAAAATTTTTTGGTAAATTTGATAAAGTTTTGGCAACTCAAGATAATTTTAAGTTGTTTTTAGACCTCAACAAAGCTAGTCCCGCTAATTTTTCATGTTTTATGAAATTCGAAGATTTGAGCATTATTTCATCGAGCCCAGAATTATTTTTGCGAAGTAAAAATAATAAAATTCACTCGCAACCGATTAAGGGCACAATAAAGCGCGGTCATAATGCTAGTCAGGATCGTAAAAATCGCCAATATTTAAAAAATTCTTTAAAAGAAAAGGCTGAAAATTTAATGATTGTTGACCTAATGCGGAATGATTTTTCAAGTTTCTGTAAATCTCAATCAGTTCGAGTAAAAAATCTTTTTAAGGTTTCGGCGTATAAAAACGTTTTTCATTTATCATCGCAAATTCATGGTGAAATTGCTCAAGGTTTTTCAATTTTTGATGCCATTAGAAAATCCTTCCCCGCTGGCTCAATGACTGGTGCACCAAAATTTAAAGTTATTCAAAACCTTCGAACTTTTGAAAAAATGAAGCGTGGAATTTATAGCGGAATGTTAGGATATTTTTTGGGCAATCGTGAATTAAATTTTTCGGTAGTAATCAGAACTCTTATAGTTTCGGGCGATAAATTCGAGTTTCAAGTTGGCGGTGGAATAACTTTTGATTCTGATCCAGAAAGTGAGTTGCAAGAGACATATTATAAGGCGCGCGGCATTTTACAAATTTTAAAAATGTCGGATAATTTTAAAATAAATTAAATTTTTTGACCAAATGATTAAGTTTGAAAATATCTGGCATCAAGAATTTTCCTCAGATTTTTATCAAGAAATCAATCCGCATGTTTTTCCCAATTCTGAATTAGTTTATTTCAATGATAATTTGGCCAAGGATTTAAAGATTAATTTTACAAAAAATTCTTTAAGCCAAATCGCTGATATTTTTTCAGGCAAAAAAATTCACCAAACTTCAAAACCTATCGCTTTAGCATATGCTGGACACCAATTTGGCAATTTTGTTCCTCAACTTGGCGACGGAAGGGCGATTTTGCTCGGCGAAATCAAAGTAAATAATCAATATTTTGATATACAATTAAAGGGCAGTGGTAAAACCAGATTTTCTCGTGGTGGCGATGGTATGGCAACTTTGGGCTCGGCGCTCAGAGAATTAATTATCGGCGAGGCGCTTCATTATCTCGGGATTCCAGCTACTCGAATTTTGAGCATTTGTTTAACTAATGCGCCAGTTTTTCGGCAACAAATTATGCTAGGCGCAGTCATGACAAGAGTTGCTGATAGTTATTTACGAGTCGGATCATTTGAATATTTTGCATGTCGAGGTGATAATTTGAATTTAAAAAAATTATGCAATTACGCTATCAAAAGGCATTTTGCACAAGCTCTTGAAAGTTCAAATCCAGTTTTAAGTTTTTATAAAAATGTAGTTAAAAGGCAGGCGCAGTTAGTTGCAAAATGGCAAGCAAGTGGCTTTATTCATGGTGTTATGAATACCGACAATATGTCGATTTGTGGGCAATCGATTGATTTTGGACCATGTGCGTTTTTGGATGAATATGATAAAAATAAGGTTTTCAGCGCAATTGATTTAAATGCTAGATATGCCTTTGACAATCAGCCTAAAATTGCTAAATGGAATTTGTGGATTTTGCTAAATTGTTTGGCACAAATTACTGATCAACACAATGATTTGTTGAATATTCATCAAAGTTTTGATGGTGAGTTTGAAAAGAATTATTATCAAATTATGGCGCACAAATTAGGTTTTGAAACCAAAATTCCTAAGCAATTAATCAATAATTTTTTGGAAATTTTACAAAAAAATTCTTGCGATTATTCGCAAAGTTTTCGCAATTTGAGTTTAAATCTGATCGATAATTCAGAAATTTTAATCGATACGGGCGAATATCGCGCTTGGCTTGAAAATTGGAAAAACCATTTGCAACAAGAGAATAGAAAAACCTCTGAAATTGTTGCTTTGATGAACAGTTTCAATCCGTTTTTAATTGCCAGAAATCATCGTGTTGAAGAGGTGATTGAAGCTGGAAATAATTTGGATTTTGCACCTTTACAAAAATTATTGAAAGCATTGAGCAAACCATTTGAATATAGTCTTTTGAATCAAGATTTTGCTTTGCCACCCACCGAAAATCAAAAAGTTAAACAAACCTTTTGCGGGACTTAGTCTAAAAATTTTTCGGAAATCTATTTATTTTGGGGCATTTTGCTTAATAAGATGCCAAAATAGCAGGTACCACTTAGGCCAGCATAAATCAATCCCGCTCCAAAAAATGCACTTAGAAAAATAAAATTTTTATCAATAAAAAATCCTAATATAGCACCTAAAAGCACAAAAAAACCTACACTTACCTGAATTTGGCGATCAAGTGGCAGAAAAAATTTAGTGGCACAATTGCAATGACAGCCTGAATTTTGCCATGCAGAAATTCCGCCCTCTAGATTGTAAATCTCAAGATTTGGATTTTCGTTTAAGAGTTTTTGACAGGCCATTGAGCTTCTTTTGCCCGAGTGGCAATGAATCACTAGTTTTTTGTTGTTGTGAGGGGGAATTTTATCAATTGAAACATTTTTAAGTGGCAAGAGATATGATTTGGGTATGTTAATATTTTTATATTCACTCGCTTCGCGCACATCAATTAAAACCGCTTCATTACTATCAAGCCATTTTTTAAGAGTAGCGCAATCTATGTTTTTGATAGTCATGTTTTAAATTATCTGAGTTGTTTGATAAATTCTAAGGCAATTTTGGCAACATTTTTTTGTGCCTCCTTTTTGGAGTTACCTTCGGCTTGAAATTTGTGTTCAATTTCATCAATTTCAAGGGTTGATAAGAATATTGGCTGATGGTCAAGTCCACCACATTTTTCGGTAAAATATTGAGGTAATTTTTTGAATTTACTTTGGATAATTTCTTGTAATTCAGAAATCGGATCGCGGATTAAAATTAAGTTTTGGTTAAAAGAATCTTTCCAAAAATTTAAAATGAATCTTTGAGCATTATCAAAATCTGAATCGAGATAAATTGCGCCAATCAGAGCCTCTAAGGCATTTTCAAGGTTGTTTTTATTGCTAATTCCTCCAATTTTTTTTTCACCATTGCTTAATTTTAGCATCGAAGGCAAATCAATTTTTGAGGCAATGATTGCCAATGTTGCGCCCGAAACAAGAACGGCATGTCGTTTTGACAAATTCCCTTCGGATTCGTTGGGAAAATTTTCCATTAAATATTTGGCTATAATTAATGACAAAACTTTATCTCCTAAGAATTCTAATCTTTCATAATTATTGTGATCTTTGGTTCTGGAGTTAAGGCTGGGGTGCGTTAAAGCGGTTTCTAAAATAGCCTCTTCTTTGAAAGTATAGTTTATTGTTTGATAAAAATTATGATAATTTTTTTTCATTGACTAAGTGTTTTGCCAATTCGATCAAAGCGAATATTTTGAACCCAATTGCCAAATTTAAAAATTGAATATGGGTTTGAGAAAAAAATCGTTGAGGCTCGGCCAACTAAATTTTCTTCGGGCACATAGCCTACAAAATTAAGGAAGCGACTATCTTGTGAATCATCACGATTATCGCCCATAAAGAAATAATAATTTTCGGGAACGGTATAAATTCCGGTATTGTCTTGAGGAGTGTTGGCGCGATTATAAGTAAAAATTTGACGACCTTCGGGAAGAGTTTCTTGATATTTTTGAAAATTGAATTTTTTGTCGTTTTCGATTTCAAAAGAGTCGCCTTTAAAAACTTTTAATACTTCATTATCATTGATATACAATGTGCCATCGCGCATTTGAATTTTATCTCCAGGTAAACCAATCAAGCGTTTTACGTAATTAATTGAGGGTTGTGAAGGTAGACGAAAAACGATAATATCTCCCCTTTTAGGAGTTGATTTGAGAATGCGTCCTTCAAAAATTTTGAAACCAAAAGGGAATGAATAGCGACTATAGCCATATGAAAATTTGTTAACAAAAATGTAGTCGCCAATCAATAAATTTGGGTACATTGATGATGATGGAATGTGAAATGGTTCTAAGGCAAAAGAGCGAATAAAGACTGCAAATAATAATGCCCAAAGGAATGTTTTAAAAAAATTTTCTTTTGGTTCAATTTTATTAATTTGGGCGATTTTTTGTGCGGGATTTTCTTGGGACATAATTAATTTTTAATAATAAGATTTTTGCCGTCCATTTCGTGGGGTTTTTCAATATTTAATAAATACAAAATCGACGGGGCAATGTCGTTTAAGGCGCCATCGTTTATTTTAAATTGCCCAGGCTGCTTGGTAATCAAAATAAAAGGAACTGGATTGGTGGTGTGAGAGGTGTGAGGTTGATTTTTTTGGTCACGCATACATTCAATATTGCCGTGGTCGGCGGTAATTATCATCGAACCATTTTTGGCTAATATTGCTTTTTCTATGTCGCCAAGTTGCTTATCGATTGCTTCGCAAGCTTTGATTGACGGTTCGAGTAAACCAGAATGTCCAACCATGTCGGGATTGGCAAAGTTGGCAACAATAAAATCAAATTGATCGGAATTGATGGCCTCAATAAGTTTTGAGCTCACCTCAGTACATGACATTTCTGGCTTGAGATCGTAGGTAGCAACCATCGGAGATTGAACTAAAATTCGACTTTCGCCTTCAAATTCTTGCTCGCGACCACATGAAAAGAAAAAAGTAACATGAGCGTATTTTTCAGTTTCGGCAATACGCAGTTGCTTAAGGTTTTGATGCGCCAAGATTTCGGGTAAAGAATTTTTAATTTCTTGATGCGGAAACAGGACTTGGTAGTGCTGGTTAAGCTCTAATGAATATTCGGTTAAAGAAATGGCATTTGAGAATTTGCAAAGCTCAAAAAGTTTTTGTGAAATTTGGCGTGCGCGATCAGCTCGGAAATTAGCAAATATTAGCCCGTCGCCATTAGAAATTCCTGAATAATTTTCGATAATACATGGTTTAATAAATTCATCAGTAATGTTATGTTGGTAATTTTCTTCAACCGCAGTAATTGGATTTTTGTAATTTGTGGCTTTGCCAAAAACTATAGCATTTGTGGCCAATTCAATTCGATCCCATTTTTTGTCGCGATCCATGGCATAATATCGACCCGCAATTGTAGCAAATTTTACATTCGAATCGAGGTGATTTTCAGCAAAAGTAAAATATTGGAGAGCGCTTTTTTGTGCAACGTCGCGACCATCAAGAAAAGCGTGAATAAAAACTTTAACACCATTTTTAGCTAACAAATTTGCCAAAAAAATTATATGTTGAAAGTGTGAGTGAACTCCACCATCTGAAAAAAGCCCCATAAGGTGACAAGCTTTGCCAGATGAAATTAAATTGGAAATCAGATTTTTTATAATTGGATTATTTTTGAGAACACCCTCATTAATAGCTTTGTTAATTTTGGGTAAATCTTGATAAATTACGCGTCCGCTCCCGATTGTGGTGTGGCCAACTTCTGAGTTGCCGATTTGGCCCTCTGGTAGACCAACTGCCAAACCTGAGGTTTGTAGCTTGGAATAAGGATATGTGTCAATAATGCGTTGATAATTTGGCATGCGAGCCTGAGCAATAGCATTATATTTATCGCTATTATCGCCAATTCCAAAACCATCAAGAATACAGAGAAGGGTAGGTTTCATTGTATATGATTATTGATTATTAAAACATACTTAACTCAAAAATAATTTGAGTTTTTTATAA
>Ga0172372_10004425_pt1 | contig 19961 bp, 16 predicted proteins | sample LakKiv5m_2_FD_114544 | JGI IMG/M metagenome (GOLD analysis project Ga0172372, IMG submission 114544) | Freshwater microbial communities from Kabuno Bay, South-Kivu, Congo - kab_092012_9.5m | ecosystem: Environmental > Aquatic > Freshwater > Lake | place: Democratic Republic of the Congo...
CCGGTGCTGGGCCCGTTTTATCGCTGGATCGTGGAGATGGAGGAATCCGAGCGCCTTCGGAATGAGGCTCGGCACAGGAAGGAGATGGCAGCGATGGAGAACGAGTGATTGGGTGGTTGGGGTGGTGGTCCGCGTAATAAGGGAGCGGTCCACAGATTCCCCAGATTCCCCAGATGCGAGGAGAGGGTTGGTTCGCTCGCGAGGGAGGGCGATTGGGTCGAGGGATGGACGCCCAGCGTCCTGACGTCCGCTGCTACGCGTCGGAAGGGTCCGCCCCACTTTAATTCTGCCTTCCTTCGATGGCGGAGAGGAGGACGGCGGCGGCGAGGAGGAGTTGGGGGGGGACGACGGAGCGGGCCTCGGGGAGGAGTTCGACGCGGAGCTTGAAGATGAAGGGATTGAAGTTCTGTCGGAAGTGGGCGATGGGCTGGCCGCCGACGGTGACGGAGAAGGCCTGGGGAATGAGGTTGGTGAGGAGGCGACGGAAGAGGGCGAGCATCATGCTGTCCTCCTGGATGACGCCGATGGATTGGTCGTGGGGGTCGAGGAGTTCCCAGTTGTCGCGGACGAGGGAGGACCAGCCCTTGCGGCGGATGCATCCGACCTTGATGCCGGATTCGGAGTCGAAGACGTCGTAGGCCGCGCTGAAGTCGATGATCTGTCGGGCCTTGATGAGCATCCGTTCGTGGGATTCGGAGACATCGGTGTAGATGCGGATGTCCTCGCGGAGCTTGAAGGCCTTCTGGCGGCTGAACATGACGACCTCGCCGGCGGGGTTGAAGACATGAAACTGGGCGCCAAACAGGGTAAAGACCTTGCGCCGGATCAGGTACTCGTTCTCGGAATAGACGTCGGACATGGGTAGGGTGGGCTGAATGTTCGGGGCGAGGCTTCCCGATTCTGTGGGAATGGTAAAGGTGGGTGTTGGGGGAGGTGACAGGCTGCAAGCCAGATATCGACGACTGCGAAGACGCATGGGAGGCTTTGGAGGGCGTTAGCCCATCCATGAGCATCATCGAACGTGTTGCGAAGCCTGAGTATTGGTACCAGCCGGGGCAGATGTTGCGTCGAATCCTTCGGCGCGGACGCTTGCCGGAGGTTGCCGAAGTCGTGAGTCCCTGGGGGCTGCCAATGCGGGTCCGTCCGACCGAAACTGTTGGGCATGCGATGTATCACCTTGGGGTGCTTGACCTGGCAGCATGCGAGGTGGCGTGGCGGTTGTTGGAGCCGGGCGAGACCGCGATTGATGTGGGGGCGAACATTGGGGTTTTTTCCGGCTTGTTGGCGCGTCGGGCGGGTTCGTCCGGCGAGGTCTTTTCGCTGGAGCCGCATCCGCGGATTCACGCGGAGTTGGCGCGTCATGCAGGCGAATGGGGGCGGATGGGGATTCCGATGGCCAAGATCCGGCTGATTTCGGTTGCGGCGAGTGACAAGGCCGGTGAGGCCGAGTTGTTCGAGCCTGAGAGCTTCGACCACAACGCGGGTTCGGCGAGTCTTGAACCGACGGGAAGCGGAAGCAGCCATCGGGTGCAGACGGACCGCCTGGAATGCTTGGTTCCCCGGGGGCGCAAATTCGGTGTGGTGAAGATCGATACCGAAGGCCATGAGCCAGCGGTTCTGAAGGGAGCAGGGGCGATGCTGAACGATGGGTCCTTCCGGGATATCGTGTTCGAGGAGCACGGCACTCCACCGACCGAGACCACGCAGATCCTTCTGGAGGCGGGATACACGCTGTTCTTCATCGGACGTTCATTTCGCGGACCGAAGCTGACGCGGCCGGACGAACGCTCGACCCTTCCGCAGTGGTTGCCTCCGAATTACCTCGCCACACGGGACCCAGCGCGTGCGTTGAGTCGTTGTCTGGCAGCGGGTTGGAATGTTCTTCGGGGGTGATCGGGCTTATGGAAACCCAGATTCGGGCATTTGGGGATGGGTGTCTGGCAAGTGCTCGGTGGAAGCCGCGTACCCCGCGCGGTGCTCCATCAAACCCGCCGGGTGAGGGCACCCGGCCTTCAGGTGAAGTTCCCGGTTTCCAGCCCCCGGTTCTCAGCGGGGGGGTGGTTGCCGCCTTGCAAACGGGCGTGTTTTCGCGACAAGTGGTGATGGAGGACGGTCGACGCGTGCGAATGACGAGCCGTGCCGTCCCTGAAACACAATGAAAACCATGACTCCATGCCGTCGGACAGATCGATGGCTCCCGCTTTCTTGGATTGGGCTCCTGCTGGGGGTCTGCACCTCGATGCTGGCCCAGACCGTGCCGCCGCGCGACGTCCCGGCCGTCGTGCGCCTGCTGCATCCCTTGTCTGGAATGACCTTCCGTCCGGAGGGGGTTCACTTTGAGGCGATCGCGGTGGATCCCGATGGGGGGCCCTTGACCCGGGTGGAGTTCCTGGCTGGAGACGAGGTGGTGGCGGTATCGGACCGGTCCGGCGACGTGTTTCCGGCGGTGATCGGATTGGCCGTGCCCCACAAGGCGGCCTGGTCGAAGGCCGCGGCCGGGATTCATGTGATTCGAGCGAGGGTGGTGGTGCAACGTGCGGTGGTGGCGGAATCCGAGCCGGTGCGGATCGTGGTCACGGAAGGCGTCGAACCTCCACCTCCTCCCACGCCCACGAATGGTCCAGTGGTCGCCCTGATGGCCACGCGGCCGACGACCTCCGAACCAAGTCCGTTGATCCGGATCGCCCCCGGCCTGTTCACCGTGACGCGTCGCGGGGATCTGTCGGAACCGTTGACGGTCCGATATGCGATCGGCGGGACGGCGGGGAATGGGGTGGATTACCAGTCCCTGGATGGAGACCTGACCTTGGGTGCGGGCGAGGCAACCGGCGAGATCCTGGTGATGCCGATCGACGATGAGGAAGTGGAGCCGACGGAAACGGTGATCCTGAAGTTGCTGCCGGATACGGCCTATCAGTTGTCGCCGGCATCCTCGGCGGTTGTGACGATCCTGAGCGTGGACGATCGCGAGGGGGCGAGCCTGCGGATCGTGTCGCCCCGGAGCGGCACGGTGTTCACGGCACCCGCGCGGATCCGGGTGGAACTCGATGCGATGGATCCCGCGGGATACATCCCGCAGGTGGAGTTCCTGACGAACGGTGTTTCGGCGGGCGTGTCGCGGATCGATTTCATCCAGGCACCAAAGCCTGGAACGGTGCTGCGCCACGGGGTGGACTGGGAAGAGAACCATTTTGGCGGATACGAGGTCACGGCGGTGGCGGTGGATTCGCAGGGACGCAAGGTCGTGGCCTCGCCGATCCGGTTCGTGGTGAAGGGCACTGCCGAGCCGCCTCGGATCGTCCGGCATCCGGCGGATGCGGAACCGGCGGACGGTGTCCTGACCAAGGATGAATTGGATGCGTATGCCAAGGCGTGGCGCTCCGGTGGGAAGTTTGGCGAGGATCTGGTTCCGATGGGATACGTGACCCGGGCGGGATTCCTCTCGGAGGCGGGAGCCGGGTACCTGTTCGACGCGACCCGGGGGACTCTTCCGCTCGCGTGGGTGAGCACGAATCCAGAGGCGGAACCCCGGCCCGGCATTGATTTCCTGCCGCCCTTTGGCTCGGGAGGGGTGATCGACTTCGGAACGAATGTGATCCCGCCGCGGCTTCCGCTGAGTTACGCGTTGGCCGAGTTTCCCCGTTTCACGGAACCCGGCGAAAACACCATCCGCGTCCGGACCGGGCCGATGGCAAAGACCCGGTCGCACGCGGTGGAACTGTATCTGGGCGGTGACGTGGAATTCAGTGCCGCCTCCGACGACGGGGTCTACGACAGGTCCGTCCGGGTTGTCCGATGGGGGCCGTTTCCGGACGACACGGCGCGTCGGATGACCGTCACCTTGAAGGCTGCCGGCGAATTCAAGATGCGGGTGGCGGGATCGTTTGATGGGCGCGATTCCATCGCAGCCGCGATTCCGCAGGCCTTGGTGGTACCGGGCGGGGGCAGTTCGGCGCCACGGATCGCGACACTGGAGTCGATGGACAACGGTGGGGTGCAGTTGGTGGTCCTGGGCGACGCGACCGGGACCGAAATGGACGTCGAGGTCTCGACCGATCTGGTCCGATGGGTGCGCATCGCGCGGGGGAAAGCCTCAGCCGATGCCGGTGCCATGGTGACCGTTGATGGTGATGCGGGGGACGCCCCTGTGCGGTTCTACCGGGCGGTTCCGCGGACCCCGTGAAGGGCTGAGGCAGGAGCGTCAGTCGGTTCCTGGAAACGAAAACGCCGTGCGGTCCTGCCGCACGGCGTTTTGCCTTGCCCGGGGAATGGAGACGGCAGGTGCCGTCGATCAGAGCAGCGCGATGGCTTCGTCGAGGATGCCGATCAGGTGGGCGATGGTTTCGGGGGTTTCGTCGCCCATGTTGGAGATGCGGAAGGTCGTGCCCTTGATCTTGCCGTATCCGCCATCGATGAGGATGCCGCGGTCCTTGACCAGTTTCGCGAACTTGGCGACGTCGATGGTGCGGCCGCCGGGCTTGGCGCCGTTGTTCACGCACACGAGGGTGCGGGACTCGAAGCCGGGATCGGGGAACAGGGTGAACCCGTGTCGTGCGGCCCAGTCGCGGAGCATGGTGTTGGTGCGGGTGTGGCGCGCGAAGCGGGCCTCGAGGCCTTCGGCAAAGAACTCGTCCAGCTTGGAGGACAGGGCGTAGATGTGCGGAATGGCCGGCGTGCTGGGCGTCATGCTTTCCCGGGCATTCTTCTCGAACTCGACGAAATCGAAGTAATAGCCGCGGTCCTTGACGGTGGCGGCCTTGGCGAGCGCGGCGGGCGATGCGGTGAAGACGGCGAGTCCCGGTGGCAGGGCGAAGGCCTTCTGGGTGCCGGCGAGCAGGACGTCGATCCCAAGGCTGTCGAAGGGAATCGGGAGTGCGGTCAGCGAGCTGACGGCATCGACGATGAAGGTGACGTCGGGGTACTTGGCCTTGAGGGCGGCGATCTCGTCGAGGGGGCTCATGACGCCGCAGCTGGTCTCGTTGTGGATGAGGGTGAGGGCGTCGAACTGGCCGGTGGCGAGACGTGCGTCGATGTCGGCGGCGCGGATGGGCGAACCCCAGGGGACCTGAAGGGCTTCGGCTTCCTTGCCGCACTTCTTGGACACGTCAAACCACTTGTCCGAGAAGGCGCCGCACATGCAGTTGAGGACCTTTCGCGTGACGAGGTTGCGGAGGGCCCCTTCCATGACGCCCCAGGCGCTGGAGGTGGAGAGGTAAACCAGTTGGCGGGTGCCGAGGAGGGTCTGGAGCTGCGGCTGGATCTTTGCGTAGAGGTCTTTGAACCCCTGTCCGCGGTGCCCGATCATCGGCCGACAGAGGGCCTCGTAGGTCTTGGCGCTGACCTCCACGGGTCCCGGGATGTAAAGCTTGACGTGTGCCATAAGCAGGGCGGCGAACGTTTCAAAAGGAGCCCGCTCCCGCAAGCGGCGAGACGCCGACGGGGGATTTGGGGGCATGCTTGACGGCAGTGCTTGGGCGTGGGTGTGGCAGGGCGGGGACTGTCCGGTGGATTTCAGGCATCGAATGCTTGACAGGGAGCGGTTGTGAAGAGTGGGGACGCAGGGGGGTGGTGGGGGTGGGAAGGGGCGTGCCACGAAAACGAAAAACTGGGGCTTTTCGTGGGTAAAACGGGGCTGTGAACAACTTGGGAACAACGACGAATATGTTTCCCTCGTTCGAACGGCGGGGGTGGCCTACAAGCCTCGCCCTCCGTGAGGCCTGCCTTTTCGGGTTCGGCCTCGACCGAGACGGTTGTCGGTGGTTTTGGATGTATTCAAGTATATGTTTATCAGCGATTTAGCATTTGTGTTGCCAGGCGTGGCACGGGGTTCCGGAGGCCGTGGGCTGCGTGCTTCCCTGGGATTCGTGATGGTGCAAATCGCTGGAAGGATGCCTGTTACGATCATGAAACACGGGCAGGTGAATAAACCCTTGTTTTCGCTCTGATCCTGCCAACTCTTGACGCTCCTCATGTCGCTCAACGCAGAAGTCATCTGGTCCGCCGCGCAGGAACTCCTGCGGGGCATGTTGAAGGCAGAGATCTATGCCCTGTGGTTTGCTCCGGTGCGCGCCGGCCGGACCGAGGGGGACTCGCTTCAGCTGCTGGTTTCGGACGAGTTCTGCGAGCTCTGGCTCCGGGACAACTATCTTGACCTCCTGCGCTCGGTGGTGAGCCGGGCAGCGGTGCGTCCCATGCAGGTGGAGTTCCTGGTGGACGCTGGCACCCGGGCGCCGGCCTCGGAGAGCCTGATGCTTCCGGGGTTGGCTGCGGAAGCTGCGGAGCCCGCGCCGGTGGAATCCAAGCCCAAGGTGGAGGTTGAATCGGAAGTGGTGACCGGGGCTCGCGGGGAACCGCCCTTCAACCCGAACAACACCTTCGAGACGTTCGTGGTGGGCGACAACAACCAGTTTGCGCACAGCACGGCCCTGGCGGTGGCTCACAATCCGGGCAAGGCCTTCAATCCGCTCTTCCTGTTCGGTGGCGTGGGACTCGGCAAGACCCACCTGCTGCATGCGATCGGGCATCACGTGTTGCAGGGGCGGCGGGGTGCGCGGGTGGCGTACCTGAGCTGCGAGCGGTTCATGAACGAGTTCATCGATGCGTTGCAGACGAACTCCCTCGTGAAGTTCCGTAGGCGCTACCGGATGCTGGATGTGCTGCTGGTGGACGACATCCAGTTCCTCGGTGGCAAGGAGCGGATCCAGGAGGAGTTCTTCCACACGTTCAACGCGTTGCATGAGGCGCGGAAGCAGATCGTGCTGTCCTGCGATCGGCCGGCGAACGAGATCCGCGGACTGGAACAGCGGTTGATCTCCCGTTTCGAGTGGGGCCAGACCGCGGACGTCCAGCCGCCCGACGTGGAGACGCGGATGGCGATCCTGCGGAAGAAGGAGAAATCCCTGGGCTTCTCGATCCCGCAGGAGATCACGAATTTCCTGGCGGCGCGGATCCGGACCAACGTGCGACGGTTGGAAGGGGCGTTCACCCGGGTGGCGGCGTACGCGCAGTTGACGGGACGTCCGTTGACGCTGGAAACCGTGGAATCCTTGCTGCGCGAGATCCTTCAGGAGGAGGGGCGGCAGACCATCACCATCGATTGCATCCAGAAACGCGTGGCGGAGCATTACGACATCCGGTTGGCCGACATGACCTCGAAGCGGCGTCCCGAGAACATCGCGTTTCCCCGGCAGGTGGCGATGTACCTGGCGCGGCAGTTGACGGAGTCGTCCCTGAGTTCGATCGGGGATGCGTTCGGTGGACGGGACCACGGCACCGTGCTGCATGCGTGCCGGCAGGTGAAGGACCGGATGGAGATCGACGCGAACGTCCGCCAGACGGTGAGTTATCTGGAGAAGCAGTTGTTGCGGTAAGGATCGTCGAGGAACGCCCGCTGGACCATGAATACCTCCCTGAAGTCACGGTGCTGGCAGGTGTTTGGGTGGGTCCTGGGCCTGCTGGGCTGGCTGGAACTCGGAGCGGCAGGGCCGATGGCTCCGGTTCGGCAGGACCTGTTTCCGCCGGAGACCTGGCACAACCATGGTTCCTGCATCGTGGAGTTGCCGGACGGCCAGTTGCTAACGACGTGGTTTCACGGGTCCGGTGAGCGGAAATCGGACGACGTCCGGATTGAGGGCGCCCGGCGGTCGCGTCGGGGTGGGGCGTGGCAGTCCCGGTTCGTGATGGCGGACACGCCTGGCTACCCGGACACGAATCCGTGCCTGTTCCTGGATGGCGACGAGCGGTTGTGGCTGATGTACCCCACGATCCTCGCGAACCTGTGGGAAAGCGCGCTGATGAAGGTTCATATCAGCCGCGACTATCGCCGGTCCGGCGTGCCGCGATGGGAACGTCAGGAAGTCCTGCATGTGACCCCCGGTCCGGAGTTTGCGGCTGCGGCGGAAGCGCTTGTTCCCGCTTTGGAAAAGGAAGCGGCGGCCTCCGCGTGGGGAACGCAGACGCGGCGCGAGGTTCAGGATTACCTCGATGCCTTCCGGTTGTACTCCACCAACAAGCAATACCTCCGGTTGGGATGGATGACGCGGGCGCATCCGCAGGTGTTGGCAGGCGGCCGGATCCTGGTCCCGCTTTACCACGACGGTTTTTCGACCTCCCTGTTTTCCTACTCGGACGACCAGGGAGCCACGTGGAAGACGACGGCTCCGCTGATTGGCGGGGGGAACATCCAACCCTCAGTCGTTCGTGGGGCCAATGGCATCCTGGTGACCTACATGCGCGACAATGGGCCGCCGCCGAAGCGGTTGCTGATGGCGGAATCGTCGGACAATGGCGCCACGTGGGGTACGGTCCGTGACAGCGAGATCCCGAACCCGGGTTCGGGAGCCGACGTGATCCGTTTGCGGGACGGGCGTTGGCTTTACGTCGGGAACGACACAGAGGAGGGGCGGCATCGGTTGGGCGTCTGGCTCTCCCCGGATGGTGGGCGCACGTGGCCCCACCGGAAGGCGCTGGAGGAGGCAGCCCCCGAGACCGATTCCTTCGGTTATCCCAGCGCCATCCAGTCCCGGAACGGCCGGATCCACATCACATACAGCGTTCGCACGAAGGCAGGAGGCAACATCCGTCACGCGGAGTTTGACCCGGGTTGGGTTGAATCAGCGATGCCTTGAAGGAGAAGCGGTTCCGGTTCTTCACGGGTCCGTCATCAGATCGTGACATGGGGCGGCCAAGGTCGCGCCATGGGTTGGATTGAAAAGGAAGCCGCATCGCGGACGGGTGTTTCGCTGGTCCCGGAGGATCTGGCGGAATTGCGCGGTGCCGTGCTGCTGATGCACGTGGCGATCGAGGCGGCGCAGGCCGCGGAGCCTCCCGCAGGCCGGGTTGGAAACGAGGAGGGGAGCGTGACGATTTCCCAGGTGCTTTCGGTGTATGCCTATGCCATGGGGCGGGGGTGGATGGGGGCCGAGGAGATTGCGGTGCGATGCGTCGAGGATGGCTGCCTGCGGTATCTGGTCGGGCGTCGCGCGCCAGAGGCTTCGGTGCTCCGACAATTCCGCCGGAACCACGCCGCGCTGGTCCGATCGTCGCTTGCGTTCCTGATCAGCCGGATCCAGGGGCAGTTGGATGCTTTACCGCGGGTCGGGTTCGATCCGAGGGGAGAATCGGCCCGTCGGTTTGAACGTGCGGTCGCAGCGGACAGCCTGGCGATGGAGGTGTGAGCATCGGTATCGCCGGGTGAGGGCACCCGGCCTTCACAGGGAGTTCCCAGTCTCCAGTTCCCAGATCCGTGGGTGAAGGCCGGGTGACCCCACCCGGCGATGTTGGACCTCCTCTGGAACGGGGTGGCGACGTCCTCGTCGCCGTTCCAAGGCCATTCCCAAGGCGATGAGGACATCGCCTCCCCGAATCCTGTCCAAAACGAGGCAATGTCAGGATGGGCCCGATTGAAGGCCGCAGGGACCTTGACGGTAGAGCGGGACTTCCGGAGATTGATCGCGCCGGATGGCACGAACGAAGACACGACTGAATCGGGCGCAAAGCCGGGCGTTGGAGGTCCAGGGAGGATTTCTGAGAGCCTTGGTGGAGCGTGATCCGGGATATGTGGACGCCATCGAGGAACTCGCCGAGATCGAACTCCAGTTGGGGCGGGTCGAGGTGGTCTTGCGTTTGGACGAGCGCTTGAAAGGCCTTCGTCCGGCGGATCCGGAGATCCGCTACAACCTGGCCTGTTCCCTGAGCCTGAACCGCCAGTTCGAGCAGGCCGCCGCTGAGTTGTCCAAGGCGTTGGAACTGGGGTTTGAGGACGTCCAGTCCTTGCAGAGTGATCCCGACCTTGAGGATTTGAGGGCCCATCCGGCCTTCCGTCCCATAGGAGCCCGGTTGAGGACGCTCAAGGTGCCGCCGCCGTGATGGGCTGGATGCGGAACTCGTCCTGATCCACCTGAACCCGGGCGCGGAAGGAACTCAGCAATTTCCGGCCCTCGGCGCGGGTGGTGAGAAGGACATTGGCCCAGTGGCCGGGTTCGATCGGGCGCCGGACGATGGCAAACTCGAGGCGGTTCAAGGCGCCCGCGATGCCGCCGAGCAACCGCAACGCCGAACGGAGGCGGGCTTCCACCTTCACCATTTCGTACTCCTCCGCATCGATCCAGATCTGGCCATGGAGCAGGCTCAGGATGCGGTCGACATCCTTGCCTGCGGTCGTCGTCCGGGTGGGCTGATACGCGAGGCGGAAAACGCGTCGGCCCTCGATGGTTTCCTCACCTTCAAGGGTGTACTCGAAGCGCCGAACAAGTCCCTCATCGAGGAAGTCCGGCCCCCGGCGGCGCCGACCGGATTCACGTCGGGCATCCGATTCGGTCCGGCGGTCCGACTTGAGTTCGTCCTCGGAGGGCGGTCGGTCGTTGACCTTAAGGAGGACGGTCTGGACGAGTCCGGCGCGATTGGTGACCGCGTACTCCTTGGAGCGGGTTTCCTTCACGGAGCCGTCGTCGCGGAGTTCCTCGATCCGGGTGCGTCGTTGGTAGCTGATCATCTGGCGGGCTTCGACCTCGGCGGCGGCCTTGGCGCGGGCGATGAACCGCTGGATGATGGTCTCGGCGTCCGGGGTTTCCCCGGCGATGGCGGACCGGTGTGTGAACAGGAGGATCGAAATCACCATGATCATCCTGGGCAACCGGAGGAGCAGCAGTGGATCTCGCAACGACATGGCTGGCGAATGTGCCATCGTGTGCAGGGTGCGGCAACCCCCGGGAGGGATCCGGAGATTTGATTGGGCGAAGGGCGTGGCGTGGCTAGCTTGGGGCGGAAACGACAACGGACTTTGACTCACATGAGCACTCTTCTGACAGGCCTGAAGCAGCATTCGATTGTCGTGGCGGATACGGGGGACTTCGCCGCGATGCGGAAGTACCAACCGCGGGATGCGACCACGAACCCCAGCCTCCTCCTGAAGGCGGCGACCATGCCGGAGTACGCCGCGGTGGTGGACCGGGTGGTTTCGGAGGCCCGGCAGGGGGGAGCGACCCCGGCCGCGGCGTTGTCGGCAGCGATGGACCGGTTGGCGGTCGCCTTTGGCATCGAGATCCTGAAGATCGTTCCGAAGCGGTTGGATTCCGGTGTGGCCAGCGCGGCCAACCTGGAACGGGTGGTGATGGACGAGCGGACCTTCCGCTGGATGCACAACGAGGATGCCATGGCGACGGAGAAGCTTTCAGAGGGCATCCGGCTGTTCGCGGCGGACGCGATCAAGCTCGAGAAATTCCTGCTGACGCGGCTCGCGTCGTGAGCCGAAAGATTTTTTCGGTGGGGCAGTAACCTTTCAGGGGTTGCCGGCGTAGCAGTCGGTAACCCATGCAATCGAACACATCACCCGGGCGGCATGGGGCCGCCCGGGTCTTTCTCCAGGGCGGCCTCACGTTGATCGAGTTGGTCGTCGTCATCGCGATCCTCTGTGCCATCGCCGGGATGGTTTCCTCGTACGGTTCCGGGATGGTGCGGAAGTCGGGTGGGGCCATCGGAGGGGCCTCGCTGATGGAGGTCATGAAGGCGGTGGACCGGCACCGGACGCGGCACGGAAGATTTCCGGATGGCTATGATTCGTTGATCGGGGCGCCCTACACGATCTATGCAGGGATCCCGGCGGCGTCTCGGCGACAGCTTCGTCCCAAGGATCTGGACAATGCGGATCGGCAGGTCCTGCGGGGGTTCGGGATCACGACGGCGTGGATGCACGCAGCCCCGGATGGTCAGGCGGTCACGTGGCAGCCGGTCTCCGCGACCAAGGCGCTGGACGTGAACGTCGGTGGATTTGCAGCCGATGACGCCGCGATCCTGGACACGTCGAGGATTGATCCGGACACGTTGTTCGGACGGGGAACGCGAAAGGGGACGGCCAACGAATCGTTTCTGGTGTTCGGCATTGGAAGCCGGTGTTCGTTGGTGGGACCCAACGCAGAGATGGTTCAGGCTCCGGTGGCACCGGCGGCGAGTGCGGCAACGGATCCACACGACTTCTACATGCGGCTGGCATTGGTCTATCGGTTGGATCGGGCGGATCGGCGGCCCCTGCAGTTGCTGGGAGCGGTGGCTTTCACGGACACGGGCATCGCGACTTCGTCGGACATGGCGCGCACGTGGCACCGGAAGTAAGGGGCATAGTTCGAAGTTTTCAGTTTCAAGGTTCAAGCCCTTCAACACGGGATCTGGGAAATGCCTTGAAGGCCGGGTGCCCCACCCGGCGGATTCTGGGAAATGGGGAGCTGATCCACAGCCTCCTGACGTTGGCTGCTACGATCGGGACTGTGGCTGACGAGGTAACGAGGCAGTGAAGGGGGGAAGGTTGGGAGTTCTCAGTTCCAGGTCTGAAATGGGGTGCACGTGGTCCGTGGACACCCGGGGGTGGGTTGCCTAGGGTCGGGCCGATGTTGGAAGCCAAGTACGCGCGGTTGCGGGAGTTGATCGGGAGTTACGGTTCCTGCCTGGTGGCGTATTCGGGTGGGGTGGATTCGGTGTTCCTCGCGAAGGTGGCATTCGAGGTCCTGGGAGCGCGTTCGCTGGCGGCCATCGCGGATTCGCCATCGCTGCCGCGTCGGGAACTGGCGGAGGCGCTGGAGCTGGGTCGGCAGTTTGGATTTCCGGTGCGCGTGGTGAACACGGCGGAATTCGACAACCCGGCCTATCTCGCGAACCCGACGAACCGCTGTTACTTCTGCAAGCATGCGCTGTTCACGGAACTCGAGCCGCTGGCGCGGGCGGAAGGATTCGCGGTCCTGGCCTACGGCGAGAATGCGAGTGATGTCGGGGACCATCGGCCGGGAGCGAAGGCTGCCGCGGAGTTCTCGGTGCGTGCGCCATTGAAGGAAGCGGGGTTGACGAAGGACGAGATCCGCGCGCTGAGCGCGCGGTTGGGTTTGCCAACCGCAGACAAACCCCAGATGGCCTGCCTGAGTTCGCGCATCCCAACCGGTGAATCCGTCACGCCGGAGAAGCTGCGGATGATCGAGGAGGCGGAGCATTACGTTCGGGGATTGGGTTATTTCGACGTTCGGGTGCGGCATCACCAGACCGGCACCGGGGCGTTGGCGCGGGTGGAGTTGGGTGTGGAGGAGTTGTTGCGGTTCTTCCGCGGCCAGCAACACGCGGAGGTGGCCGCACGACTGCGGGAGATTGGCTACCTGCACGTGACCCTGGATCTGGCGGGGTACCGTCGGGGCAGCACGAACGGGGTGGCACCGGCGGTCGTTGTGTCGCAGCCTATCGCACTTCGCACAAACGCGGTGGCCCGACCGCAACAGGGAGCAGTGAACGGACAATGAAATCGAACTCCAACGCGGACCACCCGACGCACATTTTCGTCACGGGCACGGACACGGATGTCGGCAAGACGGTGTTCACGGCGTGTTTCCTCGCCTGGCTTCGTGCGCAAGGCGTGCCTTCGATCGGGTTCAAGCCACTGGCGTCTGGTCCCCGCACGGACGCGGAGACCCTATTCGACGTCCAAGCGGGGGAGGTGCCGCTGGATGTCATCAATCCGTGGCATTTCTCTGAACCCGTGGCTCCGTTGCTGGCAGCACGGATGGAGGGACGCCGGGTGGCGTTCGAGGTCGTTGTGGACCATTTGAACGTTGCCTCCCGCGGAATGCAGGTGGCGGTGACGGAAGGGGCGGGCGGGTTGCTGAGTCCGATGCTGGAAGGAGGCGGCGATGCCGCAGTGATGATCGATGCGCTGGACGCCTCGCCGGTCATTGTGGCGGTGGATCGCCTGGGCGTGGTGGGGCAGGTACGGCTGGTTTGGTCGGCATTGTCCAAGCGGGCTCGCCAGACGGCGGAGGTGGTCCTGATGGAAAGTCAGCAACCCGACGCCTCCGTGGCTGGGAACCGCGCGCTGCTGGGAGAATATCTTGGGCCGGACCGGATCCATGCCTTCCCGAGGCTGGGGTCGCGGGAGTTGAAGGCCTATGGTGGGATGGCGATCGGTCCCGTGTGCGCGGTGGTGGCGCAGGGGCTTGGGATCAGGCTGTGAGCCGCACCCTTGTCCACGGTGGATGATCTCGGATAGCGTGACGCGATGCGTGGAGAACGACGGGTCGTGGGATGGGTTGCGTGCATTCTTGGGGTCGCGCTTGCGGGCGGGGCTGGGGTCGCCGGGGATTGGCCGGAGTTTCGCGGGCCGACGGCGATGGGGATTTCGACGGCGAAGGATTTGCCCGTGCGCTGGAGCACCACGGAGAACGTGGTCTGGAAGCAGGGAATCCCCGGGACGGGTTGGTCTTCCCCCGTGCTGCGTGAGGGTCGGATCTACCTGACGACGGCCATGGAGACGGACTCGGGAGGCCTCGTCCTGAAGGTGATGGCCTTGGATGCGCGGAAGGGAACGCCCTTGTGGGATACGGTGGTCTTCGAGTCGCCGGTGGCGGGACCTTCGATCCATTCCAAGAATGGTCAGGCCAGTCCAACTCCGATTGTCACCGCGGACCGGATCTTCGTGCACTTCGGCCACCACGGAACGGCGGCGTTGGACCTGAAAGGCGGGGTGGTGTGGCGCCAGAACGCGATCAAGTACACGCCGGTGCACGGCAACGGTGGATCGCCGGCGTTGGTGGAGGGGATGCTGGTGTTCGGGGTCGATGGGGAGAAGGATCCACGTGTGGTGGCATTGGATGCGAAGGACGGAAAAGTGCGCTGGGAAACACCGCGCGTGACGCCGGCGAAGCGGAAGTTCTCATTCTCGACGCCCTTGGTGGTGGGCGACGCCGGAAAGCGGCAGGTGATCAGTCCAGGCAGTGGCGCGGTGTGCGCCTACGATCCGAAGACGGGCACGGAGTTGTGGCGCGTCCGGTATGGCGAGGGGTATTCCGTGGTGCCGAGGCCAGTCCTGGCCGATGGAATGCTCTTTCTGGCGAGCGGGTATGATCGTCCGGTGCTGCATGCCATCCGCACGGGAGGCGTGGGGGACGTGACGGATACGCATGTGGCGTGGACGTTGGCCAAGGGCGCGCCGAATACTCCCTCGATGGTGGTGGTAGGCGACCTGTTGTACTGCGTTTCGGATGGAGGGATTGCCAGCGCGGTGGAGACGAAGACCGGAACGGTGGTCTGGAGCGAGCGACTGGGTGGGGATTTCTCGGCGTCCATCGTGTACGCGGATGGTCGGCTGTATTTCCAGAACGAGTCGGGTGTTGGCTTCGTGGTGAAACCGGGAAGGACCTTCGAGCTGTTGTCGAAGAACGATCTCGGCGAGCGGACGCTGGCCTCCTACGCGGTCGACGATGGCGCCCTGTTCATCCGTACGGCGGGGCACCTGTATCGGATTGGGAAGTGAGGTCCTCGTAGAGGGCCGTGTTGATCGCCTGTTGTCGCCGCTGGTGCAGCGGTTCGCCAGGCATGCCATTGCAGATCCAGGCGACGGCGAGGTTCCGATCCGGGTCAGCGAAGGCGCAGGAGCTCTGGTTTCCGCTGTGGCCGAAGCATCGCGCGCCGGCATGCGGCCCATACCCGTAGGGCATCGGCAGTCCGTTGGGCTGGGGCGTGGGCAGGATGAATGCCATGCCGAGGTCGATCGGTGCCATGAAGGTGCGGTCGAACTTCCCGACGCGCTGGGGTTGGAGGAGCACACGGAGTGTTGCCTCCAACAACCAACCTGCGGGAGGGGAAAGCAGCGCCGTGTAGAATCGACACAGGAACGCCGCCGATGTGCGCAGCCCCGATCCCGGCCGGCAACGGGAGATGACGACGGGATGATTGAGGACAGGATCCGGCGTCCGGCCGGACCGGCCTGTCCGATCCGTGACGACCCAGTCACTGGCGAGGTGGGCGCGTTGGATGGGGTCGATCCCGAACCACCCCGGTCCCAGTCGAAGCGGGACGATGACTTCTTCCTGAACGATGTCATTGAACCCCCGGCCGCTGATGCGCTGGAGGATTTCGCCAAGGATGAACCACGACCCATTCGCGTGGTATCCGGCGGTTTCGCCCGGGATCCAGTCGGTTTCAAGCGGTGATGCGCACGCGGCAGCGACGCAGTCTTCCCATGCGAGGGTTGGATCCGTGCGGTCGGCATCGCGGAATCCACCGGTGTGGGTCAGGAGGTGGCGCACGGTGATGGCGTCCTTGCCGCCGCCACCGAATTCGGGAATCCAGCGGGAAACGGGATCGTCCCAATCGAGTTTGTTTGCCTCGACGAAGCGGGCGAGCGCGACGGCGGTCAGTGGTTTGCCGGAGGAAAGCCAGGGGCCGATGCACCCGCCGTTCATGGGGACGCCCGGTGCCGCCTCGCCGACGGCGAGGGAATGCATGCGGCCCTGACGGGCGATGGCGACCTGCGCGCCTGAGTGGAGGCCTTGGGCCCGACCGGACTCGAGGGTGGAGAGGAGTCGGGGCCAGGGCGTCGGATCCGCTGATTCCATGTCGGTCATGGTGAAGGAGCAGGGGAAGGCTGGAGACACTTCCGCAAGGCCTCCCGGAGGGTTGAAGTCATGAGCAGGGCTCCTTCGCGACTGATGTGATCATCATCGCGATAAAGGACCTGGCCGTCCTTGAACGGGCGGGTGACACCGTCCTGCAGGAAGTGCGACTCGGTTTCGAGGAAGTGGACGCGCGGGTGTCGCCGGGTGATCTTGAGGATTCGTTCATGGATCCGCCTGCGGCCTTCGCGGGATGAGGCGCGTTCCCGGAACGGAGTCCAGAGCCCAGTATCAATGGGGCCCTCGGTGAATCCGGAACTCCCGAAGGGCAGCTCCGCAGGTTGCCCGATGACCAGCATCTGCGAGTTGGGGAACGCCCGGAGGAGGTCTTCGAAGTCCTGATCAAACTCCTTCTCGGTCCACAGGTGACCATTAAACCACCGGGCGCACACGATCACGAGCGGGACGGTGTTGGAGGCGATGAACCGTCTGCGGTGCCGGTCAAACTCCTCTCGGGTGTTGGAAGGCCAGTACGGCGTGTGTCCGTACCGGTCCGTCCTGGGGTTCTCTGGAGCGAAGAAAGGCGAAGAAGCGCCCGCGGGAAACGCGACGTAATGCCAGCCCAACTCGCCAAGGGCGGCGTCGAGACCCGGCATCCACGACTTCGCGTGGGAGTCCCCGAGGATGAGCGCCTGCAGGGGGCCTGGAATGGGTTGGGCCCGACGCAGGCCATTGGTGACGCTTCCCACGAGGCCGGACTCCACGCATCCAGGCTGGTTTGCTGTGGATGTCATGGAGGGTCTGAGGTCGCAGTCACACCAGAATGTGGGTCGTTGGGTCGCAGGATCGGCCCGCATGCCCAGGTGGGGAAGCGCGACCGCGAAAACGCCGATGGCAAGTGTGGGCACGAGAATGCGTGTCACGACCCGGGACTCCGGGATGGTCCGTGTCGGACGTTCGATCCAATGATGGCAGGCCATTCCGAGGCCGAGTCCGACAAGGCCCAGGATCCATGGAGATTCGACCCCGACGGGACGTAGGAAGAGGATGGCCGGCCAATGGGTGAGGTACCAGGAGTAGGACAGGCGGCCGACGTAGACCATCGGGGCGGCCGATAGAAAGCGTCCGATGACGGTGTCCCGGGAGGCGAATGCGATGATCAGGACGGTCCCCAGGGTTGGCAGGAGACCGTTGGGTGCGGGGAAGCGTCCATTCCTCCCCACGAACACGAATGACAGCACGATCATGAGGGCACCCGCGGATGCGAGTGCTTGCTGGGACCTGTGGGACCAGGGTGCGGACAGGGGCGTGGACTGCGAACCGTGGACGGCGAGCAGACAGCCCAGGAGCAATTCCCACGCCCGGGTCGGGAGCAGGTAGAAGGCCGCTGCCGGGTATCGATGGGACGCGAAGAGGGCCAGGCCAAAACTGCCCGCGGCGAGAAGGCCCAGCGCGACCCATGGAGGGCATCGTTTGAAGCGGTCCACCCCAAGCCAGAGGAGCGGCCAGACGAGGTAGAATTGTTCCTCCAATGCCAATGACCAGAGGTGGAGAAGTTGGAAGTCTTCGGCTTCAGGTCCCCAATAGTTTCCGGCGTTCCGGTACATGTAGATGTTCGAGGACAGCGTGAGGGCGGAGGCGCATTGATCTCCGAATCGCTGGAAGTCGGACCTGAACAGCGTGAGGAACGCGGCGAGCGATCCCAACGCGAGGATGAAGGCCAGCGAGGGAAGCAAACGTCGGGCACGGCGGAGCCAGAAGTCGCGCAGGCGAAAGGTTCCGGCGCTTTGCTGCCGGATCAGGATCGAAGTGATCAGGAATCCGGAGATCACGAAAAACACATCCACGCCCGTGAATCCGCCGGGGAGGACCGGGGCACGGAGGTGGAACAGGACCACCGCCAGAATCGCCACGGCACGGAGACCGTCGATCTCCGGCCGGTAATGGATGGAATCGGACATCGCGTTGGGAAAACCCACGGGTGCGACGTGGAGGGTACACGCTGGCTTCCTGCGGGGGCGAGGCCCAAGCCGGACCATGTCGTGCGGGGGACGCAGCTGAACATTGCCCCCGTTTGAGAATTCAACATGGGCAGCGATGTCCTCATCGCCTCGGGAAACGGCTGGATAGGGCAACGAGGACGTTGCCACCCCGTTTAAGAATTCAACCGGGGCGGCGATGTCCTCATCGCCATGGAAAAGAGTCTGCACCGACGACGAGGACGTCGTCCCCTCGTTCCATGCCGTGTTGGGTCTTCATCAGGGAGCGAAGAAGTGCGCAGGCGGGTGGCGTGTCGTGTGCAGGGGGGATGGCTTTCGAGAAACCTTGCTTGCGGTGTGGTGCGGGTGGCCTTAACTGGCGGTGTCGTCCGCCCATGGGGGCGGGCGTCTCTCCATGGAAAAATTGCTTCTGATCGATGACGAGGTGGACGTTCAGTACTCGTTTCGCCGGATCTTCGACTCACCGGACCTCGAGTTGTACACCGCGTCGAGCGGTGAGGAGGGACTGCGCCTCATTCCAAAGGTGCGGCCGGACCTGGTGATCTCGGACATCCGCATGGCGGGGATCAACGGCCTCGAGACCTTGCGCCGCATCCGACAGTTGGATCCCAAGGTGCCGGTGGTCCTGATGACGGCTTACGGAACGACCCAGACCGCGATCGAGGCCATGAAGCTGGGCGCGTTCGACTACGTGCTGAAGCCGTTTGATGTGCCGCGGTTGAAGCAGTTGGTCGGGGATGCCCTGAAGGCGTCACGGGACATGCGCCAGACGGTCGCGGTCGCGCCGCAATTGGAGCAGCAGGACTACGACCTCGGCGTGATCGGCCGTTCGGAGCCGATGCAGGCCGTCTTCAAGCTGATCGGGCAGGTGGCGCACACGGACGCGACGGTGCTGATCACGGGCGAAAGCGGAACGGGCAAGGAACTGGTGGCCCGCGCGATCTACCACAACAGCCGTCGGTCACAGCAACCGTTCCTGGCGATCAACTGCGCGGCGATCCCGGAGAATCTGTTGGAGAGTGAGCTCTTTGGTCACGAGAAGGGCGCGTTCACGGGAGCCAGCCAGCAACGGGTCGGCAAGTTCGAACAATGCCACGGCGGCACGCTGTTCCTGGACGAGATCGGGGACATGTCGCCGACGACGCAGACCAAGATCCTGCGCGTGCTCCAGAATGGAACCTTCGAACGCGTGGGCGGAAATTCTCCCATCCGCGTCGACGTCCGGATCATCGCCGCGACCAACAAGCCACTGGAAGACGCGGTGGCAAACCGGCAGTTCCGCGAGGATCTCTTCTACCGGTTGAACGTGGTGCGGATCCAGATGCCGCCCTTGCGGGAGCGCCGCGATGACGTGCGCCTGCTCGTGGACTACTTCCTGCGCAAGCTGGCGGGTTCGGGAACTCCGAAGACGATCTCGACCTCCACGCTGGCCGCCCTCGAAGCCTACCATTGGCCGGGCAACGTCCGGGAATTGGAGAACATCATCCGGCGCGCAACGGTCGTGGCGAAGGGACAGGCGATCCTGTTCACCGACCTGCCGCCCGAAGTGACCGCGGCGGTCCAGAAGGCGACGGCGACTGCTGCGCCTGCGGTTCCTTCC
>Ga0172372_10004426_pt1 | contig 19958 bp, 14 predicted proteins | sample LakKiv5m_2_FD_114544 | JGI IMG/M metagenome (GOLD analysis project Ga0172372, IMG submission 114544) | Freshwater microbial communities from Kabuno Bay, South-Kivu, Congo - kab_092012_9.5m | ecosystem: Environmental > Aquatic > Freshwater > Lake | place: Democratic Republic of the Congo...
ATCGACGACGGCTACAACGGCCTGCTCACGTGGTTCTGGGTGATGTGTGCGATCACCACCGTTGGGCTGCTCATCACCACACGGCTGGCTCTGCGTGAACGCGCCTACTCGGCGGTGATGGCGGCCACCGGACTGCTGTACCTGGCGATCCTCACCGCCTTCGGCACCGACCTCGTGGCTCGGGCCTTGTTGTCCTGACCGGGTCGTCGAGGCTCAGCGGGCCACGAAGTACTTGGCCTGCGGGTGGTGGCAGATCAGCGCGCTGGTGGTCTGCTCGGGTTGGTACTGGAACCCGGTGTCCTCGTTCACCTCGATGCCGATGCGCCCTGCGTCGAGCAGTCGGGCCACGGTCTCGTTGTCCTCGAGATCGGGACAGGCCGGGTAGCCCCACGAGTAGCGGCCGCCGCGGTACTGCTGGCGGAACAGGCCGGCCAGTGATGGACCATCGTCACCGGCGAAGCCCCATTCCTCGCGCATCCGTCGATGCCAGTACTCGGCCAACGCCTCGGCCATCTCCACCCCGAGACCGTGCACCAACAGGTACTCCTGGTAGCGGTCCTCGGCGAAGAGTCGGGCCGTCAACTCGCTCACGCGCTCGCCCATGGTGACGATGTGGAACGCGGCGTAGTCGACCTCGCCGGAGTCGACCGGTCGGAAGAAGTCGGCGATGCACAGGTGGGGAGGCGATGACTGCCGGGGATAGTGGAGCCGGGCCAACTCCTCACTGCGAGTCGCGTCGCTCCACACGATGAGGTCGTCACCATCGGCGTTGACGGCGAAGTAGCCGTACACGACCTGGGGTACGAGCACGTCGTCGGCCTTGGCCTCGGCCAACTGCTGGCGCAGCAGCGCCCGTACCCGGGTCTTGAACTCCTCGTCGGTCTCGGTGACACCGTCGACGGTCTCGGGTCGGAACTGCCACTGGTTGCGGAACAGGGCCGTCTCGTTGAGATAGGCGGCGATGTCGTCGATGGGGATGCCCTTGACGATCTTGGTGCCGAGGAACGGTGGGACGAACACCTCGTTGTCGGTCTGGACCTCAGGGGAGCGGGCGGGCAGATCGACACCGACCTTCGGCGCCGCCGTACCCGAGCGGGCGGGGACGATGCTCTCGCTCGGCTCGCGCCCCCAGGAGGGGTCATCGGGTTCGGTGCCCTTGGCGATGGCCCCGAGTCGGTCCATGACCCGCAGGCCCTCGAAGGCGTCCTTGCCGTAGAAGAGGCGACCCTCGTAGACCTCGCGCAGATCGCGCTCCACATAGGAACGGGTGAGCGCCGCGCCGCCGAGCAGCACCGGGATCCGATCGAGGCCTCGGGCGTTCAGTTCCTCGAGGTTCTCGCGCATGATGAGCGTGGACTTCACCAGCAGGCCACTCATGCCGATGGCGTCGGCGTCGACCTCGACGGCCTTCTCGATCATCTCGGCGATGGAGATCTTGATGCCGAGGTTCACCACCTCGTAGCCGTTGTTGGTGAGGATGATGTCGACGAGGTTCTTGCCGATGTCGTGCACATCGCCCTTCACCGTGGCCAGCACGATGCGGCCCTTGCCGGTGTCGCCCTCGGTGCGTTCCATGTGCGGTTCGAGATGGGCCACGGCGGTCTTCATCGTCTCGGCCGACTGCAGTACGAAGGGCAACTGCATCTCGCCGGTGGCGAACAGGTCGCCGACGACCTTCATGCCGGCCAGCAGCACGTCGTTGATGATCACGAGGGGCGCGAGTCCGGCGGCCATGGCCTCGTCGAGTTCGTTCTCGATGCCGTCGCGCTCGCCGTCGATGATGCGCTGCGACAGCCGTTGTTCGATCGTCCAGTCACTGCGGTCCTCGCGCTCCACTGCGGTGGTCTGCACGTCGGCGAAGATCTCGAGGAGACTCACCAGCGGGTCGTAGCCCTCGCGTCGGCGATCGTGGATGAGATCGAGACTGACCTGTCGCTGCTCGTCCGGGATCCGGTTGAGGGGCATGATGCGGGCGGCGTGCACGATGGCCGAGTCGAGTCCGGCCTCGACGCATTCGGCCAGGAACACCGAATTGAGCACGTGACGCGCCGCCGGTTTCAGACCGAACGAGACGTTGGACACCCCGAGGGTGGTGAACACGCCCGGTAGTTCGGTCTTGATCCGCCGGATGGCCTCGATGGTGGCCATGGCGTCGCCACGCAGATCGTCATCGCCGGTCGACAGTGGGAAGGTCAGTGCGTCGAAGATGAGGTCGCCCGGCTCCAGCCCGTACCGGTTCACGGCCAGGTCGTGGATGCGATGAGCGACGCGCATCTTCCACTCGACATCGCGGGCCTGTCCTTCTTCGTCGATGAGCAGGCAGATGACGGCGGCGCCGTAGTCCTTGGCCAGCCGCATCACCCGGTCGAGTCGACTGCCCTCGGCCTCGCCGTCCTCGAGGTTGGCCGAGTTCAGGATCGCCCGGCCGCCGAGCCAGGCCAGTCCGGCCTCCAGCACCTCGGGTTCGGTGGAGTCGAGCACGATGGGAACGCTCGCCTGGGTGGCCAGCAGGCGGGCCAGTTCGTCCATGTCGTCGGTGCCATCGCGACCGACGTAGTCGACGCACAGATCGAGCACGTGGGCGCCCTCGCGCACCTGGTCCTTGGCCATCTGGACGCAGGTATCGAGGTCGCCGTCGAGCATGGCGTCGCGGAACTTCTTCGAACCGTTGGCGTTGGTGCGTTCACCGATGATCATGAACGACGTGTCCTGATCGAACGGCACCATCGAGTAGATGGAGGTGGCGCCGGGTTCGTGCACCGGCTCGCGACGCCGCGGGGTGAGGTCGGCGCACCGTTCCACCACGGCGGCGATGTGTTCGGGAGTGGTGCCGCAGCAGCCGCCGATCACGCCGACGCCCAGTTCGGTGATGAAGCGCTCGTGGTGGTCGGCCAGCTCGGAGGGGGAGAGGTCGTAGTGCATCTGCCCGTCGACCACGCTGGGCAGACCGGCATTGGGGATGCACGAGATGGGCATGCGCGCGTGGGCCGAGAGATGGCGAAGGTGTTCACCCATCTCCACCGGTCCGGTGGCGCAGTTGATCCCGATGACATCGGGGCGCAACGGGTCGATGGCGGCCAGCGCCGCGGCCATCTCGGTGCCGGGCAACATGCGCCCGGTGAGTTCCATCGTCACCTGCACCTGCAGCGGTACCTCGCGGCCCTCGTGGGCCATGGCCCTCCGGGCCCCGGCCATGGCCGCCTTGACGGTGAGCAGGTCGAACATCGTCTCGATGATCAGCAGGTCCACGCCGCCCTCGATCAGGGCTCGGCTCTGCTCCTCGTAGAGGTCGCGCAACTCGGCGAACCGGATCTGTCCCAGCGACGGGAACCGGGTGCCGGGACCGATCGAACCGGCCACCCAACGGGGCCTATCGGGGGTGGAGAAGTCGATGGCCACGTCCTTGGCCAGACGAGCGGCGGCGACGTTCAACTCGTGGACCCGGTCGGCCAGTCCGTACTCGCCCAGCGGCACGCCGAAGGCCCCGAAGGTGTCGGTCTCGATCACGTCGGCGCCGGCCCGCAGGTAGTCGGCGTGGACGCCGGCGATGACGTCGGGTCGGGTCACCACCAACAGCTCGTTGCAGCCCTCGAGATCGGGGCCACCGAAGTCGTCGGCGGTCACGCCACTGGTCTGGATGCAGGTGCCCATGCCGCCATCGAAGATGACGACACGTTCTCTGAGGGCATCGAGGAACGACTGCACGATGAACTCCGTCGGGTGGGGTCGGTCGAGTGTGCCGGTCACCCGAGCCGGGGCATCACGCCCTCTCCATCAGGGCGGCTCGAACACGCAGACGATAGCAGTGCCCCACCGAAGGGAGGCGCGTCGGCGCCGCCTAGGCTCGCCTCGTGAAGATCTACACCCGCAAGGGCGACGACGGAACGACCGGACTCTTCCACGGGGGGCGGGTGGCCAAGGATTCGGCGGCGCCCACCGCCTATGGGTCGGTCGACGAGACCCAGGCCTTCCTCGGACTGGCCCGGGCCGAATGCGACGGTGAACTGGCCGATGTGCTGTTGCACCTCGAGCGCGACCTGTGGGTGGTGATGGCCGAACTGGCCACCGATGTGGCCAACCGGGACAAACTCCAGAAGGGCTCGTCATTGGTCACCGAGTCGATGGTGACGCACCTCGAGGAGACGATCGACGCCTTCTCGGCCCGGTTCGATCCGCCGACCGAGTTCGTGGTGCCGGGACAGGAGCGCGTCGCTGCCCTCCTCGATGTGGCCCGCACGGTGGCGCGTCGCGCCGAGCGCGATTCGCTGCCCGCCGTCGCCCCGGGCAGCGCGGTCGTCGCCTACCTGAATCGCCTGTCGGACCTGTTGTGGACCTTGGCCCGTTGGCGCGAGGGCACGTCGCTGCCCACCCGTTCCGTCGAACCCTGACCAGAGGAACCATGGCCATCAAGTTCACCCCTGTCGGTTCCGTTCCGGCCTCGGTCGATGCCGTGGTGGTGACCGCCGCCTCGGATCGCATGTCGGCTCGTGCGCTGCGCGCCCGCGGACTACCGGCCGCCGCCTTGGCTGCCCAAGGGTTCACCGGTGCCGCTGACCAGATCGCCCAGGTGGTCGATGCCGAGGGTCGGACGACCATCGTGATCGGCGTGGGACCGTCGGCCGGTGTCGATGTCGGCCGACTGCGTCGTGTCGGCGCCCAGGCGGTGCGGTCCGGCTCGAGGGTGCGACGGCTGGGCGTCGATGTGCTCGGGCACGTCGATGGTGCGTCGCTGGCCGAACGCACCGAGGCCGCTCGTGCCGTGGCCGAGGGTCTCGTGCTCGGTTCGTACCGCTTCACCGACTACCGCTCCGAACCGGCGGCCCTGACGTTGGCGACGGTGACGGTGGCTGGTGTGTCGGGCCAACCCATGACCGACGCGTTCTCAGTGGGACTGAAGATCGGCGCAGCGCAGAACCTCGCCCGCGATCTGGTCAACACGCCCGGAGGCGACCTCACCCCGGCGGCCCTGGCCGAGGAGGCCCGGGCCATCGCGGCACGGGAGCGCCTGCAGATCGAGATCCTCAACCTCGCCCGCATCGAACGACTGCAGCTCGGTGGTCTGCTCGGTGTGAACCGTGGTTCCACCCATGAGCCGCGGTTCGTGAAGATCACGTACTCACCGCGTTCACCCAAGGGCACGCTCGCCCTCGTCGGGAAGGGCATCACCTTCGACTCGGGCGGCCTCTCCATCAAGACGGGGGAGGGGATGATGACGATGAAGATGGACATGGCGGGGGCCGCCGCCGTGCTCGGTTGCTTCTCGGCCATCCGTGCCGTGGCCCCGCGCTGTCGGGTCATCGGGTACCTGCCCATGACCGACAACATGAGTGACGGCGACGCCACTCGGCCCGGCGACGTGCTCACCATCCGCAACGGCACCACCGTCGAGGTGCTCAACACCGACGCCGAAGGTCGGCTGATCCTGGCCGATGCGCTGTCGCTGGCCGTGGAGGACGAGGTCGATGCCATCGTCGATCTCGCCACGCTCACCGGCGCGGTGGAGATCGCCCTCGGTGGACGGATCGCCGCGGTCATGGCCAACGACGACGACTGGCGCGACACGGTGGAGTCGGCGGCCGCCGCGGCCGGTGAACGTATGTGGCCACTGCCCCTGCCGGCCGACTACCGGTCCTTCCTCGACTCCGATGTGGCCGATCTGCGCAACATCTCACGGTCACGCGGTGGCGGCACCATCACCGCCGGCATCTTCCTGCAGCAGTTCGTGGGTGAGACGCCGTGGGCGCACCTCGACATCGCGGCGACGGCTTGGTCCGACGCCGACGACGCCGAGTCACCCAAGGGTGGCACCGGCTACGGCGTGCGCACGCTCCTCGAACTGGCCCGCACCTTCACCGGCTGATCGGCTCGTCGGTCTCCGTGTGCGGAGATCTGGCCAAGGCCCAGCGCACGGCGTCGTGGGCGATGGCGGGGTGGAAGCGCAGCGCGTGCAGGTGTCGCTCGGCGTCGACCGGAGTCGTGCCGATCTCCACGAGGGTGAGGGCGATGGTCCGGGCCCGCTGCAGAAGTTCCGGGTAGGCCGCTGACCGATGCGGCCGGGCCAGCCATGCGCCGTGTTCGGCCTGCAGGCGCGCCGGGAGGCGTTCCGCCTGGGATCGGGTGAGCGGGGCCAGGTGTCGACGCACGGCGATGGCCCCGGGGCCATGGGGACGGGCGGCACCGAAGCGGCACGACCGGTCGATGGTGCGCAGCATCGGGGCGTTGCGGCCACCCCGCAGCCCCACCCCGAGTCCGAGGGCCATCTCGGCCAGGTCGAGGGTGAAGCCCTCGGGCGCCCGGTCGAGATCGTCGGCCATCCGTCGCAGGAACCACACCGTCGACGGTCCCATGATCGGCAACCAGAACCGCTCGACGTAGGTCGAGCGAGGGTCGTGGCCGAGCCGGTCCACCACCGGGTCGGACCACACGCTCACCTCGACGGTGGGCGTCGGCAACTCGTGGGTGCGTCGGTCGTCTGCGTCCGTGGTCGGCGAAAGGTCGTGGATGGTCATCATCCTCCTCGTTATCTGTGGGCTCGTGGGTCGGGTCGGGCGATCGTGCTGGTGCGCAGTGGCGCAACCGGCACGCAGTGATGTCTCGACGCATCTCGTGTCGTTCTGCGCCGGGAGCGGACTGTGCCGTGGGCCCGGGACCGGCGGCAATGGGTCGGAGGTCATGGCGCGCTGGGCCAGACTTCCTCCGTGACCACCGATGATCCTGCGTTCCTCGTCGCCCGTGAACTGGTGCAGGCCGCCGGGTCGGTGGCGGTGCTGACCGGCGCCGGTATCAGCACCGATTCGGGCATCCCCGACTTCCGCGGTCCCAACGGACTGTGGACCAAGGATCCGACCGCCGAGAAGCTCTCCACCATCCAGCACTACGTCAGCGATCCCCAGACCCGACGCAACGCCTGGCAATGGCGCCTGGAGGGATCGATGTTCCGGGCCGAGCCCAACGCCGGTCACCGGGCACTGGTCGACCTCGAGCGGTCGGGACGACTCCACACCCTCGTCACCCAGAACATCGACGGGCTCCACGTGCTGGCCGGCTCGGATCCCGAGTTGGTGGTGGAGATCCATGGCACGGTGCACCAGTGGCACTGCGTGGACTGCGGCGCGCGTGGTCCCATGACCGACGCCCTCGAGCGGGTGCGGGCCGGCGAGGAGGATCCGCCCTGCACGCACTGCGGCGGGATCCTCAAGTCCGGCACGGTGATGTTCGGTGAGAGCCTCGTGGCCGCCGACCTCATGAGGGCCCAGGTCGCGGCCGCCAGCGCCGATGTGCTGTTGGCGGTGGGGACGAGTCTCACCGTGTACCCCGTGGCCGGCATGGTGCCCATCGCGCTGGAGCGGGGCACCCCGTTGGTGATCGTGAATGCCGAGCCCACCGAGTTCGACGATCGGGCCACGGCGGTGGTGCGCGGTTCGGCCTCCGAGATCCTGCCTCTGCTGATGGCCTGAGCCCGACCAGCGTCGGTGGTCGAATCCCGACCTTTCCGGTAGGGTTTCGGCCCCACCCTCCCGAGGACGACCACCATGACGACCTTCCGCGACCTGTTGGCCCGGACCCGCAGCGAGATCACCGAGATCGAACCGGCCGCCGCCGCCGCCCTGCGTGACCTCCCCGGCACCGTGTTCCTCGACGTGCGCGAACCCGACGAGTTCGAGCAGGGCGCCATCCCCGGTGCCGTGTACATCCCCCGTGGTCATCTGGAGGCCCAGGTGGAGTCGCGCATCACCGACCGCGACAGCAAGGTCGTGGTGTTCTGCGCCGGAGGTGTGCGCTCGGCGTTCGCGGCGAAGACCCTCGGCGAACTGGGGTACTCCGACGTGGTCTCCATGAACGGCGGCTTCAACGCGTGGAAGGACCAAGGGCGCGAGTGGTCGGCACCGCGCACGCTCACCGCCGAGCAGCGCAATCGCTACCAGCGGCATCTTCTCCTGCCCGAGGTGGGGGAGGAGGGGCAACTCAAGTTGCTCGACTCGAAGGTGCTGCTCCTCGGCGCCGGCGGCCTGGGTTCACCCGCGGCGCTGTACCTCGCTGCGGCCGGTGTCGGCACGATCGGCATCATCGACATGGACGTGGTCGACGAGTCGAATCTCCAGCGACAGATCGTGCACAACATCGAACGCGTCGGCATGCGCAAGGTGGAGTCGGCGGCCAAGACGCTCACCCTGCTCAATCCCGAGGTGAAGGTGGTGACCCACGACATGCGTCTCGACGCATCGAACGTGGTCGAGTTGCTGTCGCAGTACGACCTCGTCGTCGACGGGGCCGACAACTTCCCCAGTCGCTACCTGCTCAACGATGCGTCGTTGCGCACCGGCACGCCGGTCGTGCACGGCTCCATCTTCCGGTTCGAGGGCCAGGTGACCGTGTTCACCCCGCACGACGGCCCCTGCTACCGGTGCTTCCTGCCCGAGCCGCCGCCGCCCGAATTGGCGCCCTCGTGCGCCGAGGCCGGCGTGCTCGGTGTACTGCCGGGCATCATCGGCTCGATCCAGGCCATCGAGGCCATCAAGCTGTTGCTCGGACTGGGCGATTCGTTGTCGGGTCGTCTGCTGGCCTACGACAGCCTCGAGCAGTCGTTCATGACCTACAAGATCCGTCGTGATCCCAAGTGCCCGGCCTGCTCGATCGAACCCGACGAGTTGGTGATCGCCGAGTACGACCAGTACTGCACGCCGCACAACGCCCACTGAACCGCCATGCGTCGTGGTGGGTAGTTGGCGGTCGTACTCGCCGCAGTCGTCCTGATGGTGACGGCCTGCACCTCGTCCGCCGGAGGATCCGTGTCGATCGAGAACTGGGACGGTGCCAACTGGATGCGCGAGCTGGCGCCCCAGATCAGCCGACTGCCGCTCTCTCGTCTGGTCATCCCGGGCACCCACGATGCCGGCACGTTCTCGATCCCGCCGAAGGGAGCGAGGATCGTCGACGCGCAGTGTGACACGGTCACCTCGCAGTTCACGGGTCTGCCGCCCGAGTTCGTCATCGGGACCCAGGTGGCGCAGGGCATGACGTGGACGCAACAGTTCGACGCCGGCATCAGGTACGTCGACTTCCGGGTGGTGTGCGAACCGGACGGGATGTTCATCGTCCACACGTTCCGGGGCCAGCCGATCGCCGATGCGCTGCGGGAGATCGCAGCATGGACCGTCGCCCACCCGGCCGAGGTCGTGTTCCTCGATGTGCAGAAGAACTACGGCTGCGCCTCTCAGACCTACGAGCGTGCCGGACGGGCCGTCACCGGGAACGATGCACTCACGACCTTGGTCGGCGACGTGTTCGGGTCGGCGCTGGCGCCGCGTCCGTCGTCGGGCGACGCGTCCACCACACTCGACGGGTTGGTGCGGGCCGGGACGAACGTCGTGCCGTTCCTGATCGACACCCCCTTCGCCGAGTCGTCGGACATCTGGTGGCTCCGGGCCGGGAACCGACTCCCCGATGGCGCGGGGATGACGAACGTGTGGGAGCCGATCATCACGATGCCCGAGATGTACACACGGCTCGTCGAACTCGGACCGACCTTCGAAGGTCGCGGGGCGTCACAAGTCCTCCTCGGCGCATTGACCACCTCTCCGATGTTCCCGCGCGAGACCGGCATCGCCAACTGGTACCGGGAGTGGCGAGCAGGGACACAGGTCGGCTCGTTGCGGGACTTCGTCGTCGAACGCGTCCTGCCCTCCATGCCGGAGATGATCGCCGGAGCCGCCGCGGCGGGCTACAACGTCATCTCCACCGACTTCCCCGAACTGGGGGAGTGGCCCGGTGGCGCCTCGTTCGCCCGGCTCGTCGTCGAGCAGAACCGGCGCCGATGATCCGGATGCAGCCCGGTCCGCGGCCGGCGTGGGAACATGAACCGGTGACGAGTCTGGACCCGCTCCGATGAAGCAACGCATCGCCGCGATCTCGGCCAAGACCAAGGGAGCCCTCCCCGACGGCGCCGGTGCGGTGGGAGTCGGCATCGCCGTCTCGGCCATCACGGCCTACGTCTTCGTGATCGTCACCCTCAACTCGCTCGACACCGGCCCCAAGGCCGCGTTCTCTGCCTTCTGGGCCGTGATCTTCGTGGTCGGTCCCGGTGTCTTCCTGCCCATCGAACAGGAAGTGGGGCGGGCCATCGCTCACCGACGCGCCATCGGCGAGGGCAATCGGCCCCTGGTGGTGAAGGCGTTCCGTCTCGGCGCAGCCATCACTGCTGCCATCGTCGTGGTGGCCATCGCCCTGTCACCGGTGCTCGATCACGAGATCTACCGCGGAGACCAGTCGTTCACCATCGCGCTGTGCGTGAGCCTCGTGGCGTTCTTCCTGCTGAGTCTGGCCAAGGGTGTGCTGGCCGGCGTCGGACGATTCCGTCCCTATGGAGAGGTACTCGCCATCGACGGTGTCGTTCGTCTGATCATGGCCATCGGTCTCGCCGCGGCCGGGGTGGAGACGGCGGGTCTGTTCGCTCTGTGCATCGGCATCGCACCGCTCATCGCGCTGCCGATCTCGCTGCGCACTCAACGCGGGATCCTCACCCCCGGACCGGACGCGCCGTTGCGCGAACTCTCGACCAATCTCGGCTGGCTGCTCGCCGGTTCGGTGCTCATGCAGGCACTGGCCTACTCGTCGCTGCTGGGCGTGAACATCCTCGCCTCGCCAGCCGATGAAGTGATCGTCGCTGGCTTCGCGTCGGCGTTCTTTATCGCCCGGATCCCCGTGCTGGCGTTCCAGGCCATCCAGGGAACGCTGCTGCCGAAATTGGCTGGTCTCGCCGGAGCGGGTCGACATGACGAGTTCCGCTCGGGACTGCGCAAGTTGATGGTGCTGGTGGTGGTGGTGGCCGTGGTCGGTGCAATCGGCGCGTTCGTCCTCGGCCCGACGGTCGGCAAGATCCTGTTCAAGGATTTCACCATGGGCGCCGAGGGACTCGGTCTGTTGGCCGCGGGCAGCGGTGTGTTCATCATCGCCCTCACCCTGGCGCAGGCGCTCATGGCGCTCGGCGGCCACCGCATCACCGCCATCGCATGGGGGATCGGGGCGCTCGTGTGTGTGGTGTTCATGGCCGTGATCCCCGACCTCGAACTGCGCGTCGATGTCGGGTTCCTGGCCGGTTCGGCCGTCACGGCGGTCGTCATGTTCGTCGGCGTGGCTCGCCGCCGGGCTCAGATGGAGTCGATGGGCATCGGGGGTCTCGTCTCGGCGATCGAGCAGGAGCCGATCGAGATCTGACCGCTGGGTGTGGCGTCAGCGACGCACCACCCACCGACGCACTGCTCGCCAGTACACGTCCACCACGCGACCGAGGAAGGCCGGAGGCGTGTCGGCGTCGTCCATGTTCCGCGGCGACATGCTGGTCGACAGCAGGTCGAGCAGTCGCGATTCGTCGTCGGTCCACGCGGCCTGCACTTCGCGCCGTCGTGTGGCGATGTCGCGTCGATGGGTCCACAACCACCGCCAGGCGCGCACCTTCTCGCGCAGCCAACGCTGACGCATTGCCATCACGAGGAGCCCGACCTCGATGGTCACCGAGAGCGGGGCGATGGCCACCAGGTGTCGTGTCGAGAAACAGGTAAGTGCCGTCACGCTGCGATTGCGTTCGAGGAGGAAGAACTTCGATGGATTCCGTGAGAAGGAATAGCGGTGCACGATCACGGCGTCCGGTTCGTACACGACTCGCCACCCGCGTTGGATGGCGCGGATCGAGAGTTCGGTGTCCTCCCAGTAGGCGAAGAACGACTCGTTGAACCCACCGAGGTCGTCCCACAGTGAGCGACGGATGGCCAGTCCCGCACCGCTGGCCCCGACGACGTCGAACTGCTCGGGAAACCGCTCGGCGGCCTCCCCGAAGTGATCGGCCCAACTGATGCCCGTCACCGTCACCAGGTTCCCGGCACAGTTCAGCCGGTCCGGCCGGTCGGCGAGGCGGATCGATGCCGTGGCCAGACCGATCCCGGGTGAGGACGCAGTGGCGCACAGGATCCGAAGGGCGTCGGGCTCGACGATCGCGTCGGGATTGACGAGGGCGACCAGCGGTGCGGTGCCCGCGGCCACTCCGAGGTCGCAGCCCATCGCGAATCCGGAGTTGTGTCCCGGTCGCACCACGCGAACGCGGGCATCCGCCTCGGCGCCGGCGATGACGGACTCCGATCCGCCGTTCTCCACCAACACCAGTTCCACGTCGACATCGACCGAGCCGAGGATGGCATCGATCGAACGTTCCAACCACGGCTCATCGCCGAAGACGACGACCACCACCGTGACCCTGATCCGGTCGCCACCGGGGGAGAGCGGCCCGTCCACGACGAGAACGTACCATCGCGGTCCTCATCACCGGCCGGCCCCACCGAGGTAGCGATGGACGACGAGATCTCGGCCGACACGGGTGAGGAGTGGTACACGGAGCGACTGTCCCTCCGGCACGAGCAGTCGTGGCGACGGTTCGTGCCCGACCCCTATCGATGGAACATCCGTCGCTCCCGACTCGGCCGCCTCCTCGACATCGGGTGCGGGGTCGGACGTTGCCTCGAGTTCAACGGCGGACACGGCATCGGTGTGGATCACAACCCCACGTCGGTGGCGGTGTGCCGGCAACGCGGGCTGGAGGCGTACACCCCCGCCGAGTTCGCGGCGCTCGATCCCGGACTGTTCGATTCGATGCTGCTCTCGCACGTCCTCGAGCACATGACGGCGGCAGAGGGGCGGGCCCTCGTGACCCGGTACCTGCCGCTCGTTCGTCCGGGTGGGACGGTCATGCTCATCACACCGCAGGCTGCCGGGCAGCGGTCGGATCCCTCCCATGTGCGCGCCCTCGACCGGGAGGACCTTCGGGGAGAACTGGAGGCTCTCGGCCTGGTCGACCTGCGCACCCGTTCGTTCCCCTTCCCGGCGGTGGCCGGACGGTGGTTCCGGCACAACGAGAACCAGGCCACCGGGCGACGACCGGGTGGCCACTGATCCACAGGGGCCGCTGGTAGCCTCGCTGGCGGGTGGAGTGACGTAGCCGTCGCGGTCTGCGGGAGAGTTCCCCCTTTGTCCACAGCCTTCCCCTCTGGTCGAGCACCTGCCGTCCCCGGTCATCCCCGTGGCCGACGTCGGTCGTCGATGCGGCTGCTGGTGTCGGCGGCGACCCTGGCCTTCGCCCTGCTGGCCGGGGGTTGTCTTCCGGACCTGCTCGAGCCGCCGACCTCGGGTCTGGCCTACGGCAAGGGGCCTCTCGACGCCATCAGGAACGCCGCGAAGACGACCACCTCGGAGAGCTCCTACGCGTCGTGCGGGCTCAGCTCGACCGACCTCGCCGCCATGATGATGGTGCCCACCTGGTTCGAAGCCGGTGGCCCCGTGCCCTCGCCCATGGCCCTGTCGAGATGGGACAACGTCAGGACGAGGGCCAGCAACGCCAACCTCTTCGCCTTCGGTCAGACCACCGGGCCCTACGTCGATCAGCCCTCAGGCGGTGCATTCTTCAGCCCGGGCATCGGTCTGTGGCAGTTCGACTCGGCCGGCGGCTGGGACCTCACTGCGGCCGATGCCATCGATACCGTCACTGCGGCGAACGCTGCGGCGTCGACCATCGCCTACCGCTGGTGCAATGCTCCGCCGAGCAAGGCGACGTCGCCACAGAGCCGCCGGCAGTACGCGTGGGGTCCTTGGTACGGCTGTTCGGGGACCCGTTGCGAGGACCGTTACCAGCAACTGGTGACCGCCGGGCGTCTCAACACGGCGCAGGACTTGGGCATCGATCGCTACGGCGGCATGCAGGCGCGCTCGTGCAACGTGGCTGGACTCGGCACCGGTCTCGTGTGTTGGTACGTGAATCCGGCCAACGCGCAAGGGTCGACGGGATGGAGGAACGGGACGTACGACCCCGGTCGTATCGACTTCGTCACGCCCCTGCCGAAGCCCTTCTACGTGATCCGAGCCAATGGACGCGAGTACCGGATGTGGATCAAGGAGGACACCTCCTTCGACATCGGGATCACTGCGTCGATCCCGATCGGATCGAACGCCCGAACGTCGATCACCTGGGATCGTCAGGCACGGCTGTGTGATGTCACGGCGTGGCGGGGCGAGTGTGGTGGAGTGAGTCCGACGGGGTTCGTCGATGTCGTCGCCGCAGGAACGAACAACGTGCGCGTCGTCGGGTGGGCCTTCGATCGCGATACCACGGCGCCGCTGCCGGTCCATGTGTACGTGGGCGCCGTCGGCTCGGTCATCGCCAACGGTGTGCCGCGGCCCGATGTCGCGGCTGCATTCCCCGGAGTGACGTCGACCGCAGGTTTCGAGACCACGTTGCCCTCGGCCATCGGACCGCAGCAGGTGTGCATCTACGCCATCGATGTCGGTGGCGGGACCGGCAACGTGCTCCTCGGCTGTCGCAACGTGCTCGTGACCGGGCCGCCGCAGGGTTCGCTGGATGTCGTGGCGCCCCGGCCCGGGTCCATCGCCGTGGCCGGGTGGTCGTTCCTGCCCGGTGATCCCGCCAGCACTGCGGTGGTGACGGTGGATGGTGAGGTGCGGGGCAGCCTTGCGCGAACCGTGGCGCGATCCGATGTGGTCAAGGTCGTGTCGGGGGCCGATCCGGTCTCCGGGTTCTCGGGGAACGTGCCGGCATCGGCGGGGCGCCGCACCGTGTGTCTCACGGCGGGACCGGCGCCGGTGGGCACGCTCGGCTGTCGTCAGGTCGACGTCCCCGGTGGGTCACCGTTCGGGAGTGTGGACGTGGTGGCGATCCGGCCCGGTGCCGTGGCGGTGAGTGGCTGGGTCATCGACCCGGACGTCCCCGGCCCGATCGACGTGCACGTCTATGCCGATGCCGTCGGTGTCCCGGTCACGGCCAACCTCTCCCGACCCGACGTCGGCGCGGTGTTCCCCCTCTACGGGGCCGATCACGGGTACACCGCCGTGGTGCCGGCTCGCGGCACCGTGCGGGTCTGCGCCTATGGCATCAACGTCGGGATCGGCTCGACCACAGTGCTCGGGTGCCGCACAGTCACCGTGCCCACGGGCTCACCCATCGGTTCGATCGACACCGCGGTCCGCACCGGCTGGTCGGTCACCGTGTCGGGCTGGGCTCTCGATCCGGACACGGCCGCGTCCATTCCCGTACACATCTATGCCAATGGCGTCGCCTACGGCGTCCTGGCCAACGGTGATCGTCCCGATATCGGCGCCTTCTTCACCGGCTACGGCCCGGCGCACGGGTTCACCTTCACGGTTCCTTCGGCGGCTCCGGTGGAGATCTGCATCTACGGCATCGAGTCGGCGGGCACCGGCGGGAACCGACTCCTGGGGTGTCGGACCGCCTGATCACCGGCGGGCGCTCCGATCGCTCCTGCTAGACAGACGGACGTGAAGGGACTCATCCTCTCCGGTGGTGCCGGGACACGACTGCGTCCCATCACCCACACCAGTGCCAAGCAGCTGGTGCCGGTGGCCAACAAGCCGATCCTGTTCTTCGGCATCGAGGACATGGTCGAGGCGGGCATCACCGAGATCGGGATCATCACCGGTGAGACCGGCCCCGAGATCCGCGCCGCGGTGGGCGACGGCAGTCGGTGGGGGGCTCGGGTCACCTACATCCCACAGGACGCTCCGCTGGGCCTGGCCCACTGCGTGCTCATCGCCCGGGACTTCCTCGGGGACGACGACTTCGTCATGTACCTCGGCGACAACCTGTTGCGTCAGGGGATCGACGGATTCGTCACCAGCTTCGAACGGGATCACGCAGAGGCGACGGCCGGAGACGCGCAGGTGCCCTCGGCGCAGATCCTGCTGGCCCGCGTCCCCGATCCGCAGCGCTTCGGCGTGGCCGAGATCGGGGCCGACGGCGAGGTCGTCCGACTGGTGGAGAAGCCCACGCAACCGAAGTCCGATCTCGCGCTGGTCGGCGTGTACCTCTTCGATGCCACCATCCACGACGCGGTGGCGTCGATCGAACCGTCACCACGCGGCGAGCTCGAGATCACCGACGCCATCCAGTGGCTCATCGACAACGGGCACCGGGTGCGTCACGAAGTGCTCGACGGATGGTGGAAGGACACGGGCAAGCTCGAACCGCTGTTGGAGGGGAATCGACTGGTCCTCGACATGCTCGAGTCCTCCTCGCGAGGCACGGTCGACGAGTCCTCGGTGCTCGACGGCACGGTGGTGCTGGAGGAGGGTGCCGAGGTGCGCAACTCCATCCTGCGCGGACCCGTCATCATCGGTGCCGGCACCCGGATCATCGACAGCACCATCGGTCCCTACGCGTCGATCTACTTCGATTGCGAGATCGTGGACAGCACGATCGAGAACTCGGTGATCCTCGAACAGTCGAGGATCACCGGTATCCGGAGTCTCGCCGATTCGCTGGTGGGCAAGCAGGTGGAGGTGCGGCGTTCGTCACGTCGCCCCCATGCCAACCAGTTGATGATCGGCGATCATTCGGTGGTGGAGATCGACTGAACCCGTAGCAGGGGCGCGGTCCCCGGCGGGGGGCCGACTCCTAGGATGACGGTCCCTCGATCCCACTGAGGCATCCCATGGACGGATCATCCGCCCGATCCGACAACCGACTGACGAGCGACCCGCCGCGCCCGTGGCGTCTCGTGCGAGCCCCGATCGGTCTGCTCGTGGCGATCGGGGTGCTGCTCGGTGTGGTGGCCACGGCCCTGGCATCGGCCTCCGCTTCTCCGGCCGGTGCGGTGATCACCGGTATCGATGTGGCGAGCCACCAGCACCCACGAGGTGCGGCCATCGACTGGGTGCAGGTGGCCGGCGCCGGTCACCGCTTCGCCTATGTCAAGGCCACCGAGGGCACTACCTACACCAACCCGTGGTTCGTCTCCGACTACGCCGCGGTAGGCGCCGTGGGGCTCTACCGCGGCGCCTACCACTACGCCCGGCCGGCCCTGCCGCTGTCGACGGCCGAAGCCCAGGCGCGCTACTTCGTGTCGGTGGCCGGAAGTGCCACCGGCCCGATGGATCTCCCGCTGGAACTCGACCTCGAGGAGACCGGGGGACTCGGTCAGGCCGACCTGGCCGAATGGGCCCGTCGGTTCCTGGCCGAAGTCACCCGTCTCACCGGCAAGCGACCCCTCGTCTACACGGGACGATGGTTCTGGCAGGGATACATCGGCGGCTACGGCGACGACATCGGACAGAACTACCGACTGTGGACCGCCGATTACCGATGTCAACGCTTCGACGGGACCTTGTGGTGCGATCCCACCACCGACACCTACAACCCGCCGATCTACGGCGGTTGGGGACAGTGGACCTTCTGGCAGAACTACAGCGTCGGCGCCGTGCCCGGGATCGTGGGCAACGTGGACATGAACCGGTTCTGCTGTGACATCGGTTCGCTGGCGGCACTCGCCGGTGGCGGCGGCGGTGCCGGTTCGCCCTTCGGTTCGTTCGACACGGCGCAGATGGTCGGAACCGGCGCGGTCACCGTGACGGGATGGGCGATCGATCCGGACACCCGAGCACCGATCGATGTGCACGTCTACGTCGATGCCTATGGGTCGATCACCACGGCCGAGTTGCCGCGACCGGATGTCGCCGCGGCCTATCCGGGATTCGGCGAGGCCCATGGATTCATCACCACCGTGCCCGTGCCCCTCGGGGCCAAGCAGGTGTGCGCCTATGGCCTCAACACGGCGTCCGGTGTGAACCGACTGCTCGGTTGTCGACCGCTCGGCGGGGATCCATTCGGTGCGATCGACGTCGCCGCGGTCGACGGTCCGGGACGCATCGCCGTGTCGGGTTGGGCGATCGATCCCAACGACCCGACCCCAACTCGCATCACGCTCCGTTCCGGCTCGGTGGAGTCGGCGGTCACCGCCGACCTGGTGCGCAACGACCTCGTCGGATTCGGTCAGGGTCCGGCCCACGGATGGTCGACCATCCTGAGCCTGCCGACCGGCGGCGCGCAGCAGGTGTGCGTCGATGTGCAGAACGCCATCGGTCCGGGGAGCACGGTCGCCCTCGGCTGTCGAACGGTGTCACTGCCGAGTGGCGATCCCGTCGGTCACCTCGACGTGGTCGCCGCCGGGCCGGGTGTGGTCACCATCGGCGGCTGGGCATTCGATCCCGACACGTCGGCACCCATCGACGTCCATGTGTACGTCGATGGTGCCGCAACGGCGCTGCGGGCCGACGGGAACCGGGCCGACATCGCCGCGGCCTTCCCGGGTTACGGATCGGCACACGGCTTCGGCACCACGGTCGCCGCGCCCCCCGGAGTCCGCAACGTGTGCGTGTACGGCATCGATGTGGGTGTCGGAGTCAACTCTCTCATCGGATGTCGACAGGTGAATGTCCCGGCGGTGGTCAGTCGGGCACCGGTGGGGGTCATCGATGCCCTCATCTCGGTCGGCGGCGGCGCGGTGATGGGCGGATGGGCGTTCGATCCCGATGGACCCGCGTCGCTGGACATGCTCTTCGTCGTCGACGGACGGTGGGTCCTGGGCGTGGCCGATGTGCCGAGAGCAGACGTCGCTGCCGCCTTCCCCGGGGTGGGGCCGAACCACGGGTTCTCGGCCCGATTCGATCTCGCCCCGGGGCCACACACGGTGTGCGCCGCGGCGATCGACAGCGGTGGTGGTGCCAACCATTCATTCCTCGGCTGTCGGAGCGTGACACTCCCCGAGGGTGATCCGTTCGGGTTCATCGACGCCGTCTCACTCTCCGGCGGAGTCATCACCGCCTCGGGTTGGGCGATCGACCCGGACACCACCGGCCCCACCAAGGTCCACGTGTATGTGAACGACGTCGGCGTGGAGCTCGTGGCCGACGGGAATCGCCCCGACGTGGGAGCGGCCTTCGGGCGGGGATCGGCCCACGGGTGGTCGTTCGTCGGCCCCCGGGTGGGGGACGGTCCGCAGCGCGTGTGCATCCACGCCATCGACCTCATCGGGCCCGGCCGTCACCGGCTCCTCGGCTGCCGCACCCTCACCTAGCGGCTCGATCGGCCTCGGCTAGCCTTCGGTGTCCCCCCGAAGGCACCGGAAGTGCGCATGGCCACCATCACCGAATCCGACACCATCCGAGGCGTGTTCGTCGTCGATCCCGCCATCCACGGTGACGAGCGGGGATTCTTCGTCGAGACCTACCGGCGGGAGTGGTTCCCGCAGGGTCGGGAGATGGTGCAGGGCAATCGTGGTGATCGGCAGGCCGGGGCCGTGGTCGGTCTCCACTATCACCTCCACCAGGCCGACTACTGGTATGTGCCCTATGGAACGGCCCGGGTCGTGCTCCACGACCTCCGCACCGGTTCGCCCACCGATGGGGCCACCCAATGGCTCGATCTCGGCCGGCAGGCCGACGGCACCCACAGCCATCGCGGGGTGTTCATCCCGCCCGGTGTGGCCCACGGGTTCGCCGCGCTCACCGACATGACCATCACCTATCTCGTCGACAACTACTACAACCCGGCCGACGAACTGGGTGTGGCGTGGGACGATCCGGCGATCGTCGCCGACTGGGGTGTGTCCGATCCGATCCTGTCGGACCGTGATCGACGCAATCCGCTGCGGTCGGCGATCGAACCCCAGTGGCAGCCCCACTGGCGTCTGCGTCCCTGACCAACGGAGAGGTCCGACATGAAGTTGTTCGTCACCGGCGGCGCAGGGTTCATCGGCTCCAACTACGTGCGTCACGTGCTGGCCACCTCCGATGACGAGGTCACGGTGTTCGACGCCCTCACCTACGCCGGGAACCTCTCCAGCCTGGCCGACGTGGCCGACGATCCTCGCTACGCATTCGTGCAGGGTGACATCTGTGATCGCGACGCCGTCGCTGCGGCCATGGCCGGACACGATGCCGTCGTGCACTTCGCCGCCGAGAGTCATGTCGATCGATCCATCGTCGATCCCGACACCTTCGTGCGCACCAACTGTCTGGGCACCAATGTCATGTGCGATGTGGCCCGGCACATCGGTGTCGAACGATTCCTGCACATCTCCACCGACGAGGTCTACGGATCGATCGAG
>Ga0172372_10004427_pt1 | contig 19958 bp, 17 predicted proteins | sample LakKiv5m_2_FD_114544 | JGI IMG/M metagenome (GOLD analysis project Ga0172372, IMG submission 114544) | Freshwater microbial communities from Kabuno Bay, South-Kivu, Congo - kab_092012_9.5m | ecosystem: Environmental > Aquatic > Freshwater > Lake | place: Democratic Republic of the Congo...
CCCGCCACGATTTAAAATCTCTATAATTGGAATATAAAACTGCCGGCTGATGGGCCATTGAAATTGATAGACCTCTGCTAGAACGTCCAGAGATTTTTGGTCTACAACTATCAACTTAATGTCTTTATTCGGTACAGATCTTGCGGCTTTTAGTTCAGCCCGAGGAGTCCATAATGCGAACTCTTGATTCCTAAATAGACCAAAACTTAAAATCCCATAAACAACAGAGATAGAAGCCGCTGAGATTACAAACCCAGCAAAAACCCTTAATTGATGCTTGTTTGGCGAGTCCGACACTTAACCTAAAACCTTCATCGCTTCTTTAAATCTAGCACTCCGTGCGGCTTGAGCTGCGATCACATCCGGATTTGCTTTTTTCAAATCGCCCTTTACCTCCCCAATACGCTTCTCTGGAGAAGGATGCGTTGCAAACCATCCTCCTTTCTTCTCTCCTGCCTTAGCTATTGCCTGCAGCATGGTTACAAGAGCTGCATCATTGTATCCAGATCTTCTCAAAAGATCCGCAGCATAGCCATCAGCATCATACTCCTGTGAGCGACTATACCCACTCTCCATCAGAGTATCAGCAACATCGACCACGCTATTTCCGAAAGCATCGGTCAAAGCTCTTACATCAGAGCTACCCTGAGTCTTTACAGCATCCTGTCCAAGCACCAATAAAGCCCCTCGCATGTTTGAGCTAGAGATGGCAGATACTCCATGCTCCTTCACGATATGCCCAATTTCATGGGCTAAAACGGCTGCCAGGGAGTCCTCATCTGGCATCAACTTAATAAGTCCCTTGGTTACGAATATGAATCCACCCGGGGTAGCCATAGCATTGACTTCATCGGTATCAAGAATTCCAAAATGATATCCATTAAAAAGTTGTGGTCTATCTGAATGTGCTACTAGGGTTAATCCAACTTTTGTGACGAACTCTGCGGGCACCTTTCTCATAAGAAGAGGATATTTGCCCAATACAGAAGCGGACACCGAGCGACCAAGATAGTATTCCTCCTCCTCACTAAAACCCGATGCCGCCTTGACCACTTTTTCACCAGCGTTCACTATGGCATCCGTACTAACATAATCAGTCACGCCGGTTTTATCTAAAACATCACCCAATCCGAAACCATTTAGAAGATCCCGACCCTGCGAATAGCAATTGGCGCTGCCGAGAAATATGAAGATAAATAGATATAAGCCTTTCATAATAGCCTTATTTAGATAATTTCCCGACCTTTATAAATTCCGAGACCGCTGCGTCCGCGACCTTTAAAGACTCAACTGCGTCCACCGATCTAAAATTAAGGTTGCCATTCTGAGCCGCATACTCCCGCTCTACCTCTTTATTAAATCCCTTTCCTGCAAGTACGACATCTGAACTTGAAGCCACTTGGGTGCCACCAGTATTTACAAACACAATCCGCCGAGAAGTAATAGCAGAGGAGTGAATAAATCCTTTAGCACCAGCAGCTGATTGAGCCTGACACCAACCGTCATCCTCTTTTATTTTTTTTAATTTATCGCCATATCTAAGAGGCGCAACCTGAGAGGACCAATATTTTGGTTCGCTTCTGAGAGCTGAGCTCTTTACCTGAACATAAATATCCTCGGCCTGAGCTGCACTTGATAAAAAGACAAAGGCTGCCAAATATCTAGCTACCATTAACTTACTCATATCCCACTCCTTAGGCTCTAGCTTGCAAAGGATACCCCGCTCTGGGGATCGCTCAAAGGGCTATTAATTCCGGATAAAATCAATTCCACTTGCCTACCTAGCCGATATCATTGACTATTTTGTGGCATCCCTTAGCGCACATCGGAATAAAAAACCCTATAACACTATAGGGGTATTAAGTGTGGACGATTCCCAATTCGACAAATATCTAAAGCCGAATGCAAAAGAGGCGCTAGCTGCGCTAGAGCAGCTTGATCAAGCCCCGAACCAGGAGCGAAGGGGTCGACCCTCAGCCAAAACGGTTGAGCGAATTGAAGAATTTACAAAAACAGATCCTCTATACCAAATTCTAGTCATAGAGTGTTTTAGATTACCTAACGGGCTAAAGACATTTGAATCAGAATGTCGTTCCAAATTTTTAAGAATAGATAAAGTAATATCGAATAACGAATCACTAACGGCAGCGCCATTTGCTGAAAGTAACAGAGAAGCCCTTTACCAAGCTGCGGCCTACAAGCTATTTTATGATACTAAAAATTACACTCCTCGCAGGATGCGGGCTCCTTCAGAACCAGAAACAGATTACCCCCGTTCATTAATTAACCCTCAAAATGACGATCCGGAACGGTCAAAACGTGCAAAATTATATGAAGCTGAGTTTAAGGATTTAGCAGACATTGAGGAGCTTGAGGCTACGGTACTCGAGTTGACCGAGACTTTTTTACGGAACGAATTAGACAACTTCTCACTTCATCTTAGATTTGTAGATGTGATGGAAGAATCGAAGAATATATTAGGTCCGTCCTCGCAGGCAATGGATTTAGCTATATCTGCGATTAAAGATTCTGCATTTGGCCCCGATTACATGAGGGATATTCTTGCAATAAAAAATTTATCTGACAAATTAAATCAATCTAATTCACTGAGCTTCTCTGAAGCATCAAAGCTTCTATTTAAAATAGATACTCTTCACTCAGCAGGTGCAAAATGTTTCAGCCTAGATTCGCTTCAGAAAGAGGGGGTCTTAACCGACTCGAGCCGTAAATTACTAGAGGAAGTAAACACGATTAAGGATCCGGTCTCAAACCGGATCTGCTTCGGATTAGCACACGAATCGCATATAACTGCTGCGCAGGCAATGCAAATAGATAAAGCAGTTCAGTCACTGAAAGGAATCAATCAGCCCCCCGCAATTATCGAGAAAACCTTACTATCAGCCATAAAGGGTGATAGTTCGAGAATCTCTTACGCTGCAAATCTTGCTGAGCTCGCGGTACGCGGAGTAGACATAACAAATCTCTTGAAGAGAAAAGGGGATATCGAAAGCTTTGTAGCTAAATTAGCTCACGGGCAATTCGACATCGTAAAGCCTACTGATTCTAGGTATGCAAACATACTCAAAAATGCTGTCGAGTTATTTATATCAATTTCAAAAGAAGAGAATCCTACACTTAAACAAACGCTACTAGCGAGTCTTGAGCTCCTGGCTAAAAATAAAAATTACCAAACTTTTGAAATCATAAAGCTACTCTCTGAATACGGTAAAACCGCCCCAGCTGAAGACCTAGACATAAATATCAAAAAACTCGCTAAATCAATCTCTTCATTAGCTCACGGCGGGGCGCCGATGCATGACATTAGAGACACCGTACTGATAGCAACACAGCCAGATCAGTTGGGAGATAAGTCTCATCAGTCAGTGGTCGAATTCTTTGAGCAGCTTGAAATACTACAAGAAAGTGGGGTTAAGGGACTTCCGCAGCTTCTTGCCAACGGGGTGTATGTTTTAAAGGAGCGGGCTCGTGGGAATCTCTCGCAACACTACAGCGGGTTTATCCTGGAGGCCGAAACCGCAGTCCAATTTCAAAAGCTCGGCTATCACATAATTTCTATGAGTATTCCCCTTAAAGGAAAATATGGCTACGACATATTAGCTCGCTCACCAGAGGGCCAGCTCCTCGGAATAGAGGTTAAAAGAAGCATTGAGACATTCTTTAATAAAAATTCCTCAGGTCCGAACAAAGTAAACATTCAAGAGAACAACCAACTTGCACGGCAACTCCTGGCTGCTACCATAGATAAAGTAGTCCCTGTGATTGCACTAAAAATAGGCCCTAATCATTCCTGGGCTGTAAATATGGCAAGAGAATTAGTAAAAGACTTGGAGCGTTCTCTTGAAATAAAGCCAGTTTTTATAGATAGACAAACAGGCAGGATAATCCCTAATCTGTAACGTTGATGATTAAAATTTTTTAATCATTCCGAACAAAATCAACTACCGAGTCTAAAAGGCGCAACCCTCTACCCAAAACATACCGGCGCCACCTTGCTGAGCGCGGATTAAAAAATTCCATTAACGCCCGCTTGCTCCAGTGATCTAAAGAATCCGATCCATAAAAATGGTTCATATTTTCATTTCGCAGCACTTTTAACCCGCGAATATTTGAGTACGTACCAAACTCCTGCAGAATCCAGGCAGTTCGGTCCGCGCCCAAGAAACTACGTACTCCATTTGCCACGTCTCCCTCAGATCTAAACCCCACACTCTCTCTAGGATCTTCCCCTGATATCTCGTGCGAAATTCTTTCCGCAAATTTATCGGTATTTATCCATGAACCATACATCTGACCAAAAAGTGTATCGTAGCAAAAAGGTCCTAGACCGCTATGAACCTCTATGCCAAAAACTCTCTGATTGGTCTGAATCTCCTTATTCAAAATCTCGGTAAGGGCTCGGATATTAGGAGATATATGCTGTCCTCCATAATAAATTCCCTCGGGAAATTCGTACTGCCCCCCTGCGATACCCTGCTTCAAGTTAGAGTAGCCACGACGAATAATTTGCCAGATAACTTGCGGTAAGAAGGGTTCAAGGTAACAAGGTTTTCGCTTTGGATTGATAAAGCCATCAATATGCGCATACAAATTATTCTGGGTGGCAGATTTGAAGCCATCGACTCTAAAATTTCTATTTAAATCTATGTTATCTTCATTTGTTCTTCTGAAATTTTTCATCCCCCAGGGATTTAAACAAAAGATAAAAATGATTGAGATATCATTCGAAATTTTATTTGATAATTCCAGCGCGGCCAATTGAACAGCAGCGCCCAGGTATCCTTCAACACCATGAGTTCCGGCTATGTGAAGAATCACGGTTGAAGCTTCTGGCGACCCTAGTCGAGCATAATCCAAAAAATGCCCTGAGTTATCCCCCATACGAACCGAGCGAACTTCGGCACCGAGCTTGGCAACGGCCTCCACCCAACGGGCTCTGGCTTCGACGAAGCTTTTTGAAAAGAACCCCTCCGAGCCTGAAAGACCCGCCAAGTATTTCTCAAAATCAATAAAGGTGTCAGACAATCAGGTTTCCTGTCCTTGAAATGAGTAATTTTTCTAGTATAACCAATTAGTTAAACTAGGGGCAGCCATTTTTAACTCAGTTACTTTCAATCTTCAGCTCGATGGGCTATAACCCTGCGATACTCTTACTTTTTTAGCTATTTAGAAAGAGGCTACTTTGGTTATGACTATTATATTTGCATGCGGACTCCTCGCTGTTATTGCAGCGTTCATATACTCGCGGAAAGTTTTGGCTGTGCCAGTTGAGGGTAAGGATGCCCAAGAGACTGCTCGGCTGATTGAGATCTCCTCAGCTATCAGTGAAGGGGCTATGGCGTTCCTTTCCAGACAGTACTTTTATGTTGGTATCTTTGTTTTAATTTTCGCAGTTCTAATTGGATTAGCTCTTGGAACTGGCCACACCGGAATCAATGAAGGTCTCTTTAGTGCGATTGCCTTCATCGTCGGTGCAGCGACTTCATGCCTTTGTGCTTTCTTGGGTATGAAGATAGCCACCAAAGGAAATGTAAGAACAACTGTTAAGGCTAGAGACGGCATCGGTGCTGCATTCAATGTCGCCTTTGGCTCTGGAGCCGTGATGGGATTTGGTCTGGCCGGCTTAGCCCTCTTGGCGCTTACAACTGTGTACTATGTATTTAGCCAATACATCACAGATATGCCGATTTTAATGGACGTTTTGGCCGGCTTCGGATTGGGTGGCTCAACAGTAGCTCTATTCGGACGCGTAGGCGGAGGTATCTATACCAAAGCTGCTGACGTCGGTGCCGACCTTGTTGGAAAGGTTGAGCAAAACATTCCGGAAGATGATCCGAGAAATCCTGCCGTAATCGCAGACAACGTTGGTGATAACGTTGGTGACGTGGCCGGTATGGGTGCGGACCTATTCGGCTCATGCGCTGAAGCAACCTGCGCCGCTCTATTAATCGGAGCAGCCTCGGCTCAAATCCTTGGCAGCGAAAGCGCAACTCTTTATCCAGTTCTGCTATCGGCAGTAGGTATCCCCGTTTGCTTGGTTACCGCCCTGTTCGCTAAAGTCACTGGGGAAGGAAAAGGTGTTGAGCCAGCATTAAAGAAGCAGCTCCTTCTTTCCACAATCCTAATGACATTCGCTGTTATCTTTGTGACCAATTGGGCTTGGGCTTCAACTCCTGAGTTCACACTTGGCGTGATGACAATAACCAAAAACGGCGTTCTTGCCTCAGTATTGTGCGGTCTTTGGAGCGGTCTTCTAATTGGATACGTAACTGAGTACTACACATCTCATGCTTACAAGCCTGTGAGAGAGGTCGCAAAGTCCTCTGAGATGGGCTCGGCAACGAACATCATTTACGGATTATCTCTTGGATACAAGTCTGCTGTAATCCCAGTGATCGCTCTAGCAATCACCGTTTACGTTTCATTCCACTTGGCTGGAATGTACGGTATCGCTCTGGCTGCCATCGGTATGATATCGACTATCGCCATCGGTCTAACAATCGATGCTTATGGTCCAGTATCTGATAACGCCGGCGGAATCGCTGAGATGTCGCACATGGGCAAAGAGATAAGATCTAAGACCGACCTTCTTGATGCTGCCGGTAATACTACCGCTGCTATCGGAAAGGGTTTTGCAATCGGATCAGCTATCCTAACTGCGCTAGCTCTGTTTGCGGCATTCCTAACTCGATCACACATCACTTCATTAAACCTACTAGCTCCGACTGTTATGGCGGGACTATTAATTGGTGGAGTATTGCCATTCCTATTCACAGCTCAAACTATGAAGGCTGTAGGACGTGCTGCTCTATCGATGATTGATGAAGTAAGACGTCAGTTTAGAACAATCCCAGGATTATTAGCCGGTACTGGCAAACCTGACTACAAGGGTTGCGTTGCGATTTCTACCAACGCGGCTCTTCACGAGATGATTGCTCCTGCTATTCTTGTGCTTGGAACGCCCCTGTTTGTTGGTACTCTTTTCGGAGTTGAAGCTCTGGCTGGCGTACTGATGGGCTCCCTCATCACTGGTGTAGTACTAGCTCTCTCTGCCTCCAATTCAGGTGGCGGTTGGGATAATGCTAAGAAATACATCGAGACTGGCGAGCTTGGAGGCAAAGGTTCCGATGCCCATAAAGCTGCGGTTGTTGGTGACACTGTAGGCGATCCATTCAAGGATACCTCAGGACCATCTTTAAACATTCTGATGAAGCTTATGGCGATTCTCTCCGTAGTATTTGCTCCTTTCTTCGTAGAGCATGGAGGAATAATCTTTAAGTGGTTCGGCATGTAAGCCTAAAATCATAGGCTTCGCAAAAGCCCCCAGAGAGAGATCTCTGGGGGCTTTTTTATTGATGATATGGTAATGGATATAGAGAAACAAAAAAGCATAATTCAAGCCGTGATTCATAAAAACATTCTATTGATTCTTTCTCTCGCGATTGCCGTTCCCACTATTTCTTATGCCTTACCGAAAAACACAAGACGAGTCTCAACAAATTCAGATAACGCAGATGCCTCTTCTTACTCACTGCAACCCACTATTTCTAGCAATGGTAGGTTTGTCGTCTACACTAGCGAGGCTAACAATTTGCTCGAAGGAGAAACCATCGTTGGGAAATTCATGATTTATGATGTAGTCACTGGCATTAATGAAATTTTATTCAAAAACGCGGGGGATGAAGTTCCCGATGGCTCTTACAACGAAGTCGCTGCGGTGTCGAACAATGGACGTTTTGTCATGATCAGCACAGAGGGTAGCAACCTAGACCCATCGGAAACAGATGATTTGACCGATGCCTATCTTATTGACAGGAAAACCGGAACCTATCAGTTGATTTCTCAATCTGACTCCGGAACCGAGATAACATCTCCCTGTAATGGGCTCGACGTTAGTAATAACGATAGATTCGCCCTATTTATGTGCGATGGTGATGGGGTAGTGGCTGAAGATAATAATAATCACAGGGACATATTTTTGTTCGATAGACAATTGGAGCAGATGCTGTGGGTATCACAATCCCCCGGTATAGAAAGAGACGACTGCAACGCCGGAAGTCTTTCTCTGTCCACAAATGCAAAATATGTCCTCTTTTCTTGCGCACAAACGGGCACATCCAACTCTAATATTAGTCTCTTCAGATTTAATCGGATTAATGGGGTCACAGTTACAGTTTCAATAAATGCCGACGGCTCACCCTCAGAAGGCGTTGTTGGTAGGCACGGAATTACCGGGGATGGCAAAAGAGCCATATTTTCTTTCGATAAACCTATGACTCCGCAAGATAACAATTCAATAGAAAATATATACTTACGAGATATAGCTGCTGGAACTACTGAGCTATTAGTCATGGGACTTGATGAACAACTTCCGGATCAGGAGATAATTTTCGGCTCTTTAACTATGAACGGTAGGTACATAACCTACGCCTCTGATGCAACCAATTTGGATGATTTACCCGATACTGGATACACAGATATTTATAGGTATGACACCGCTACCAAAAAATCTCTTCGAATATCAATTAATAATTCTAACGTACCTGGTAATGGCAACACTTTATGGTCATCGATATCAACCTCCGGCAAAAGAGTTACCTTTAGCACCGTAGCAAGCAATCTCCACTTTAACGATGGCAATCTTGTCAGCGACGTATTTGTCAGAATTTTAAAATAATTACTGGGCTGCTCGACCTATCTCAACCAATAATTTTTTTGACTTCGATGGATCGTAAGTAGTCTTGTTGATCACAGTTAAAAAATGCTTACTCATAGTGGAGTCATCCAAAGCCTCAGAATCCTCGCCAGTCATTAAGAATAGGGGGGACTCTTCTTTGACCAAATAGCTGCAATAACCAAAAAACTTTCTCATCGGACTAAACGCCCTAGAAATAGAGAAATGCTCCTTATAAATCGGCACTATTTCATCACCTTGCAAATCTTCAATCGGGATAGAGTGTACGGTCACATTTTGTAACTTAAGATTTTTAACTGCCTCTTTGAGAAAAGTTGAGCTCTTTTCTTTGGGCTCTACTAGGTGAGCTTCTCTATCTGGCCAAAGCATGGCCAAAACTAAGCCTGGAAATCCAGCCCCTGAACCTATATCAAGAAAGGCCTCTGACTGCGGCAAGTGCTTAGCTGCCAAAACTGAATCAAGAACGTGATCTAAAGCTATTGCTTCTGGATTTCTGGCAGAGGTGAGACTAATTTTCTGATTCCACTTATCTAAGAGAGAGCAGAATGCGGCAACCTGCTGCTCGACATCATTCTGACTGGAAATAGTTTGAATCTCGCTCCTAACGCTGGCGGGTAAAGAGAAGTTCATAAGGACCTTTTAAATCTCCCAAAAAAACAATAAAGCCTTAACGATTCAAGATTCCCAATCTTTACCCCCTTAAGGCAAGAATTATTATGTTTTTAGATGAAAGATCAGCCTCTTAGGTCCGATAAATTTAAAAACCCCATTTTATAGTGTAACCAATATGTTGCGTATTGTTTTTTTGGGTTGTAATAAACCCCTCCTCAGATATTATTCCCAGAGTTGCCAACCCGACACAGTGAGACTAGAAATTCGATCAGGGAGAAAGTATGGCTAGAAGAGAACTTGAAACGAAAATCATCGAGTATCCTCCATACGTCGCCATCACCCATGGTGTTAAGGTTGCCGTAGCTCCAGCTTTCCATCCGATGCAATCTGAACCTTCCAGAGACCTGTACATGTTTACCTATACCGTCACGATAGAGAACATAGGGGAGCGCGCAGTGCAGTTACTGAATAGACACTGGATTGTTTTCTCTGGCGAGAGGCAGTGCGCTGATGTTAAGGGCGAAGGTGTAATAGGAGAACAACCAACTCTTCTACCAGGGGACGTATACAGATATACCAGCGGAACCAGCATTACAGAGCCGATGGGCATGATGTGGGGAACCTACACTTTTCAAAGCGAAAATGGCGAGTTTCTATACGTAGAAATTCCAAAATTTGATCTTATCTGCTCAGGACTTCCTGAAGCTTTAATTAATTAAAATCCGATCAAGCCTTTCAAGAATGTGAGGGAGGTGGATCTCCTTTTGCGAATTATATCCGCCATCGGCTCGGGACTATAGGAGGGGTCAAAATCCTCATTCGAGCTATTAGAACCGTCAAGGGAACCAAACTGGGTTAACTCTTGAGTATTAGACCTTTCTCGGGGTGGGCACACTATTGCACACTCTACCCCATCGAATCTTACAGCCTCATCATTCCAGCCTTTTAGTCGACCTTCCGCATTGGTGGTAAGAAGTAGGCTTGACTTAATTACTGCCTGCTTTTTTGTCATACGAACACCGAGATTAACCTTGTCATAGATTGAGCAAGCAATCCCCATGCCGAATAAATTTTTAGTTTACGGCGAGAATGTAACCGAATATTAACCTAATCAAACCAATGAGTTAGGATCAATTAAGAGACCCTTATCAAAACAAACTTTAAATACCGAAGCTCCTGACAAGCCATCGGGAAGGGGTGATCATGGGGCTGACCATTAACCGCCAGAACAACTCCTTGTTTTCGCGCAGAAGAGAGGGCCTTCTCGCACAACTCAAGGAACATTACTGGCGTGACGCGACTGGTGCAGGAGGCAGCCGCCATGAGCCCACCGGGCTTAACAAGTCCCATCGAACTTGAAATAAGGCTGTGATAAGAATTCCTAGCAGCCTCTAGTGATTCTTCTGAGTGGGTGAATGATGGCGGATCCACAATTACCAGGTCCCACAATTTCTTCTGAGCTTTAGCCTCATCAATAAACTTAAAGGCGTCTGCTGCCACACCTTGGTGGTTGCCTGAAGGAAGCTCATTTAGACTCCACTGCTTGGTGGCAGCCTCAACTGCTGGCTTCGCCAAATCAACCGAGACTACTTCTTTGGCCCCGCCGAGACCGGCGTTAACAGAGAACCCGCCAGTGTAAGAGAATAGATTTAGTACGGTTAGATTCTTTGAAAGTTGCCTTATTTTAAGCCTATTTTCTCTCTGATCCAAAAAGAAGCCTGTTTTCTGACCTTCTTTAATATTCACAGAAAATCGAGCGCCATTCTCTAAAAATTCAACCTCTAGATTTTTAATATCGCCTGCCAGAACATGCCCTTTCTCCGCATCATTATGTCTAGGCTTATAATATACTGCCGAGACCAGACCTGATTTTAAAACCTCTTCGGCTATGAGCTTATGATCATAAAAGTTCCTTGGACCTGCTCCGTCATACTGCATAACTGCAACATCACCGTAACGATCCAGTATTAATCCAGGTAACAGATCTCCCTCTCCGTTGATGATTCGATAACCAGTTGTATCTGGACCAAACGACTGGGCTCTAAAATTGATAGCTCGGGAAAGCCTCCTCTTTATTAATTCAGGCTCTAAATTCTCTTTTTCTACAGTTAGAACTCTAAAGGCCAGGTGGGATTCTGGATCGTAAAAGCCCTTAGCAAGGATATCTCCTGACTTATCTTTTAAAATTGCTATCGCTCCCTGCTCGGCTTTAGGTAATCCAGTGAGATTGTGGGCATAAACCCAGGGAAATCCTCGCTTCAAGATTCGGGACTTATCCTGGGAGAGTACAAGATGGACTGGTTTGCCGGTTTTGATCATACGAGAGTATTTAATTTATATCTGTTCCAACCACCATTACCATTTCAATTTTAAAAACTCTAATTAACTTGATTCATTGAAAACTATGATAACCTGATGATTCGTGCTTTAAATGGGGAGCGAGGGCACTTATGTCAAACCGAGTTAAGATTATTCTGCTTTTAGTAGTACTCATCTTCCCATGCAGCGCTAGAGCTGAAACCCAAAGGGTAGTTAAAGTAGGTGCTGCTATGGCCCTAACTGGCTGGGCTGCTATTGGAGGCACTGCCGAGGCTACCGCTATAAAAATCGCAATTGAGGAACTAAACAAACAAGAGAGAGCAGGGGGATACAAATTCGACCTGGTGCTAGAGGATACCCGCTCTGACTTCCGTCAGACCGCTGCCGCCATCCAGAAGTTAATCCATGTCGACAAAGTCAAATTTATATTAGGCCCTAATTGGACAGAATTCTCAGAGGTAGTCGCGCCGATCTGCGAAACCAATAAGGTTATCATGCTAACGGTCTCTGGTTACACCCGCACTTTAACTCAAGGAAGAAACTATGTGTTTACTACCTTGCCCTCTCACGCCGTAATGACTGCGCCGATGAGTAAGGTTATCTTGGGAGCCAAGCACAAAAAACTGGGGATGATAACCTCTGAGACTGCTTATTTTGAGAGCCTTTCAGCAGCTATTAGAGAACAAATACTTGGTGGCGGCGTAACCCTTAAAAAAGATGACAAGTCTATCCCCGGGGAGACTGACTTTAGAAGTTATATTACCAAGCTAAAGTCAGATGGAATCGATGCAATGGTCCTAATGTTAAACGAAGGTGGTTCTCTTGCAGCGTTCATACGTCAAGCTGGTGAACTTAATTTCAGCGCCAAGCTTTACGCCAGCAATGCGGTGCTATTTGATTCTGTTATCACTAAAGAGCCTCAGCTGGCCGAGGGAATCACGTTTTTTAATTTATTGACCTTGGCAACACCAGAGTTCCTAAAACGATTCGAAAGTATTTTTGGCTCTCCAGCCTCTGATTCAGTACCTCGCGCCCATGATGCCGTTTACATATTATCTGATGTTTTAAACCGTTGCGGCGATGTTGATACCGCAACTCTGGCCAATTGCCTGCTTCAGACAGATCTCACTCTGCAGTCTGGTCACATCACATTCAATAAAGATAATACAGTTCACCCAGATGGAGTGGTAGGCGCTGCTTTCATTAGAAATGCCAGGGGCGATCAAAGAATAGATCAGTAATTTCTAGGGTAATTACCCTTATTTATTGATATTGCGAGCAAGGTCAGAGCAGCAGGGGTTATTCCTGGGATACGACTAGCCTCTCCAATCGAAGTAGGCCGCACTTTAGAAAGCTTTATCTTTACCTCGTTACTCAATCCCTTAATAGATTCGTACGGAAACTTCACCGGGATCTTCATCTCCTCGTGTTTCTCAAGAACCTTTAGGTCACTCTCGCGGGCAAGATATCCGGCGTACTTAACTTCGGTCTCCAGTGCCACCTTTAGATCATCGCTCAACTCCCCTGTGAATCCAAACCGTTCCATAATTTGAGAGATTGTCATCTCAGGGCGACGGAGTAGCGTCTCTAAATTAACAGCATCCTTTAATTCAGCGCTTTTTTGAGAGTTTAACCACTCCTGAGTATCAGCTCTAGGGAAAGCTCTCTCAGTAGCTAGCCAGCTCTTAGCTTTGCTAAATGCCGAGTTCATCTCCTCATACCGAATCTTTTGAGCCTCTGAAATCAACCCAACCGATAGACCCTTAGGTGTAAGTCTTCTCCAAGCGTTATCCTCGCGCAAAGTTAATCTATGCTCGGCTCTAGATGTGAACATCCGATACGGCTCATCAACTCCCTTGGTTATGAGATCATCAATCATGACTCCGATGTAACCATCAGATCTTGATATTGTTAGTTGCTCTTTTTTAAGGGCGGAGAGTCCGGCATTTGCACCTGCCATTAGTCCCTGGGCTGCAGCTTCTTCATATCCCGAAGTGCCGTTTATCTGCCCAGCCAAAAAGAGACCAGCAATATCTTTAGTTTCAAGGGTTGGTTTTAGATATCGCGGATCAACAAAATCATACTCTACGGCGTATCCTGGGATGAGGATCTCTACTTTCTCAAGACCCTTAATTTTCCGGATAAACTCAAGCTGCACACCAGCAGGCAAGCTAGTTGAGATACCATTCGGATAAACAATATCAGAATCAAACCCCTCAGGCTCGAGGAAGATATTGTGCTCAGTTTTATCAGCAAACCTAAAAACTTTATCCTCTATTGAAGGGCAGTACCGAGGGCCGATAGATTTTATCTGCCCATTAAACATCGGGCTCTTTTCTTTGTTAGCCCTAATTACATCATGAACGGATTCAGAGGTGGCGGTAATCCAACAAGATATCTGCTTTCGCTCTATCTTTTTACTCATGACAGAGAAAGGATTAATATGAGAGTCCCCGGGCTGCTCAGTAAGAACAGAAAAATTGATAGTTGAACGCTTGAGTCGGGCGGGTGTTCCTGTCTTTAGTCGGCCCAGCTCAAATCCTAAGTTTTTTAGACTATCACTCAAGTAATTTGAGGCTTTATCACCACATCGACCACCGCAGGTCTGACTTGTGCCCGTATGCATGAGCGCTTTTAGGAAGGTGCCAGTGGTTACAACCACACTCTTACCGTTAAGAATAGAGCCATCCGCAAGTTTAATTCCAGAGCATCTACCCTTTTCTGTTAGTATCTCTGCGGCCTCACCTTCTACCACAGTGATATTGGATATACCCTCTATGATTCTTCTGACTTCAGCTTTGTATAAATCTCTATCGGCTTGTGCTCTTGAAGCGCGAACAGCAGGCCCCTTCGATGAGTTCAGGGTGCGGAATTGAATACCGGTATTGTCTATGGCAACTGCCATAACACCACCCAACGCATCTACTTCTTTAACTAAGTGGCCCTTACCCACCCCGCCGATGGCCGGATTGCACGACATCTGACCGATTCCTTCCCGCCTGAGCGTGACTAAAGCAGTGCGCGCACCAACTCTGGCTGCAGCAGCTGCTGCTTCCACTCCGGCATGTCCCGCTCCAATCACGATTACGTCAAAATCTGTCATATAATTTAAATTTACCAACCCATACGGTTTATTAGATTTTCTGGGCTAAATCAATCGCCTAACTAGCTGATTCTATTGGATAAGCTACTTTTTGCCTGATTCACTTCATAACCATATCAGAGACGCAGTTTTAAGGCGAATCGGTCCCCATTGGCCCGATTTGATGTTAAGAAATGCCGAACGTAGAAATTTATCCAAGCCTGAAAGATTATCGGGCCAGCAAATCATCTCCTGGTGTTCGTAACAGAACAAACGGTAGAGGAGCAACAAGTGAGGACGCAACCTCCCAGATTCTTGATCGGGTTGGTTTTGCTCTTTTCGTTACAAGTGCAGTCGCCCTAATAATCATCTTCTCTTTTTATTTCTTTGCTAAACAACCGGATAGAAAAGCAATCGTACTTGCTTTTAACGATATAAATCTCGCTTTGGAGGAATCACTTAACTCCATCTCCATTCAAGAAAATTTAATAAAAGAATCATCCGGTCCTCAAGTTATCTCCTATGTGCTACCAGATAACTTTGCTGCTGTGAGATCTGACCCACGCAGGGCTTCGGCGTACGACCACTATCTTACCCAGATTAGATTTATTTCTAAAGTAATTCAGAACAGGACTAAAAAGCCTACCGGAAGTAATTTAGCCCAAATTATAGTCAAAGAGAGCATCAAACACGGCTATGATCCTCTGTTCGTTACGGCGGTGATTATGGCTGAAAGCGGCTTTAATAAAAAAGCCATCTCCCCAGTTGGCGCTCTAGGATTGATGCAGCTACTACCAGCCACCGCAAAATACATAGCAACCAAGATGGGTGACGAATATTGGAAGGGACACCGATTACTCCTACACGATGAATCTTATAATATCCAACTCGGAGTCTCCTACCTCAAATATCTAGATCAAAAATTCGGCGGAGATAAACGGCTTACCTTAGCGGCCTACAACTGGGGACCGGGCAACTTACAAAAATCCATGAATCGCGGATCTAATAAGCTTCCATCTGAAACATCACGATACAGAGATTCCATTCTTAGGAACTACACCAAGTGGTCTAACGAATTTAGAGCAATTCGCCGCAAAGAGCTAAACAATCAGTTGGTAGGATAACTACTTTCCGATACAGAATTTGGAAAATATTCTTCCGAGTATATCTTCGGTCCAAGTTTTGCCGACGATCTCCTCAAGCGAAACCAATGCTATCCTAAGCTCGGAGCTCGCTAATTCAAGAGGTTTTTTACTCTTGAGACACTCAAGGGCTCGCTCTAAAGCCTCTTCTGCTTTTATCAGGCAGATGCGATGTCTCTCATTTGTTAAAGTGGTGCTTCCTTCAGCCGCGTCCTCTCTTCTTGATTGGATCTCTTCTATCAATGCACCCATAAGACTTTCAAATCCATTATGGGTTTTTGCTGAAAGATAGAATATCTGGTCGGCCAAACCTACCTGATTTGCAAACCTTGCTACTGCATCTGGTGATATATCTATCTTGTTAAAGATTACCCAAACTTTTTTTGTTTTTGAGCGGATATCTTTTAAAATTGGAATCCAGGTTTTCTCTGATGATTCTAGAGACTCACTCGAATCAACCACCATCAAAACAAGATCTGCCCAAGGCAATCGACCAAAAGCTAATTCGATTCCCATCTTCTCGACCACATCTTTTGTTTCCGTAATTCCAGCCGAATCACAAAATACAAATTTATACCCGGAATATGAGGCCTCTTCTTCAATTAGATCTCGGGTCGTACCTGGAATATCCGTCACAATCGCGCGTTCTCTTCCGAGAAATAGATTTAAAATGCTTGATTTACCAGCATTCGGACGACCGCACAGAAGGACCCTAAATCCCTCTTTTACAATCTGGCCATATCCATAACTACCAACATGCTCTCTAATCTGAAGAATTGCTTTTTTAATAATGACTGAGATTCCCTTGGCAGATTCAGGATTAATGTCCTCTTCTGGAAAATCTAGATTAGCCTCAAGCTCGGCCAATGCGTTCCTAAGAGGCTCTCCAATCTGCTCAATTGCTTCACTAAACCTACCTTGGAGCTGCTCTGTTGCAATCTTTAAGGACTTTTCGGTCGAAGAATTAATTAGATCTCTTACCGCCTCTGCCTGAACAAGATCTATCTTGCCATTAAGAAAAGCTCGTTTCGTGAATTCTCCCGGCTCAGCTGGGCTTATGCCAAAAGCATAGAGAGATCTTAGAAATTTCTGAACTAGGGCCAGGCTACCGTGGAGATGAATCTCGCCAACATCCTCCCCAGTGTAGCTGAGTGGCGCCGCCATATAGACAGCCATGGCATTATCAATTATCTGGCCGGTCTCGAAATCTAAAACCTTCCCGAAGGAAAGATGACGAGGATTCTCTACTGGGGGAACCTTGGCTTTAAACAAGCCAGATAGCGCCTTCCTAGTTAAAGGACCAGATATTCGGATAACAGCGACCCCCGCTGGAGCAGGGGCCGTTGCCAAAGCCGCTATGGTGGTGGTTACAACCATCGACTCCCCGCTATCTAATTAAGACAGCAGCACCAAAATATAAGAGAACCCAAACAGCGCCACGCTTGCGACCACTGTTGCCTTGGTGGCTCCTGCGAACTTCTCTTTTCGAATGAATGACTGTTGCACTATTGATACTACGTTATTGATCAACCAGTAGAGCACGAGCCCAGCTGGAAATCCGATAAAGAAGAAGGTGAAGACCACCGGCATTATCATCATGATCTTCTTCTGCATTGGATCCATGGCTGATGGCATGGTCCATTGCTGAACAAACATCGAGATACCCATGAGGATAACCATCACTGGAATCCCAAATCCGAACATCTCTAATCGCTCTGGGGCTGATAGGTCTGTAATCCAAAGCGCAAATGGAGCATGTCTCAACTCAATAGAGTTCAAGAGGGCATTATATAACCCTAGGAATACTGGCAGCTGAATCAACATCGGCAGACATCCGCCCATCGGGTTAATTCCCTCACGCTTATAGAGCGCTATTAGCTCAGCATTCAGCTTATTTGGATCGCTCTGATACTTCTCTCTGAGAGATTTAATCTTGGGCTGAACCTCTTGCATGGCTGCCATAGATTTAAAGCTCTTCTTAGTAAGTGGTAAGAAAGCGCCTTTGATTAAAAGCGTAAGAAGAACAATTGATAATCCCCAATTGCCAAATACTCTGTGAAAGAAACGAAGAAGGTCTAACAGAGGGTGTGCTAGGGCAGAGAAGACTCCTAGATCTATTCCTTTCTGAAGTTCGTATCCCACCTGCTTCAGAGTGTAAAATTCTTTGGGACCAACGAATAACTTAAAGTCTCCACTGTTTGTGTTACCTGAACCACGAATAGAGAAGGTACTGCCATTTCTTAAAGCTGAGGTATTTTGACCAGAAACAGAGGGGATAATGGTGGATAAAAAATACTTGTCTCCCAACATAATCCAGGTGTCGCTGCCAGCGACTTCTGCTCCATCTTCAAAATCAACAAAGCTAGTCTTAGAAACAGAACCCTCATTTAATCTCTCAATACCGTGGAAGTCATAGGTGCTTAGTTTGCTCAAATTTGGCTCAAAATAGCTCCATTCCAGCTTCATTCTGGAGCCATCAGCAGTTTCAGTATCTAGTTTAATGCTAACATCAAAGAGATAAGTGTCTGGCTTAACCGTGATGATTTTTGTAATGCCAGTTCCGTTAGAGAGCTTACCTTTGAGAGTGAGAATTACATCGCCCCCAATTACTCTGTATTTAGAGTTATCCTTGAGACCGCCAACAACACTTGCCACAGAGTAAGACACAAAATTGTCGTTCACGGGTCCAGCGTAAACTCCTAGAGGCAGTGCTTTGCCCTCTTCGGTTAAAACCATCTCATAGAGATCAGCTCCATCCTTGGTCTTCTTATGATTTTTTAACTTTAGGCTCTCAATTCGTCCGCCCATGCCCACCACAGAGAGAATCATCTTTTCATTCTCGATCACAGTCTTTGAGCTTTGATTTAACTCAGCAATTGACGGAGCGCCGGCTCTAACAGGGGTGGCTTTGGTTGTAACAACAGCTCCAGTGGTAGCAGCAGAAGGTGCGGTATTTAATGAGTTATTTGCGGCGACTTGCCCTGTAGCAGGCTTATCAATGGGACGATTATACGGAGCAAACATATACTCCGAGTAAACCATCACCACTATTAAGCAGAGTAGCATTGCTATCGCGGTACGCTTATCTGCAAAGATATTATTTTCTTGATCGGACATATCGTTACTCACTTTTTAACCTCTGGAACGTAATCGAAACCACCATCGCACCAAGGATGGCACTTCACTACTCGCTTAAAAGAAAGCCATCCTCCCCTAACCAAGCCATGCCTCTCTAGAGACTCCAAGGCATAGTCAGAGCAGGTGGGATGAAATCTACAGCTATTTCCAAGTAACGGAGAAAGGGTCAGCTTATACAACCGGTGGACACCCCGCGCGAACAAGCAAACTATTCTGTTCACTATATGCACTTAGCTCTCCGCAAGGATTCAAGAATCTGTTTCTCGATCTCCTGAAAGGAACATTCTGCGATTCCTCGCCTAGCGATGATTAATATCTCAAAATTACCCAATAAATTACAGCGATTCAGCCGCAAAACTTCACGAATTTTTCTCTTTACTCGGTTTCTTACCGTGGCACGTGGATCTAGCTTTCTAGTCACAACAATGCCGAATCGGCTTGTAGCTTTATCCGATTGAGAATAAATCAATAGCAGATTTCTGGCAGAAACTTTACTGCCCGACTCCTGAAGTCCAACAAAGTCTTCGCGCCTTTTTATGCGCATTGATGCTGGATAGGATCGGGCAGATTTTTTGGATGACACGATCGCCTATAGAGACGACTACGGACTATTTGTAGTGTCCCTTGCGAGGGGTTTTAACTCCCATGCTCTTGCGACCACGGGCACGACGGCGATTTAACACCTTACGTCCGCCTTTGGTGGACATTCTCTTACGAAATCCGTGAGTAGTCTTACGTCTTTTCTTGCTTGGTTGATAAGTGCGCTTCATACTAAATAATCGGTAATACCGATCCCCTTATGCGTTAACAGAGCGAAAGTTATAGTTATTTTTTTGAAGAAAGGCAAGTTTCTAGCCCTAAATGATGGTGGCAGCTAGTTTAAATAGGCCCTAAAATTCTGATTTAATTGGTCTTGCTAGGAGGTCCCTTAAAAGCTCCTCTGGGGTCATAA
>Ga0172372_10004428_pt1 | contig 19955 bp, 17 predicted proteins | sample LakKiv5m_2_FD_114544 | JGI IMG/M metagenome (GOLD analysis project Ga0172372, IMG submission 114544) | Freshwater microbial communities from Kabuno Bay, South-Kivu, Congo - kab_092012_9.5m | ecosystem: Environmental > Aquatic > Freshwater > Lake | place: Democratic Republic of the Congo...
CGCACGCACATCACCCGCCGTGTTGCCGAACTCGTGGTTGATCAGCACTTTCAGCGTGCCGTCACCGTTATCCATCACACCGATACCGTCCGGCGTGCCGTTGAATACGTAGCCGTTGTTGGCGCGCTCGCCCGCTCCGATGATCTCGCGGAACGCCGCGCGATCGGCCGTTGGGACGAGAAACCCGAAGGCACCAAAGGGCGCCTCGGGGTCAATTGAGATGCCACCTACCGGTGCCGACGCATACTGCCCGATGGTGGCTGCTGCGGTGTAGTCAAGCGCCTCTGGAACCGGAGCGCTCAGCACATAGCCACCGCCAGGCAAATCGGCCAGATAGCGGAAGTTGTCGCCATTGGCCTTGATCGGATAGCTGTCGCCACCGTTCGCAAGATAGTTGAGCGTCACGACCGAGATTTTCGCCGGCACGTTGGCCAGCTTGGCGCCGTTGTCATAAAGCCCAACGCGCGTTCCGTCGGGCGCAATCAGGGCAATGTCCATCACCCGCGCGCCCGCGGTGAAATCGGGATCCCAGGAAAATGCCACGCCACCGATCTGCGGATAGCGCCCCTGCAAGGTCCCTGCCGCAACACCATGCTCAAGAATTGCCTTCAGGCCTTCCGGCGTCGTATCGAAAACCATCAGCTGGTTATTGAACCGCAGCGAGTTCTCCACATCCAGCAGCGACACGGTGTTGTCCGAAGGCGGGAGCTTGTCAACCGAACCGTCGGCCTTGGGATCGGACACCATGCCGATCTGGGCGCGAATCCCGCCACCGTTCTTGAGTGACACCAGCCAGGTCGACGGCGCAGCCGTACCGAGCGCCTGCTTGGCCGCAAACAGGTTGGCGTCTGCGGACAGATTGCCCAGGTTGGTCTCTTCGGAGCGCACGGCTGTCCGTTCGCCCTCAAGGTAAACCGATGCATACCCGAAGACATTACCGTCCTTGACCGTAATGACCGACTGAACGGCATCGGTCAGAGTTTTGACCGAGCCACCGCGCGTGCCGGCGGCGAATGCAGTGGTGGCGAGCGTCGATTCGGCAACGCCCCAGGCAGCCGCTACGGTTGCGTCGGTCGCCGCATACGCACCATTGATCGACGCATTGGTGGTCACGGATGCCGGAATGACCTTGCCGGCTTCGTCAAAGTCGACGACCAGCCTGCCCAGGTAGGTGTACTCATTGTCGGTGCTGACCACCAGCGTGGTGCCACCGTCCTTGTCTCTGGCAACAAACGGATAGGACTCGGCAAAGCTTGCAGGGTGGCCTGCCATGGCAACCGCTGTATCGGTTGAGTCGCCGATTCGCGTATGCGACCCCGCCGCAACCACGATGTCGACACCCGAAAGCTTGGTCGCGAGCAGCTTCTCGTTGCCGAGAATCTGAAGGTGCGACAAAAGAACGATCTTGTTGACCCCCTGCGCGGTGAGATCGTCCACCACCGGCTGCAGCTGGGTGGCGAGTAGCGTCATGTCGTCAAATTCACCGTTGGGGCCCGACCCCTTCGGAAAGCCCATCACCTCGGTCCCGGACGGCGACGCGATGGCTTCGAGAATCTGGGTGGTCACCCCGACCACGCCGATCTTTGCGCCGTTCTCAACCAGAATCGCCGACGGAACGATCTTGCCTTTCTGGCCCGACGCCAGCTCAAGACCGGAGGCGGCCACGGTGTTCACGTAGAGCGGGTTCAGGTCGCTGTCGCCCGAGAAATCGAGGTTGGCCGATATGTAGGGAAACTGTGCGCCCTTGGCACCGCTCACACCCTTGACCGCGTCGCTGAGAACCCGTGACCCCAGATCGAACTCATGGTTGCCGAGAGCAGAGGCTTCAACGCCAATCGCGTTGTGAATCGCAATATCGATCGCTGCGATCGGGACAGTCGCAGTGGCGGCAAGCGCACCACCCCCTACGCTATTGAGCGCGGCGATCAGGGCGGGGTCGGTCCCGGCGGCGAGAAACGGACCCGGAATGAAGTTATCTCCGCCCGCCAGAGTGATGCTGTTCGGATAGGCATCCTCGAATTTGTCAACCAGGGCGGCAAGTCTCGGCGCAGTGGTTGAGGCCAAGGTGCCCGCCTCACCATCCGAGTAGTGGAGCAACTGCAGGGTAAACGTCTTTTGCGTGAGCGCAGTTTTTTGGCCTGAGGCCACCGAGTCAACCGACGTCGCCGAAGAAATTTTCGAGGACATCGCAGACAGATTCTCGAGCGCACTCACGGCGGCTGATTTCAGATTGTCGCCGCTCACGCTAATCCCGCCGACCTTGGCCTGGGCAGCAACCGAATTGACCACTGCGCTCGCGGTGTCGACGATCTTGTCAGCGGCCAGCGCGCCGGCCGTCATGGTCTTGGCGACTTCAGAGAAGATGCCGGCAGCGATCTCGTCGTGCTTGTCGGTGGTCGCACCGGCCGTCTGCTGAACCTTGACGGCAAGGCTGTTCACCATCGTGGCCACGATGACGCCGGCCTTCTGCACATCAAGCGCGCCCGCGGTATTTGCGGCAGAGCCCGCCACCGGATCGAGCTTGGTCAGGTCAACCTTGCCCTTCAGGGTTGAAAGACCGACCGCGTCCAGCACCTGCTCCTGCGCTGCAGCCAGGCTCGCGCCCTTGCTCTGCATCAGTTCGGCCACCAGCGTGGTGAGGGGCGTTACGACAGTCGACCCGGCGGGCGCCTTGAGGATGCCGGTGAAGTCGACCCCGGTTGTGACATCGCGGCCGCCGAAGGCCACTACCGGACCGTCCACACCCTGCGGCAGCGTGAAATTGCCCTGCGCGTCGGACTGCGTGGTCGGCTCGCCCGCATCAGGCTGGCCGTTGCGGTTGACGTCGATGAATACGGTTGCGCCTGCAATGTAGCCGTCCACCACTTTGCCCGTGGTGGTGGGCGTACTTTTGTCGCGGTTGGCGATGATCAGTCCGAGCCCGCCCACGCCCACGAGAACGCCAGGTATCAGCGAGGCAGGGGCGGCAGACGCTGCAGCCGGGGAGCCCTGCGCTGCCGCACTGTCGGCTGCCGCTGCAGCGCCAGCGGGAGAGGCCTGGGCGAGCTCATAAAGCGGTGCGGCCGGACCCGCGAGCGATCCTTCGATAGGCTGCGCTTCTGCTGCGTGAGCCAAGTCGCCAGCGGCCTCTTCATCTTCACCGGTCCGAATCCGGGATTTGGCTGCATTCGCAACGGGCGACCTGTCGAGCTCCGCGAGAAGTTCGCTTGGGTCGACCGGAGCAACCGGGAACGGTGCCTGCACGCCTTCTGCACGCGAAGTTCGAGCGCCAGCGCGGTTAGCGGCTTGAGCGGTGATGGAAGAAGCTTTGGGGGCTGGGATCGGCTTGGTCATGTGCGGCCTCTAGCGGTTGAGGCCTAGAACCTTATTGACCGCTTGTGACAGTTTTATGTCGGGCAGGATTCCTGTAGCGCAACAGCAATCTCGGGCCACGTTGAAAATCGTGCGCCGACCAGTTGCGCGCAATCCCCGTAGCCGCCACTGAAGAACACGCAATCAACGCCAGCCGCACGCGCGCAGTCAACATCCACCTGACTGTCGCCGGTAAACACGGCGTCCGAAGCCGTGCCACCCAAACGCGCGATGGCGCCAAGAAGGGGTTCGGGATCAGGCTTTCTTGCCTTGAAGCTGTCTGCACCCACGACCACTTCGAAAAATTCGCTCAGTCCTTTACGTTCGAGCAACTCGCGGGCCTCGGCTTCCGCCTTGTTCGAGCACACTGCAAGCCTCGCACCGCGCGAATGAAGCGCGGCTAGCGTTGAGGGAATGGTTCGGTACGGCCGTGAAAATTTCCCCGATACGACTCGGTAATGCGCTCTGTAAGACTCGACCAGGGCAAGGTGCCTATCCATGGATACACCCCCTGCCCGGAGTGCCGCCTGCGCGCTGGCTTCGAGCCCACCGTGGAGCGAGGACCGCACCAGGTCGCGCCCAATCGCAGGCAGGCGATGATCGTAAAGCGCGAGGTTGAGAGCGACCGTCAGATCAACAATCGTATCGATGAGCGTCCCATCCAGATCAAAAATCAGTAGCGGTCGCGCATAAAGTTCAACGACACGACGGGCATCGGGCTGCGTGCTCATTCAACTTGACTCCCATTGGGTCGGTACAGCGACGATTCCGTGTCGGCGTCAAGTTCGCCTACTGGCCTGTCGAACACCACGCGGCCACTTCGCAGGCCCACCACCCGGTCGGCAAACTGCCTGGCCCACTCAACCTGATGAAGACTGCATAGCACCGCGAGCCCCTCGTCCCGGGCCACTCGGCGCAAATCCGAGAGTACACTTCGCGCCGATTCGGGATCAAGGCTGGCCACCGGTTCGTCTGCGAGCAATACCCGACAGTGCTGCGCCAGCACGCGCGCGATAGCGACCCGCTGCTGCTGTCCACCCGAGAGGAGATCGCTACGTTGGTATGCCTTGTCAAGAAGGCCGACCCGATCCAGGCTTGCTAGCGCTGCCTGTCTATCCTCGTAGGCAAACCGCCGCGCCAGAACCCGCCACAAAGGTGTCGACCCCAAGCGCCCCGTCAGAACATTGTCGATCGCGCTGAGACGACCCACCAGGTTGTGCTGCTGGAACACAAGCCCGACTGAGCGTCTGTGCTGCTGCAGGGCACGTCCCTCCAGTTGGTTGATCGCCGCGCCGAGCAGCCAGACCTCACCTGCATCGGGCCGAACGAGACCGGTCAGACAACGAAACAGGGTCGACTTGCCCGCACCACTCGGCCCGAGCAGCACCACCATCTCTCCAGGCGCAACCGTCAACGACACGCCATCCAGCGCGCACACATCGCCGTAGCGCTTGCTCACGGCATCGACCCTCAGCGTGTCGTGGCGCCCCACCTTCACACCAGCCGGCGTCTGAGCCACGCACTCAGCTGATCGATGAATGTCACCATGAGCAACACCGCGAGGGTGAGCGTGAACAGCCGCTGAAAATCGAGGAGGTCGATGGCCGCCTTGATCTCGATGCCGATTCCGCCTGCGCCTACGATGCCAAGCACCGTTGAAGTCCGTACGTTGGCTTCCCAGACGTAAAGCGAGACCGAGCTCAGGTTGGGTAGCACCGCAGGAAATACGATATGGCCCATGATCGAACCCGTTCCTGCGCCGGTCATCGCAGCCGCCTCAAGCGGTGCTTTGGGCAGGGTCTCGATGGCCTCCGCGTTCAATTTGGTGATCACTCCAATGGAGTGGATGAACATGCCAAGGACCCCGGCAAACGGACCGAGACCCACTGCAGCGACAAACAGGATGGCAAAAACAACGGTATCGATACCACGGCAGGTGTTGGCAAAGCCGCGGATCACCCGGGAGGCCAGAGGGCTGGGGGACACGTTGGAGGCAGCAAGCATTGACAGGGGCACAGACACCAGCGCCGCCACGAGAGTGCCGATGGTTGCGATGGCGACGGTTTCTGCTGCACGGAGCGCCACCGCATCGAGTTCAGAGAAGTTGGGCGGCCATGCGGTGGCCGCCCACTTGGCGAGGCGCGGCAAGCCCTCAATCAGGGCGCCGGGCTCCACCTTCGCGATCCATCCGCAGCCGATCACGAAGGCGAGTGCGCTCAGCACCATCAACGCGCGCGCAAAGCCTTCGCGCGTCCGCCATGCAAACGGTTGCTCTGCGAAGCCGCCGCCGGCAAGCCGGCGCGGTGGCGGGCGAAGGCTCATCCCGGATGCGCGCCGCTTCAGCCCTTGAGTACGCCGACTTCGCGACCCATGATCTCAAGCTTTGCATAGGGCTCGTGGCCCACCGCAACAAACCCCGAGTACGGCCAGGGCATCATCTTTGCGGCGTCCTCGCGGGGTAACGACGCGAAGGCGGATTGCAGACGCTTTGCGAGATCAGGGTCAAAGCCTCGTCGCACCACCACGGGCTCGTTTGGCAGGGGCTCCGATTCCCACACGATGCGATTGGCGTCGGGTTTGAGCTGACCGTTGCGGATCATGGTGTTGCGATGCGTATCCCAGCCGGTGGCAAGATCAACCTGTCCGCCGACAGTCGCCATCTGCGCGGCCGCGGCCGAGGCGCCTTCGGCATATCGCCCGAAATAGGTCCGGGGATTGATGCCTCGCGAACGCAGGAAATGCGTGGGAACAAGCCAGCCGGAGGTGGAACCCACATCCAGCATCTGCATCGACAATCCCTTCGCATCATCGGGGAAGCTCTTAAGCTCCAGCCCCGGCCGAGCCACCACAATTGCCTTGTAGTAATCGCGCCCTTCAATCATCAGCATCGCGATCGCCTGGGCTTCTCCCTTCTGCTTTGCAAGCACATAGCCCCAGGGGCCCATCTGCGCCACGTCAATCTGCTGGTTGGCGAGCGCGACCGCGATACCAGCCCAGTCATTGGCAACCGTCAGATCAAGGTCCACTCCAACCTGATCGCACACACGACGATAAAGTGGCTCCCACACCCGACGGGTATCCGACTGGGTCGGTTGCTGCGGTCCAAGGCCAACCTTCAGAACGGGGCGCTTTTGCGCATGGACGAACGGAGCACTCAAAGCAGAGACCGTGGCCGCAGCAAGCGGAACACTGATCAGTTGTCGACGCGTTGTCATCGGAATCTCCAGTGTGGGACGGGTCGGTCATCACCATAGGCCCGACATATGACAGGGCAGTGAAGCGACAAAGCCGCCCGAAGGCGGCTTTGTCACCGAAGCAAAGCTGCTGCAATCAGCGCGCGTTCAGCAGGGCCTCCACTTCGAGCAGAATGAACTCGTTGTCGTCTGCCTTGTTCGGGTCGCGTGACGACGAGAACGGCAGGTTGTTATCGTTGCCGACAATAATGTGCCGAGCATCAACGACATCAACGTTTTCGATGGTGAAGAAGGGGAAAGTCAGCACGCCGTTGTTGAGCGGCTTACGCGCCTTGCCCTGGGGATCCTGGATTTTCATCAGATCAATGAAGCCGATTTTCCGGACAGGCCCGTTCACGTTTGCATCGCTCATCTCGATTTTCACGATCCGCTTGAATCGGGCCAGATCGTGAAAGCAGTTTTCGGCGCGCTGTCCGGCCGGGCAGGCTTTGTCGGCAGTACCCTCCCCATTATCACGCTCGATCACCAGCGCGGTGGTGCTGTCGATCATGTTGAAGTCGCCAATCGCTGTTGCGCCGGGCGAAAGGACGTACTTCCAGTGACGACCTGTCCAACGCTGCTGGGCCACCGAGAATTCGAGCACGCGTAGCACCTGCTGGCCATCGACCTTCTCCCAGTCTTTTGCGTTCGCATCCCAGAGGGGCCCCTCAAGCAGCCCGTACAGGAATCGCCCGTCTTTTGATGCGGCCAGCCCCTCGTAACCTTTGGAGCGCCCAAGGTTGACCGACTCCGGCATCGCCTGACCCGGGTTTTGGGTGACCACCCGGAAGTGGTCGGGTGACATCACGGCTTTGCCGTCTGCAAGGGTTTCAAACACGGCCTCGACTTTGCCATCCAGATCCGCCCGAATCAGATACGGCCCGAATTCGTCGCCAATCCAGAATTTTCCGTCAACGATCTGAAAACCCTCCAGATCGAAATCGGCGCCCGTCAGGTAGCGCTTTGTGGTTCCTTCGTGAACGATCCGGAACGGAACCTTCTTGTCGGGATCGTGCAGAAAGACAGTCTTCAGGCGCTCGAGCGTTCCCGCGTTCCAGTCAATCCGGTAGTGCGACAGAAAGAGGGCCGCGTCGGGCGAGTTGGCCTTGGAACCAAACCCATTGTCGGTCACGACCCAGTAAGTACCGTCAGGCATGTGCTTGATACCCGAGTGTCCCTGCACAGGTTGACCCGGAAACGGAAGCTTCAGCCCGGTAGGCCGCCCGGCAGACCGGCCCTCAACCGAGCCAGGCTGCTCGACGCGGGTGGGGCTGCTGGCGAATTTTCCCGATACGCGGAGGTCTTCAGGCGCATCAGCGGGAGCTTGAATGAACGTGGCGGCGGGCAGCACAGCGTGACCCACGAGTCGCGAGGGGAACTCCTGCTGCGCAAAGCTCGGTAGGGCGATCGTCATCAGGCCGACAGAAAGAAGAGAAGAGACTCGCATGGTCAGGCTCCTGTTGGATCCGTGAAAGGAGTCTTTAAGCTAAGCCGCAAACGTGACGCTTCCGCGACAAGCACTTCGCACTGCGCGTAAGGCTCCCGTCGCCAAAACGATTCACTCGCACGTCACAGTTCCCACGCGTGGTCGCAGCTCACGAATTTTGGCCGAATCGAACTGTCATGAAAAAGAAATAGTCACGCGCTAGCGTCGCGCCCTTCAAAACTTGCCTGCCCGCCTGACTCAGCCGCCTCGATGTTCAAAGCATTCGACAACACTGCACACAGCGATCACCCTCCACGTCAAGCCTGGATGGCCCTGCTCGCGAGGTCGCCACTGCCACTCCTCGAGAGTGGGCTCGCGCCCTTTCTCCCTGCTGAGTTCCAGTGGCTGCGCCGACCCGAGACTGGCTTGATGATGGTCCAGGGGCGTGCCGGCGGCACGGGTGAGCGCTTCAACCTCGGCGAGATCACCGTGACCCGCTGCACGCTACGGCTGAGTCAGACAGGGACCGGCGCCAAGGCGGGCGTGTCCTATGTCATCGGCCGCAGCCAGCGTCACGCTCAACTGGCTGCGATTGCCGACGCCCTGCTACAGGAGTCCGGTCTGATTGAGGCTCTGGAGGCTGGTCTGCTCGAGCCGATTCGGCGTCACCTGGATGCCGAGCGTGCTGATCGGCATCAGCGCGCCCAGTCCACGCGGGTCGATTTCCTCACCCTCGCGCGCGAAGCGCGTGGCGAGTTGGCGGATGAACAGCCATGAGTTCACCGGATCTGAGCCGGCTCGTTCCCGGTTTCGACCATGAGTCCTCTGGCAGTCAGGCGGTGTTTCGCGCGGCACTCGAAGCCCTCTCCCACCCTGGGCGGCCCATCGACATGCCGCGCGTGGCCTCTGGCCCGCGCCATGGTCACCGGGCAGCAGCGCTGCTGCTGCTGTCACTACTTGATGCCGATACCGGCCTTTGGCTCTCGCCCTCGCTGGCGGAGGGCGACGCATCAGCTTGGCTGCGATTTCATACCGGCTGCCGGTTGGTGACCGAGGCGGCAGCCGCCCAGTTCTGCTGGATGGGCAATCATGATTGGGCGCATGGACTGGACACGCTGAATCAGGGTAGTGACAACTGGCCCGATCAGTCAGCCACCTGCGTGATCGAGGTGGACGGTTTTGAAGCGGCGCAGCCCCGATGGGCTCTGCAGGGTCCTGGCATTCCAGGGGAGCGACAGGTTCGTATCGAGGGGCTACCGGCAGGATTCGAACTGCAGTGGCAGGAAAACCACTCGCGCTTTCCTCGCGGGGTGGATGTTTTCCTGGCCTCATCGGACCAGATCCTGGGCATGCCGCGCACCGTCCGCCTGCGGTCAATCGAGGAGGCCTGACCATGTATGTGGCGGTCAAGGGCGGCGAGGCCGCCATTCTGAACAGCTACCGTCTGGTCGCGGAACAACGGCGAGGTGATCCGCGGCAACCTGAACTCACGGTGATGCAGATCCGGGAGCAACTCAAGCTATCGGTCGACCGGGTGATGACCGAAGGTTCGGTGTACGACCCAGAGCTTGCAGCGCTCGCAATCAAGCAGGCGAGCGGTGATCTGGTGGAAGCCATTTTCCTGCTGCGTGCTTATCGCGCCACGCTCCCACGGCTCGGAAGCACCTGCCCTATAGACACCTCGCGCATGGAGCTGGTCCGGCGTATTTCAGCCACGTTCAAGGATCTTCCCGGCGGACAGGTCCTCGGTCCAACCTATGACTACACGCAGCGTCTGCTGGACTTCACCCTACTTGCACAGGGTGAACCCAGCGCCATCGATCCTGCGGTGGCGCGCCCCGTCGTGCAGGAGCCAATCCCCCGGGTGGTGGATCTGCTGAATCAGGAGGGTCTGATTGAAACCTTCCCGCCGCCTTCGGACGATCCGTCTCCACCAGACCTGACCCGGGAGCCGCTTCGATTCCCCGCGAATCGCGCGACTCGCTTGCAGAATCTCGCCCGTGGCGACGAGGGCTTTCTGCTTGCGATGGCGTATTCGACCCAACGCGGGTACTCGCACAGCCACCCCTTCGTCGGTGACATTCGGCTCGGCCGGGCGTCGATTGAAATCATCCCCGAGGAACTCGGCTTTCCGATCTCAATCGGCGATATCGAGCTGACCGAGTGTGAGATGGTCAATCAATTTGGCGGCAGCAAGACCGAGCCCCCGCAGTTCACCCGTGGCTACGGCCTCGCGTTCGGCCACAGCGAACGCAAGGCGATGGCGATGAGCCTCGTCGATCGGGCCTTGCGGGCTGGTGAGCTGGGCGAGCCGGTCGAGTCTCCCGCTCAGATGGAGGAATTCGTGCTGTCACACAGCGACAGCCTCGAGTCCTCAGGATTCGTTCAGCACCTGAAGCTGCCGCACTACGTCGACTTTCAGTCCGAACTCGAACTGGTCCGCAAGATGCGTGCAGAGGCCGGGAGGAGTCGAATATCGGATGCGGAGGACGCATGAGCAGCGCAACGGATTCAGACTCCCCGCAGCAGGCATCCGGGATTGCGCCCGAGGTCAACTTCGCTTACCTGGATGAGCGAACCAAACGGATGATCCGGCGGGCAATTCTCAAAGCCGTGGCAATTCCCGGCTATCAGGTTCCATTCGGCTCGCGCGAGATGCCGCTGCCCTACGGCTGGGGAACGGGGGGAATCCAGGTTACCGCGGCGGTGATCGGGCCAGCGGACCGCCTGAAGGTGATCGATCAGGGATCGGACGACACCGTGAATGCCGTGAACATCCGCCGTTTCTTTGAGCGTACGACGGGCGTACGCACCACCACCGACACCCGAGAGGCAACGCTCATTCAGACCCGGCACCGGATTCCCGAAAAGCCTCTCTCCGAGGGGCAGATCCTGATCTACCAGGTACCGGTCCCCGAACCCATGCAACGGCTTGAGCCGCGCGAATCCGAGACCCGAACCCTGCACGGGCTCGCAGAGTACGGACTGATGCATGTGAAGCTCTATGAAGACATCGCGCGCTACGGCCATATCGCGACGACCTATGACTACCCGGTCCTCGTGAATGACCGCTACATCATGTCGCCGTCTCCGATCCCGAAATTCGACAATCCCAAGATGGACAGGAACCCGGCGCTGCAACTCTTTGGCGCCGGTCGGGAAAAGCGCATTTACGCCGTCCCGCCCTACACACGGGTCGCCAGCCTCGGCTTCGAAGATCACCCCTTCGAGATACAGCGCTGGAGCGCTGTCTGCGCCCTGTGCGGCGCCAATGACTCGTTCCTTGACGAGATGATTACCGACGACGCAGGCACGCGGCTACACGTGTGTTCGGATTCGGACTACTGCAAGACCCGCCGCGATGGTCCAGAGCAGCAGGAGCATGCGCAATGACGCAGGTGACCCTCGGAGCGGCGCTGTCCGCCTTACCTGGGACCGCTGCGCTCGATGACGAGCCGCCTCTGCTTCGCGCAGACAGGATCACTCGACGCTTCGGGGATCGCGTAGCGGTGCTGGAGGCAAGCTTTGAACTCTGGCCGGGCGAAGTCCTGGCAATCGTAGGCGAGTCGGGCTCGGGCAAAACCACCTTGTTGAACACCATCGCCGCACGCGGCGAACCCGAGGAAGGTGTGGTGGAGTTCCTCTGCCAGGACGGCCGGCTGCACAACGTCCATTCAATGAGTCAGGCCCAGCAGCGCCTGCTTGCACGAACCGAGTGGGGCTTTGTGCATCAAAACCCGGTTGACGGTCTGCGCATGGACGTCTCCGCGGGGGCCAACGTTTGCGAGCGCCTGATGGGCCAGGGCGTTCTCCACTATGGGCAGTTGCGCGCGCGCGCCCAGCAATGGCTGGAACGCGTCGAAATCGATCCTGCGCGAATCGACGACCCTCCCCGGACATTCTCCGGAGGCATGCGCCAGCGCCTGCAGATTGCCCGCAATCTCGTGACCCAGCCGCGTCTGGTCTTCATGGACGAACCCACCTCGGGTCTCGATGTCTCCGTCCAGGCCCGTCTGCTTGATCTTCTGCGCCAACTTACCCGGCAGTTGCGCCTCGCGGTGGTGATCGTCACCCACGATCTCGCAGTCGCCCGCCTGCTGGCGCATCGCATGCTCGTGATGCACCAGGGGCAGGTTGTGGAGAGCGGACTGACCGACCGCGTTCTCGACGACCCGCAGCATCCCTACACGCAGCTCCTGGTCTCCTCGGTCCTCCAACCCTGAACGGCTCATCATGACCGAGGCACTCCTTCGAATCGAGGACGTATCGAAACGTTTCACGCTGCACCATCAGCACGGAGCCGAGCTGCGGGTGCTCGATCATGTCAATCTCGAGGTGGCATCGGGGGAGTGCGTGGTTCTTGGTGGCCCCTCGGGCATGGGGAAAAGCACCCTGCTCAAATTGATTTATGCCAACTACCGCGCGACCAACGGACAAATCTCGCTGCGTCAACCCGAAGGTCACTGGCTCGAGCTGTCGGTTGCAAGCCCCCGGCAACTCATGTGGATGCGCACGCATATCGTGGGCTACGTCAGCCAGTTCCTGCGCGTCATTCCACGAGTGAGCGCACTCGACATCGTCGCCGAGTCACTGGTAGAAGATGCGATCGATCCAGGCCATGCGCTGGAGCCGGCAAGGGAGCAGGCCCGCGCCTGGCTCGAGCGGCTGCGCATCCCGGAAAGGCTATGGCACCTGCCACCCGCGACGTTTTCAGGTGGCGAGCAGCAACGCATCAACATTGCACGCAATCTGATCAAGCCCAGGCCGCTCCTGCTCCTCGATGAGCCGACAGCCTCGCTGGATGCCGATAACGCCCGCACGGTTGTCGATCTCATTCATGAATCCCGCGCCCGCGGTGCCGCGGTGGTGGGAATTTTTCATGATGCCTCGATCGGATCAGCGGTCGCCACCCGTCATGTGGACGTATCGAAATTCAGGAGCGCACCGTGAGCACGACTCTGCTCAGGAACGCGCGCATCGTGCTTGCTGATGAAGTGATTCGCGGTTGCGTGCAGATACACCACGGCCGAATTGCGGCGATCGATTCGGGACCGACCGCCTCGACAGAGGGAGTCGATCTGGAAGGGGATTACCTGATGCCGGGATTTGTCGAGATTCACACCGACAATCTCGAGCGACACCTGCTGCCACGGCCCAAGGTTCAGTGGGCCGAATTGCCTGCACTGCTTGCCCATGATGCAGAGGTCACGGCAGCTGGCGTCACCACCGTGTTTGACGCTCTGGGCGTGGGTGACGCCGATCCCGACAGCCTTCGTGGTGGCACCTGGGACGCTGTAGTCGAGGCTTTCGATACCAGTCTTGCGCATGGCCTGCTGCGAGCTGATCACTTCATGCATGTGCGCTGTGAATTGCCAGCCCCCAACACCATTGACCTGTTCAAGCCCTTTCGGGGCCACCCGCGTGTCCGCCTGCTATCTCTCATGGACCACACACCCGGGCAACGCCAGTGGGAAAACATCGAGGCCGCCCGGATTTATTACACGGGCAAGAAGGGCTGGCCGCAGGAGAAATTCGACCGGCAGGTGACGATCTCAGCCGAGCTCATGGAGCGGTACTCGCAACCCCATCGCACCTGGTTCGTCGACTATTGCCAAACGAACCGGATTGCCCTCGCCAGTCACGACGACACCACTGCCGGGCACGTGCAACAGGCCCACGGCGAGGGGGCTTGCATGTCGGAGTTTCCGACCACAGTGCTGGCTGCGCGCACCGCGAGGGAGCTCGGCCTGTACACCGTGATGGGCGGACCCAATGTTGTCCGGGGCGGTTCGCATTCAGGCAATGTGGCGGCGTCGGAGCTGGCCCGTAATGGGTTGTTGGACATCCTGTCGTCGGACTATGTGCCTGGTAGTCTTCTCAGTGCGGTGATGCGTCTCGTCGATGAGGAGATTGTTCGGCTTCCCGTGGCCGTAGGCATGGTGAGCGACGCGCCCGCTCGGGTGACGGGCCTCACTGATCGAGGGCGAATCGCACCCGGGCTTTGTGCAGACCTCTCCCGCGTACACATAGCCCAAGTTTCTGCCAACCGCCGCCAGGCGGTGATCCGCACCGTCTGGCGCGGCGGCGAGCGGGTCATCTGAACCGACCCTGCGAGGCTTGAAGTCCGCTCGTGAGCGCCGTTTAGCGCGAGATCGCCCCGTGCGGGCGTCCTCCATCGGCCGCTTCGATCAGATTTCGGGCGGCATCGAGCTCGATTTCCCGACGTACCGCTTCGACTGCTGACCCGATGTGAGGCGTGAGGAGCGTTCGGTCTGATCGTGCGAGAAGCCTGGGTTCAATCGAGAGCGGACGGTCGGGGCGCGCCCAGTCTTCGAACTCGAAGACATCGGCTGCATAGCCGCCGAGCTGACCGGTCTCCAGCGCATCGGCGATCGCAGATTCATTGACGACCGATCCGCGAGCCGGATTGATGAGGAGCGCACCGCGAGGCAGCTGACTTAACCACGCGGCATCGACCATTTGCATGGTGGAGTCCAGAAGCGGTACGGCGAGGAAAACGAAGTCCGCACGATCCAGGGCAGGCTTCAGATCGACCCGCACGGCACGACCGACAGCGTTCGCTTGAGGATCACTGTCCGTCATCAGGATCTCGCAGGAAAAGCCCTCGAGCTTTCGGGCAATCGCCTGCCCCACGCGACCGCACCCAACGATGGCCACCCGACTACCGTCAAGCGAGCGGCCGTAAAAGCTGGGACGCCAGCCAGCAAACTCTCCGCTTCTGACGTGCCGGTCAGCGGCGAGCACGTGCCTGCAGAGCGAAATCGCAAGGCCAATGGCAAGTTCTGCCGTGGGCTCGGTCAGCAGGTCTGGAACGATTGTGAGCCACACACCCCGCCGCGCACAGGCCTCGACATCGAAGTTGTCGAACCCCTTCAGTGCACACGCCACAATGCGCAAGTTCGGGCAGGCATCAAGCAAGGCCTCATCGATGCGATCGGGCATGAAGGCAAGAATCCCCCAGGCATCGCGCGCAGCTTTCCTCAAACCCTCACCGTCTAGCGGTTCGGACCCGGCTGGCGCAAGCACGTCGAATCGGGTTTCAAGAAGCGAAAGCGTTTCCGGGAATGCCCGGTTTGTTACAACGACCCGAGGTCGACTCATGCTGTACACCCTGCCGTAACCAGATCGAAGGGCCGGAGGATGCGCGTCGGACTGTGACAGATCGATGACAGACACCCTGCACGGGGCGTCACGATTCCGTCATGTGGTGATACCACAATCGCGCATCCCTGATTCAGGTCGCCCTGATGACGCTGCCCGCTCCTGCCCTGCTTGGCTGTTCCAACGTTGCCGTCACCTATTCAGACGGGACGCGCGCGCTGCTTCATAACAGCCTTGAGATCGGCCAGGGCGAATTTGTGGCCCTGCTGGGTCAGTCAGGCGCGGGAAAGTCCACCTTGTTGCGGGCCATGAACGGCCTGGTCCCCTTGAGCGAGGGCGAAATCCGGCTCTCCGGCATCGGCCGGATCAAAAACTCCGCGGACTGGCGCCAATTGCGGCGTACGGTCGCAATGGTCTTTCAGCAGCATCAGCTGATCGGACGTTGCACGGCGCTCTCCAACGTTCTGACCGGCAGGCTATCAGCCCATTCCCCGATCCGGACACTGTTCCCACTGCCGCGCGCTGATCAGCTGATCGCAATGGAGTCGCTTGAGAAGGTCGGGCTTGCCGGCCATGCGCTCAAGCGCTGTGACCAGCTCTCCGGCGGGCAGCAACAGCGCGTGGGCATCGCGCGAGCACTCGCGCAACAACCGCGGCTTCTTCTCGCCGACGAACCGGTCGCGAGCCTCGATCCGAACACCGCCGCTGAAGTGCTGAACCTGATCCGAGGCGTATGCGAGTCCTCTGGCATCAGCGCCGTGGTGAGCCTTCACCAGGTGGACCTCGCCCGGCGCTTCGGCACCCGCATCGTGGGGATCGCCCGGGGACGAATCCTGATCGATGCGCCCGCCACTCAGGTCGATGACGATCAGTTGCGACACCTTTATGGTGAGCAGACTGCGAATCACCGCGATGCCCATAAAGAAGGGTTCGAAGCCTTATCGGTCGCCACACCCCACCCCGCCCAGGGCGTCTGATGTACCGCTGATCCGAAGGAGACCCCCATGAACAGCCGTCGTACCTTCCTAAGCCTCGCCGCCGTTGCGGGTCTGAACCCGCTCACCGCCAGCGCCCAGACCCGAAACCCTTCAAAGCTGCGCGTGGCGCTACTGCCTGACGAGAATGCGGCAACGCTGATCCAGAATGCGCAACCGCTCAAAGCCCACCTCGAGCGAAGCCTCAAGCGCGAGATCGAGATCGTCGTGACCACCGACTACTCTTCGATGATCGAGGCGATGCGCTTCGGCCGCATCGAGATCGGATACTTCGGGCCGTTCTCCTACGTGCTCGCCAAATCGAGAGCTCCCGAGATCGAACCGTTCGCAGTAGGCGTCGATCGCGGGTCACCGAGCTACAAATCGATACTGATCGCTCAGGCCTCAGGCACGGTGAAGTCGCTTTCTGACGTCCGGGGCAAGCCCTTCGGCTTTGGCGACCAGGCTTCGACCTCCAGCCATCTGGCACCGCGCGCACATCTGCTCGCCAAGGCCGGTCTCGAGGGGCATCGTGACTACAAGGTTGTGCACCTCGGTACGCACGATGCAGTGGCGCGTGCGGTCCAGGCTGGGCAGGTTCCCGCCGGGGCACTGTCCGAACCCATTTTCAGGACACTGATTGAGCGCAAGGTCGTTGACTCGACCCGGGTGATCACCCTCGACCTGACCAACGACATCCCAAACTATCCCATCACCATGCAGGGCAACCTCACCCCTGAACTCAAGCAGGCGATCCGAGAGGCCTTTCTCAGCCTCAAGGACAAGGAGGTGCTGCGTTCGTTTCGCGTCGAGGCATTCGCACCGACCGACGACAAGGCCTACGACGTTCTGCGCGATACCGCGCGTATTCTCAAGCTTGATCTGGCAAAGATGAAATGACGAGCCCGCAGGCGCACGAGCAGACGGGTTCGGCGGGGCGCTTCGATTCGGCGCTGCGTGAGGCGAGCAGTCAGGTAAGCGCTCAGGCCAGGACCGTAGCCGTCATCGTCACGGTCTGCGTGGCAGCGCTCTGGATGACAGGATTCTTCGATGCCGAACGATTCGCTGAAGGGGCGCCAGCGCTCCTTCAGCTGGCATCGGAAATGTGGCCACCCGACTTTGAACGCTGGCGCTTTTGGCTCAAGCCACTGGCCGACACCCTTGCGATGTCGATCGCGGGGACCGCGCTGGCGGTTGTCCTGTCAATGCCGCTGGCGCTCGCAGCCGCTCCCAATACTGCGCCGCATCCGCTGATTCTGCGGATCACTCGTACTATTCTGTCCGCGCTTCGCTCGATTCCGGAGATCATTTTCGGCGTGATCTTTGTAGCGGCTGTCGGATTCGGAGCGCTACCCGGGGTGCTTGCGCTTGCGATGCACTCGACCGGCATGGTGGCCAAGTTCTTTGCGGAGGCGATCGAGCATGTCGATCCGCGACCCATGGAGGCTGCGCAGGCAGCCGGCGCCTCCCGGTTCCAGATCATCACCCATGCAGTATTACCTCAAGTATTACCACAACTCGTCGACGTCACGATTTATCGCTGGGAGTATCACTTTCGAGCCTCGGCCGTACTGGGCATCGTGGGCGCTGGAGGAATCGGGTTCGAACTGATGGCCGCGCTTCGCCTCATTCGCTATGACCAGGTGTTCGCCATTTTGCTCACCATCCTTGCATGCGTGATTGTCGTGGACTCACTGGGCGCGTGGCTCCGACGGTCGCTTAAGTGACTGCGACGCTCAGCCCAGCACAAATCCCACGATCAGTGTCCCGATCATGATCGCAATCAGCGAAGGTAGCGCTGCCCTCGCGGTCCAGAGCAACGGCTTTCCAAACATCGCCGAGGCGAAATAAAGATTCATCCCGGCGGGCGGGCAAATGAATCCCACTTCCATCGCCGCCATGAAGACCACGCCAAAGTGCATCGGGTCAATGCCATAGCTTTGTGCAAGCGGCAGGAGAAGGGGCACCAGCACCACGATGGCGGCGTAAATCTCAAGCAGCGCAGCCGCGACGAACAGCGTGGCAAGCAGCGCCAGCATGAATAGCTGCGGGCTGTCGACCCGCTCACGGACCCAGTCGACCAGAGCGGCTGGCGCGCCAACATCGGTAAGCCAGTTGGTGAGCGCGAGCGCCATGCCCAGGATCAGCATGACGCCACCAATCAGCCGAGCGCTATCGGCAAGGCACTGCCCCAGGCGGGCCAGCGACAATTCCCGGTGTATGAGCCCCTGCGACACCAGGACAAACGCCGCCGTGAGCGCCGCACTCTCGGTGGGTGTGGCAAGGCCCGCCGTGATCGAGCCCACCGCAATGACCGGTATGAACAGTTCCCACACCGCCGCCCTGCCGGCTCGAATGATTTCCTTTGCGCGATCGCGTCCGCGCTGTGCGAGGGCCGGGGTCTCGCCAGCCTTCGCGGGCTGCGGGAGCTTTCTGAAGTAGCCTCCCACCAGGAGCAGGCATCCGATCATGATCGCAGCGGGCACCAGTCCTGCGATGAACATCTCCTGAATCGGTACCCGCGCAATGACTGCGTAGAGCACCAGCGGCACCGACGGTGCAATCAGCACGCCCAGCGCGCTCGCACCCGTCAGCAGGCCGATTGCCCGACCCTCCGGATAACCCGCCCGGGTCAGCATCGGGAACAGCAGGCCCCCGAGGGCCAGGATCGTGACACCACTACCGCCAGTCAGCGCCGTGAACGCCGAACACAAGAGCGCCGCTGCGATCGCCACGGCTCGGGGGCCGTGACCGAATAAAGCCTGAAGCAAATCGCCCACCCGTGCGGCCGCGCCGGTGCGTGCCACCACAATGCCAGCGAGTGTGAAGAGCGGCAGTGCCGGCAGCGAAGGGTTTACCGTGATCTGATAGTGAGAAAGCGGTACGGAGGCAAGCGGCAGGCCTTCACCCGCCATCAATACCACGGCGAGCGCACCCAGACAGGCGAAGATCGGCGCCCCGGCGAGCAGCATGGCAATCATCACGCTGACCGCAATGGCGGTACCTACCGGGCTACCTCCTTCGAAGGCGTCTGCGCCCAACCATCCGGCACCGAACACGGCCAGGGCCAGCGCCCAGCCCTGCACTGTCTGGCCCGACAGGCGCCTGCCGAGATAAACCGAAATCAACGCAAAGCCAAGTGGCAGCGCAAGCTGTATGGCCCAGACCGGAATGCCATAGGCCAGCCGCGCATCTGCCTCCATCTCGGCCACGACGAAGGTCCAGGCTGCTCGCGCGAGCACCGCGGCCGCGAACGCCGATCCGATCAGCGCCAGGGCATGCAATGCTGACATCACATCAACCGGCCACCCGCGACATGCCTGCTCGGGCAGGTGCAGCACCGTACTCAACTCGTTTCTTCGTGCGGCCGCCACCGCACCGGCCATGGCCATCAATAGCCCCAGATGCTGGACCACCACCGAGGCGTTATCGATACCCTGCCCCATCAGGGGCCGCGCGGCGATTTCCACGACGGGAATCGCCACCATCAGCGCGAGCGCGAACGCGGCCGCCCAGCCGAACGGGTCAGGCCGCGAGTCGGTTGATACCATCGTACTCAACGCGGCTGGCCGTTCAGCCGCCCCGACCCGAGCGGTAAGCCTTCAGATGCGTGAACACTTCATCGAAAGCGTCCGCAGGCACCAGGGTGCCGCGAATCCTCGGGTAAAGCCCTTGAGCCAAATCGTCCCATGCCTTGCGCTGAGATTCATCGGGCTGATTCACCACGAGGCCGCGCTTGCGCATCGCTTCAACCGCCTCGTCGACTTCAGCGCGGGCGCGAGTTCGCATCGCAATCCCTGCCGACTCCCCGGAAGTTCTAAGTGCCGCGCGAGCTGTCTCCGACATTGC